>Ga0265319_1001225_pt1 | contig 15839 bp, 14 predicted proteins | sample 4824metaG_FD_192443 | JGI IMG/M metagenome (GOLD analysis project Ga0265319, IMG submission 192443) | Rhizosphere microbial communities from Carex aquatilis grown in University of Washington, Seatle, WA, United States - 4-8-24 metaG | ecosystem: Host-associated > Plants > Roots > Rhizosphere >...
AAAAATTTTACTTGAAAAATCAAATAATGCTATGACGTCCATTGAATTAATTCATGGATATCAATTTGAAATGACACAGTTATGGAATTTTGATGAAATCAAAATTATTAAACCAAGAATAATTTGTATTGATGGATATATTGAATCAATTTCAGAAATAACGAATTTATTGGATGAATGTGCAGTTTCAAAAGAAGCGTTAGTATTGATAACACACGGTGCATCTGATGATGTGATTAATACATTAAGTGTAAATCATATTAGAAAAACTCTTAATGTTTTTGCGTATTCTGTGCCAAAAAATTTAGATAGTATTAATCTTTTAAAAGATGTGGCAGTTGTTTGTGGATGTGATATTGTTTCGAAATTCAAAGGTCAATTATTGAACTCACTGTCGCTTTTAGATACAACACAAATTGATGAAATTATTCTTTACAAGAAAAATGCAATTATTAGACATGCTTTAACAAATAATTTTGTTCGAATACACATTAATTCTTTACAAGAAAGAGCAAAAATTGAAATAGAAGATGTTCAACAAATGTTGTATAAACGTATACATGCATTAATTTCGTCTTGTGTTGTTGTGAAATTACAAGATGATGATAATTTTATCATTAATTCACAAGCAATTGATTATGCAATTCGAACGTTAAAAGTCATTCATTTGGGAATATATGACAACACGCTAACGTCTACCAACGTCATAACATCATTCTTGACAAAAAAATGTTCAGAACAACTAAATTCTAGTTTTATTCAGGTTCTTTAAGAACACCAAGATCACCTAATAACGAAATCAGACGTTCGGGATCTTTAACACCTGCGTCCTTAAGTGCTGGTTCTACTTTTTTCAGTACTAATTTTTGTACGTCATTTTGTCGTCCTGATTCAATTTCAGGATTTTTTGATGGTTCACTAGACGTTGTCTGTGTTGTAACACCACTTTTTTTACTTTGTGTTGCTTGTTCTTCTTCTTGTGTTGTTAAATTTTTACCGTGTTGTGCAGCATCTTTTGCAGCAATTGTTTTATTAGTAATATCATTTATGTCACTAAGTTGTTGAATTACTTGAGATGCGATATCACGTATTTGTTTTTTTGTCATTTGTGATAAACCGACAGAAAATTCTTTTACGTTTAGACCACGTAGATATTTTTTTGTCCAATTTGTTCCAAGTTTGCTTAGTACGCCGCTAGTATTTGGACTAAGACCTTTTGTAACTAATTTTTCTAAAATAGAAACATTGTCAAGTATGTTGTACAATGTTTTGTCATCATTACCATGCATTGCTTCAACAAATTGATTTAATGTTGTAAAAAAATCATATAATGCATTTGCATATGCAATCACATCAACAAATGGATTGTCATCTTCTTTTTTAAAAAGTGAAACAACTTTATCAAATAAATTTTTATTTCGTCCAGCTCCTGCTAGAGCATGTTGTAGTTCTGAAATTGCAGATTTTGTTGCAGATTTAAATAATGAAAATGGATCTGTGTTTGCGTCACTAGTAGGCCATTTAATTGCATTAAGACGTTTAATTAATTCAATTGCTTGTTTTGATGTTTCTTTATCAAAAGATTCAATTATTAATTCATACATAATTCTATTCTGAATTCGTTCATTTAGAATTCTGTGTCTTTTTATTACTGATGTTTCGTTGTTCATAATCATACATATCATCGTTTGTTATAATCAAAACATGGCGAAAAAACAAAAGTCTGATCCAATGCGTGTTTCATATGCAGTTTTATCATTAGTTAAAACTGCATTGACAAATGATTTAATTCAAATATCACAACAGATGAATCTTGATTCAAAAATAATTGAAACATGTTTATTGGCATTAGAATCTTCAATTGACAAACTTGTATCCCCTGTTTCGAAACAAATTGATGATTTGTCATGATTGGATTGAAACATCTTGTGCAATGTCGTTGTGTTTTGCAACAATATAAAAAAATGCAAAATCCACCATTACATAAATTTGTTGTGTTTTCAATTATTGATGATACAGAAACAGTTATATCAAAATTTGTTGCATGCAACAATTGTGGTGTAATACACAAGGTTTTTGATATTACGAAATCAATAATTGTAAACAGAGAAGAAGCATCGATTTTAGATGAAAATGAAATTAAATGTTGTTTACCCCAAAAATTGATATCAATTCTAGATACAAATAACGTTGATCGTGCTACGTTGGAATTAATTAAATTTAATTTTGAAAATAAAATGTGGGGATCAAGAATTGTTTTATCTAGTGAATTGATTGATGGTGAAAAGAATGGAAAAATTCTTTTATTATTAGGAGAGAATTTATTTAAAATTGAACAATTTATAACTCAAGAGGTTGTAAAATGAATAGTGCAGAAGAAAATGAAGTGTGTAGAAAGATCGTTTCAGTAATTAATGAATTTGGAATTTCTGATAAACAACGATCAATGTTACTTTATTTGTTATCATTGGAATTAGAAGATATTACAAAAATGCAAGAAGTAACATCATTTCTTAGAGAAATATTTTTTGATGTTTTCTTGGTACAAGGAGAAGAAGAAAATGGGTCGCTCAACATTTAATACACACGCGCAGCAAGATGAAACAATGCAAATTGTCAATACGATGCAACAAAGTGATCGTGTTGTAATGTTATGCGGCGAAATTTGCGAACAAACCGTTTATCCCGCAATAATGCAGTTGACGTCATTAGCAAATCAAAGCAATGATACAATTCATTTATTGTTGACGACATATGGCGGTGACATAACTGATATGTTTGGCATAATAGACGTTATGAAAATGATTCGAGCGCCTGTGTGTACAGTTGGAATTGGAAAAATTATGAGTGCCGGCGTTTGTATTTTAGCAGCAGGAGAAAAAGGTATGCGCATGTGTGGAAGAAATGCACGTATCATGGTTCATTCTGTTTCTGGTGGCACGCATGGTAATGTGTGGGACGTAGAGAACGAAGCAAAAGAAATGCAATATTCACAACGACAGATGGTTATGTCATTGGTAGAAAATACAAAAATAACACAAAAGCAACTTGAAGAAATTATGCTAAAGAAGACTGACACATATTTTTCTGCTTCTGAAGCATTACAATTTGGTATTATTGATAAAGTCGTTGGATAAGTGTACTTGTCGTTTCATTATGGTAAAATAAAATGTGATACAAAAAAGCGATTGGGAACAATATTTTCCATATGCAACACCTCGTTCTGAACAAGAAATTGCAATTAATTTTATTCTGAATGCATTTCTTGTTCAGAAAAAACGATACGTTATAGCTGAATTAGCGACAGGTATAGGAAAATCAGCAATTGGAATAACAGTCGCAAGATATCTTCGTTCAATGTCAATGACGCATGTCACCTATGGTTTAGGTGCTTATATCTTAACTGGGCAAAAGGTTCTTCAAGAGCAATACATTCGTGATTTTGGTGAAGAATCTCAAAATTTGATGCGGTCAATAAAGTCATCAAATAATTACACATGTGTATTTCATACAGAACAAAAATGTTCTGAATCTCGTCGTGTGTTGCAAACAATGAAACAAAAATTGTTGGGTACGCCATTTTATGATTGTTGCAACAACAATTGTCCATATAAACTTGCGAAACAATCTTTTTTAGAATCAGATATTGGAGTTACTAATTTTTCATATTTTTTAGCAGAAACAAAATATGCGCATCAATTAAAAGAACGATCATTTATTGTTATTGATGAATGTCATGGAACAGAACAAGCTTTGTCGAGTTTTATTGAAGTTATATTTTCTGAAAGATTTGCAAAAGATGTATTGTGTTGCAAATTATTGTCAAGTAATCCAACACAAGCGCAAGTTTTTACATGGGTACGTGATGTTTATTACAAATTTCTTAAAAAGAAAATATCATCATTAGCAAAAAAAATCGAAATTGAAATGACGCAGTCTGATGACATGACGTTAGCGACTGCAAATAGTAAACAATATGAAATGTTAGACAAACATGAATGTAAAATCAATCGCTTTATTGAAGCATATGAACATGATAATTGGGTAATGAATGTCGTTGAAAATGTTATGCCAAATGGAAGAAAACATAAACGTTTTGAGTTCAAACCAGTTGATGTTTCAAGATATTGTAAAGGACATCTTTTTGATTTTGGAATTGATCATATTCTTATGATGTCTGCAACAGTTGTTAACAAAGATGCTTATTGTAGAACAATTGGTCTTAATCAACAAGACGTAGAGTATATCTATCTACAATCACCATTTGCGGTAGAAAATAGAAAAATACATTATATTCCATCTGGAAGCATGTCAATGCGTGTGATTGATAAAACATTGCCTGTACTTGTCGAAGCAATAAAATTGATTTTAGAAAATCATAAACTTCAAAAAGGCATCATTCATTGCACAAATTATAAAATTGCTCGCTTTATAAAAGAAAATTTACATGACAATAGATTATTGTTACATGATGCAGAAACTCGTGAGCAAGTGTTAAATGAGCACATTCAAAATGTCGAACCAACAGTATTGTTATCTCCATCGATGACCGAAGGTGTCGATTTGTCAGATGAATCTAGTAGATTTCAAATATTATGCAAAGTGCCGTATCCCTGTTTAGGTGATGCAGTTGTACGTCGTAGAATGGAAAAAGATAAATCGTGGTATGCTTTTCAAACAATTAAAACAATAATTCAAGCATTAGGTCGAAGTGTTCGTAATGAAAATGATTATGCGGTGTCTTATATTCTTGATAGTGATTGGAAGCGATTTTATGAAACAAATAAATGCATGTTTCCAATTGATTTTCATAAATTATTGGAGAAATAAATGACAACTCTGTTTGATGAAACAAAATTGAAAAATTCAAGTATTCTTGTTATATGGATGTTAATAAAGGAAGCAGTAGAATTACTAGAATTGGATGTCGCAAAAAACATAAACGGAAATAACGAAGCAGGGATTCGTGTTAGACACGGATTTCGATTTATTAAACGAGCAACAAATCAACTTCTTAAACTTTCTCTCGAAAGAGATAAAAAGCGTATTGTCAAAAGAAAATCAAAGTGTTGATAACAAATCACATATTAAATTTTTTGTTATTTTTGCTACATTAAAACGAGTTGTATCAATGATACGTCCAATATCATGTAATGTATTTTGATTATTTGAACAAATAATTACACAATTTGAATTATTTTGTTCGTTAATCCAATATCTACAATTTGTTTTTGTACAACATTTATTATTCAATATTGAGAAACATGTTTTTTGCATATAGAAAAACTAGTACGTACAACACGGGTGTTCATGTTGTACAAGTGTCTATTTATTAATGGATGTCAGGGTTGCTTGATAATAAGGTTCGTATTTTAGACACGATAGTTACATCATTGGGGCGACAGCAATTATCATATGGTGGATTGAATATTAAGTATGTTTCATTTTCAGATTCTGCAACTTTCTATAAAAAAGATATAGTTAGTGGTACACAAGATTCAACGCAACGAGCATATTTTGAAGCATCAGATTTATTACAAGATCAAATCACACTAACGGCAGATGATTCAGGGAAATTATTGCCGTTTCAAAATACAAATGATGTCAATATAAAAGCAGGACAATTTATTCAATATTCGTATATGCCGATCACCAGTAGCATACTAACGGGATCAAGTGATACCGCTTTTACTTTACAAGGTGATGATTTTGCGACATTGTCAGAAACATTGTTACAATCATCAATTGATAATTTTACGAATTTACAGTTAATTGGAACATTTGATAAATTATTTGATGATGATGGTTTTGATATCGGATCAAAACAACTAGAATTCATAATTTCTAATAATTCTCCAATAGTTGACAATAATAAATTTATTGCAAATGTAACAAATATAGATAGTATTTTTAGTGATGTGAGATTTAGTCAAATAGATAATTTTAAATTTTTGCCGCCAATTAATAAAACAGATACATCTAAAAAATCGTTATTGGGAAATTATCGACCAATTGGTCAAACAACAAAGCTAACAGAACAAATGTTAAATGATGAATTATCATTTTATGATAAACACGGCTGTTCTAGAGTATTCTCAATTGATCCAACATCAAATCAAAATCGTTTAATGATACAAATATTTGAATTTTCAAATGATACGTCTAGAAAATTAGAAATTGTTGATATTGGAATTTTTTCAAAAAAACACTATTATTTTATTGGAAAATTAGAGATTGATGATAATTTTACGCATACTTTTATACATTTATTTACATTAGTTTTTGGTGACAACAATGTTTTTTAAAGTAAATAGAAAAAAAATATTGACTGTTGATGATACATTTGCTATGTTAAAAAACATAACTGATGATTATTTAAATTTCATATTTTCATATCAAATTTCGCAATTAAATGTTTTAAAAAGAAATACGTTTTTTGTTCGTACAACTGTTTTGACAAAAAACGTAAGTCCTATAGAAAGAAAATTTTCAACATTTGTAAAAAATATTCAAAATCATACAATAGATGCAAAAAATTTAAATAGTGGTTATCATCTTAATATTATTTTTCAAAATATATCAGATATTACTTCAAAAATAAGCAATACATTTTTACAAAAAACAGATACAAATATAGTTTTAAATCAAGTTAGTGTTTTAAAAAGTCATAATTCCGAATTACCTGTGTTGTCTTCCACGTCAGAAGAGAATGTATATTCTACGCGCCGAGAAGTTTCATATGAATTATTACAAATGGGTATTGATCCTTCAAACGTAGTGTCAGTTCCAAAACGAAATCTCACAATATCAGATGCAAAAAACGGGTTTGGTTTAACAACATTTCAACAACAACAATTACGACAATTACAAAATATCGATACAAAACCTAATGATACAATAGCATATACAGTAACATCCACAAATAATTTAGATGACACTGAAATAGTTGGAACATTGTTAACATCACCTACAGACATTCTTACATTAGAAGTACCTGTATCGTTACCTATTAAAAATATTTCTAATAATACACATTTTATTGTAAAATTTGAATTATTAGATTTAAATGGTGCGTCTATTGATGTTATAAACAAAGAACTTGATGTTACAAATTTACAAAGACTGTATTTTACACCTAAAAAAGCACCAATAGTAAATTACTGTAATTCGACATTGGAAATTGTGCCAACAAATGATATTTTTTCTATAAAATTGTATAAAAAAATTATTGATTCAACAATTTTACAAGAACAATTTTATGAATTAATAGGAACATTTAATTTAAATTCAATATTGCGTTTAACAATTGACAATAATTTGTCAACATTGACAACATATAGAGTTATACCAATAGGAAAATTTGGTGCAATATCACATGATTTTGCAAACATAGTTTTAGCACCAAATTGTCAAACGTATAACACGACGTTAAATGTACTTCTAGTTTCAAATGGAATACAATTACAATTTTTAAATTTTTCACCACAAATAATTTCAGTTGAATTTTTAGTTAGAAATTTAACAATTTTTGAAAAAGAATTTCGTACAGTAGATAATGATATACACGATGTTAGTGTAACAACATTGGTTGACAATAATGTTTTTTCTGGTAATGTTTATGAATATGCTGTTCGTGTTGTTAATAAGTCAGGATATTTTTCAATTGTTAATAACACGATTATTGAATATATCAAACCACAAATTGGTATCGTAGATACGATTATCTCAAATACAATAACACAAAATACGACTGAACTAGATGTTAGTTTTGATATACAAACAAATATCGTGCAATCAGATGCAACAATAACTAAAACGTTATTAGAAAAAGCTGGAATTACACAATATGATACAAATATTTTGTTACAACGTGATTTATTAGACAATCTAATTTCTAATAATGTTCAACGCGTTGATTTGTCAACTGGTGTTCGAACTGATTTTGGAGTTTTGTCAGAAACACATTTTTCTGATTCAGACCTAAGAAAAAAGAATGCAATTCAAGCATTACAAGTCGGTCACAAATATCGTTATGAAGTAACTGCGTTGTTACGTTCTCCTGAAACGCTATTTTCAGATTTACGTAAATTTTCTCAAGATAATATAACTAAAAAAACATTTACTTTTAACCCAGAAAAATTCAATAATCCATTTACGTTACAAAATGGTACAATTGCATCAACATCAGGAATTGAAACACGTTACGCAAAATCACAAATGGCGCTTGGCGCAGTCGGAAATGTTGTTACGTTTGATGTATCATTTGATAATAACAATGTTGATATTGCAAATGTACATGCAAAAAAATATTCAAAACAAACAAACGTAGTAACGTGGACAATTGTTGGTGATGTAAGATACATTGATCATTTTATCATTATGACAAAAATTGTACAATTAAAAAAAGTAGTAGGACGTGTGCATGCATTGTTTGAAAACAACAATTGTCAATTCATACATGAATTATCAGATGATGATATTGGTAGTGTTGAATACATTGTCTTACCGATTTTCAATGACTACAACGTAGGTTCTGAACATTCTTCAAATGCACTCTTGGTAGAGGAAACATGATATTACCAACAACAACAACGACTTTATCGCCACTTTCTATTGGTAATATGCAAATTCAACCAGTTGTTGATTCGAGTTCCCCCACGCGAACAACACTACAAAATCAATCTGCAAATTCATTAGGACAATTACAACCTCAAGAACAAAATTTAAATACAACAATTGTTTTAATAAGAGATACAATTTCACAAACAATCAAAGATCCAACTTTGAATGAGATTATTGAATTTATTACGTCAGAACAAAATTATATATTGCCAATTTCTGATACAGAAAATGTGCTTAATGCAACGTACAACGTTGATCAAACATCACAACTTCAAAATACAACAAATTCACAACAACAAATTAATGTAAATACTACGCTTGAAACGAGTGCAAATGTATCACCAACATGTCCATTGTTAATAACATCATTAAATTTTTATCCAATCTTTGATAAAGATTCAATAATACGTTCAAAAATTGATTATATTTCAAATAATCAATTGTATTCGTATTTTACAGATACTGGAAAGTATTTTGACGCACAATTACAATTACGAAATCTTTGGAATGCAGATCAAATACAAATTGTTAATGAACTTTACAACAGTTATTCAAACATTAAATCTACAATAAAAACGCAAAAAGATACATTTAAAGCATCGTTGCAAGATTGTCAACAAGTTACAATAAGAATTTTGCAACTTGCACAAATGATGTCAAATGTGAAGGGTAGATTTTCACTTCGAGATTCAAACTATCTTGTAAATCCTTATGAGATTGCACAAACGTTTGTTTTAAACTATACACTTAATAAGTCACTAACGTCAACAACGTCATTGATATCATACATCGACAACTACATGAATACAACCTACAATGTAGATGATGTACTAACAAAAATTGGTTTTGATCAAAATAATTTACAATTGTTTTCATCAACGAAATTATTTTTACAACTATTGTATGAATTTAAAATGATGTTACGATTTCAATCATTTAATATGATTAATGCAGATCAAACCTCACAACGTAGTGATGCAGCACAATTTACAATTTTGAATTACAGTGACGGCGCGTTCTTTTACATACCCGCTAGCACATCTACAAATAACACAATTGATTCTGTCGCTTTAACGACTACAACACAAAATTTTTCAAAAGTATATTCAAGCATAATTTCATTATTTAAGGAATTGTATACAAACAATATTCAAACGGATGAAACAAAAATAGCAGCAATTGCAAATTTAGTTTCAAAAGAATATCGATATTCTTATGCTTTATCACAAGATAATACAAAAAGTATACTACAACAATATTCATACAATGTTAAACCAATTGGAAATTTAGCAATTTTTGAATCAATCTTTGGTAATATAAAAAATGTCTTAGATTTTACGACGACGGGTATTTCAGCAATTAGTCATCAATCATCTATTTTGACATTTGAAACACAACAATTGTCAGATGGAATTAGCACATATACGCCTGCAACGACGTACGTAGATGATTTGATTGATACTGCATTTGATGCAACAAAAATAAATGAGTTAGCAGACGCAGTAGAATTAACAAATAAGCAATTTTCATTATTAATAGATGCATTAAATGTAACATGCGCAAGTAATGTCAGTAGTGTTGATTCTTTTACTACACATAATGGTGACACTACAAATGATATCACAGTAAATACCATGTCTACTGATTATTCAAATTTATTAAATAATCCAACACTTTTTGTGCAAGATGTACTTTCAAAAATTATTGATATTGCAACAGGAGAAACATTACAATCAATTAAAACTGATCCAATTGCAGCAATTTATTCATTATCATATAATAATGTGTCATTAAAGGCGGCATTATTTTTATACACAATTTTTAAAACACAAACAAATGCAATAATATTACCTGAAGTACAATCTACTAATGCGACAGCATTTAGTGCAACAGTTGATATGATTATTAACTTATTGACGGGGGATGTTGTCAATATTCTGTCGGATTCACAAGTAAAAGTATTGCCATCTGTGCAACAAATATCCGTTGATCAGATTAAGGTTTTGTTCAGTGGCGCTTCAACACCCGTCATAACATTCGTCAACAATGTGTTTACAAATACATTAAACGCTTTACGAAAAAATTCATTTGCAATTGATTTAACGACTAGTTCACTTCGTTATTCTGCATTAAAAGACATAGTTGTGATGATGGCAGTTTTTGATATGACAATAACGTTGTTGGCAAAATATAGTAATAGTTCTTTGTCAGGATATTTTTATACAAAAAAACTTGTACAACAACAAACATCCGCGTCAGATCCAACAATATTGACAGCGATGCCAGTTAGCATAAATTCTACATTAACATATGCAGTTTCAACATCTAGTTTTAATAATCTTTCATCGAAAAACGAAATTGTAAATCAAACAAATAAAGAAATTGCGTTAACACAACAAATTTTTTATACTATATTCAATATTTTATCAAAATATTCTGATTCTTTAAGAAATTTTTCAGGATATGTAACATCTTCAACAATAAAGACAAATTTAGATAAAATTTCAACATCTGTAAAAAATCAACAACTTGTAAAGTTAATGTTTTCAGAACAACAATTGTTGACATGTAGTAATGTCATATCAGATTTACTTGATAAATCAAGTATTGCGTCAACTGATGCAATCATAAATTTGGGAAATGCATTTGTAGATGATAATTTACGTGATATTTTATATGCATTACTTTCTACGGATGAATTTGGAGAAAAAAGAGGGAATAACAAGAAAATATTTACAATAGGAATCCCAAATGGTTTTATTGAAAATTTAAAAAAAGATGCAAATATTGCACAAACAAAAAATACTACGTATGAAAACAAAGAATCAGATATCGTACAAGTGAGTGTTTACAAAGTTGATATTGAAAATAGTGATATTGTTTTTAAACCACAAAAGTTTTTATTTGAGTTATCAAAATTTTCTACAACAAATTCAAAATTATTTAAACGTCTTGGCGCAGCTACGTCAATAAACGATATAATTTCATGTGTGCCGATGCGTGATTTTTCAATAAAATTTGGAAATACACAATATTGGTATGAAAATTCATTAAATGTTCAAGATGCAGCATTTACTGAACAAACGTATGATTTTTTGTCATCTGAACAAAAATATGAAATTGCAAAAAATCACGCAATTAGTGTATTGATGACAATATATGTAAAATTATTGACAGGATTGTCTGTATCTGAATTTGATTTCAGTATAATTGATGTTGGAAAATACATGGAATCATCTGTGTTAAAAACATTAATTAATGGTTTTATTAAAAAAGTGTCGACAATAGCGCAAGGTCAGACATTTTCGCAAATAAATCAAAATGGAACGCTATTTACAACGACGTCTGGAAATACAAATAATGTACCTGGAAATGTTAACACAAATATACAATTTGCAGCGATTCCTCAACAAACAAATACAACAACTTTAGCACAACAAACAACAACTGTAAATGGCATCGATTTAACAAAATTATCACAAAATATTGTTAGTTCTGTAATGCACGGATTAAAAATCTTTAGTAATATTTCACATGAGATAACAGATGTTTCAAATATCGACGTAATAAAACAATTGCTGTTTAGTCCAAGAATTTTTGATAGAATTTTTAATATTGTAATAGATCCTGATTATTTTGAAATTGATGTCAATACAACAAATAGTACTGTGCAAGGTTCTGATGCATTAAAACAATTAATTTCCTTTGGGGATGTCACATCTAATGATGGAAATCTATCATATAGAACACGTGATAAAAATCAAGGCGACTATTCACTGGAAAAGTATTTTATAACATTGGAAACGTTTACGGGATAATATGACAACACAACCATCAAGAGAAATTTATGCAGTTAACGTACCAAATGCAACGTTAGATGCAAAATTTGTTTACAATTTTTTTGTTACAGATGAAAGTATTAATGATTCTGGTGCAGTGCCAAATGAAGAATTTATTCGTAATACAGATTCAATTGATTCATCGTTTTTACAATTAGCGACAACCCGAATTCCAAGAATGATTGTTTTAAATTGGAATATTCCTTATGTATTTGGTTCATCGACATCAACTGTACAATACGGTTCTTTAATAAAAGATAATTTTTCTTCAATTATAAATGAAGATTTGCTTCATTTAAGTGAATTCACATCATTAACATTTCATGATGGAACAATTGATACAAAATTATATGATTTTGTGTCCGGATCACAATCTTTTCGTACATTAACATCTGATAGTATTGCAAATTTAAGCACAAATAAAGCTGCAGCATCTCTTAACGCTGCAACACCAAACAATATAACACAAACATTTTTATCAAATGCTTTTGCAAATACTTCAAAATCTTCTGGTACAACATTTTATAGTGATGAAAACGCAGATACACAAATTGATAATGGATATTTTTCTTCATTAAAAAAAGTAACAACAAGTTTACAAATTAATAATCGTTTAATGAAAAAATTACTAACAAAATTAGTTGGTTCTCCTGCTTCACCATTTGCAAAAGATGTTGTTGGAATCCTGAATACAGCTGCTGAAACAGAAAAATCAATTAATTTTTCAATAGGTGTTTCAGAAAATGATTTTAAGACGACAATTCCTTATTATGACATAAAAGTCACTGACACTGCCGCTCACAGAGACAATCTCGTGCCAGAAATCGTTGGATACGTAATTGATAAGTTGGAAGTACTTAAAACTGGTGAAACAGTTGTACATGATTCAATTATTATCGATAATCCAAAGACGTCAATGACGGTAGATTTACAAATAAAATATAATGCAACGTACGTTTATTCAATTCGAACTATCATGTCATTTACTATACCTGCAATTGATATTGATACAAATCAATTGGCTTTTTTGAAATCACTAATTAGTAGTAGACAATCAAACAAAGCATATGTCAGTACAGTAGATCAGTTAGCACCTCCACCACCTGCTGACTTTGACGTAACATGGAATTATCAAAATGATGAATTGTTTTTGACATGGGCATTTCCTGTTAATTCTCAAAGAGACATAAAACAATTTCAAGTGTTTAAACGTGCGTCAATAAAACAACCATTTCAGTTATTAAAGATGTACGATTTTGATGATAGTGAAGTAAAACTGCCACGTCTAGAACATGCAGATCCACGTTTAGTTGAAACAATTACATCTCCCTTTAATGTATATGTTGATCATGAATTTGATAAAAATACTTGTACAAATGAAAAAAATGCATTAATTTATGCAATTGCATCGATTGACGCGCATGGACTAACTTCATGTTATTCTACACAATACAAAGTTTGGTTTAACACATTTTTAAATAAAATAGAAAAAAGACTTGTAAGTCATCAAGGCGCTCCAAAACCATACCCAAACATGTTTTTAGAACATGATTTGTTCATTGATTCAATTCGAATTCAAGGTGTTGATGCACTAAATGCAAAATTGTATTTTAATCCTGAATTTTATTATCTAACAGATACAACTCAAAAATTAACGCAAGTGTATCAAACAAAACAAACAAATGGCACATATAAGATTAATTTTATCAATCTCGATAATCAAAAAAGTAAAATTATGACAATAACAATTGATGATCAAACATCGATGTCACAACAGTTAAAAAATGGTTCGACGTTAGTTGGAAAGCTAAAGTAACGTGGAAATCATCAGATGATATCTATGAAAGAACTACCCAAGATAAGGCATTAGGTGTACCATCGGATTTTTAAATAATTCAACGAACAATATCTTGTTAGACGCAGTTTTAACAGATTACGGTCGTCAAGCGTTATCGCGTAATGATGGCTCTTTTTCAATTGTTAAATTTGCACTAGGTGACGACGAAGTAAATTATGGCATTATCACAAAATATGGTCGTCAGGTTGGTGCAGAAAAAATAATGAAAAACACAAATGTGTTTGAGGCACTTACTAATCAAGCACAAGCGTTGAAATATAAAATAGTCAGTGTTTCAAATCCAAACTTGTTGCATTTACCGATGTTATCATTGTCGGGGGACGCAAACGTAGATAGCGTCAATAGCATCATAACATTGGGTCGAAATACACAAAAGTCAGCAGTTATTTCACTTCAACAAACGATACAAAATGAAACGACAATCGACGTTGAACTAAGAGATCAAACGTTCATAGTTGACGTTCCAAACTTGTTTTTGCAGTTGATGAGCAACACGCCTTCAAACATTGACGGCCAGCAACGCGCGCAGTACATCATCGTTAGATCGCCTTCTGAAAACTCTGCAGGTGGTTCTACGTGCACGTTTACGTTGTCAATCAAGACTTTGAGCGATGCGTTGTTTACGGTGTATGGTTCTACGACAAACAAATCAATTATAACCACGTACGTTCGTGTGACAGGCCTTCAAAGTGGTAGCGTAAAAGACATATCTGTTTCGCTAAATAAGAGTTTGTGAGTTGTACATTATGTCACAAACTCACGGTAAGAGATTAGTTAGAATAAACAACAAGGAGTTTCTCGCGAGTCACAAAACTAGTGTTTATATCGTTGAGAAACTAGGAGGATAATTTTCTGGCAATTTTTAAACAACTTTTACCGTCAGATATCAAAGCAACAAGATCATTCTTATCACAACTTGTTGATGTTCTTCAAGAAGATGTCAGTTCATCAGTTTCACGAAGAAAGTATCAACAGTTTGTCACAGGATCGTCATTGAGCGTTGGTGTAACATCGTCTCTGTTTCAAACAATCTACGATCAGGATTTTACGCTGCAGACTGCGAATCCGATTTTTGACATGACGTTTGGATTGTTACCAGGTTACGTAACTGTGCAATCTAGTCAAACAGGTACTGATTCTGCAGGAAAAGAGTTGTTTCCTTCATCGTCGCTGATGATGCGCGAAAAAATGGATTCTTACAGGCAGTTTGCACAAGCTCTACTTGGTGATGCGACTCGGCCTTTCTTTGCACCGTTTGACTCTGGTGCGCCACACGACACGATAGACGTAGCGCTGTTCATTTGTTTTAAACGCATATTTGCTCGCGATAGCATTAAACGTGAAACGTTTGCGATGCGTTTTAATCAAACTGCGTCAAACATTGGACCAAATGACGCTACGCCAACTGAAACTTGGCAGACGACAAACTTGAACATTAATTCGACAACAGGTTCTTCAATCTATACAGACATTGGTTCTGCGACAAACAAGCTCACGGCATTCGGTGGGCAGTTAGGTAA
>Ga0265319_1001226_pt1 | contig 15831 bp, 15 predicted proteins | sample 4824metaG_FD_192443 | JGI IMG/M metagenome (GOLD analysis project Ga0265319, IMG submission 192443) | Rhizosphere microbial communities from Carex aquatilis grown in University of Washington, Seatle, WA, United States - 4-8-24 metaG | ecosystem: Host-associated > Plants > Roots > Rhizosphere >...
CGCCGACCTGATCGAGCCGGGCAACACGCGCGAGAGCTTCGACGCGGCGCTCAGGCACGGCGTCGACATGATCGAGTTCGACGTGCTGCCGGCGCTCGGCCCCGACGGCCGCCCCGACCCGCTGCACGGCGAGCTGCTGCTCGCGCACGACTACGCCGACGCGCACGCGCGCACGCCGCTGAGGCTCGCGGAGGGGCTCGCGCACCTCACGTCGCCGGCGTTCGCGACGCTCGAGTTCGACGTCGACCTGAAGATCCCCGGCTACGAGGCGCGCGTCGTGGAGGCGCTGCGCGCGCACGGGCTCGTCGAGCGCTCGCTCGTCTCCTCGACCTATCCGCAGAGCCTCGCGTGCATCCGCGCGCTCGAGCCGGCGCTGCGGCTCGGCTGGTCGGTCCCGCGCGCGCGGCGCGACTACACGCAGTCGAGGCTGCTGCTCGCGCCGGCGCTCGTCGCGCTCGAGGTCGGCCGGCGGATCCTCCCCGGCCGCGCGGCCGACGCGATCCGCGCCGGCCGCTGCGACGCGCTGATGGTGCACTGGCGCCTCGTCACGCGGCGGCTCGTCGAAGCCGTGCGCGACGCGCACGGCGAGCTGTACGTGTGGACCGTGGACGAGGCGCCGCGCATCCGCGCGCTCGAAGCGCTCGGCGTGACGGGCGTCATCACGAACGACCCGCGATTGTTCGCGGTGTGACGCGCTTCTGATACATACGACGTGTGGCAGCGACGAGCATGGAGGACACGATCGCGCTGCTCGCGCGCGTCCCGACGTTCGAGGCGCTCGGACCGGAGGAGCTGTCGCACGTCGCGGAGGTGGCCGTGCCGCGCGCCTGGGAGACCGGTCAGGTCGTCTTCCGCGAGGGCGACGCGAGCGACACCTGCTACGTCGTCCGCCACGGGCACGCGCGCGCGATCCGCGAGCACGCCGACGGGCGCACGATCACGCTCGCGAACTTCGGCCCGGGCGACATCTTCGGCGAGCTGGCGATGTTCGAGGACGAGAACCGCTCCGCCACGATCGAGACGCTCGACGCGGTCGAGGCGGTCGCGATCCTCGGCGCCGACATGCGCCGCCTGATGCGTGAGCACCCGGGGATCGCGGTCGGCGTCGTCGTCTCGCTCGGCCGTCGCCTGCGGGCGATGAACGAGCGGGTCGCGAGCCAGTCGTTCCAGACGGTGCAGAGCCGCGTCGCGACGGTCCTCACGCAGCTCGTCGCGGAGGCGCAGGAGGAGGGCGCCGGCGAGCGCGAGGTGCTCGTGGTCGCCACGCAGGCCGACGTCGCGAAGCTCGCCGGCTCCTCGCGCGAATCGGCCAGCCGCTTCCTCGCCGTGCTCGAGCGCGCCGGCGTGATCGAGCAGGGACGCGGAAAGCTGACCGTGCACGATCCCTCCGCGCTCGAGCGCTATGTCTTCTAGAAAGCCGAGAGCGAAGCGCAAGCCGCAGCGCGGCGGGCGCCGCGGCGACGAGCAGGAGCGCTCCGCGGGCGGCGTCGTCGTGCGGGGCGACGAGGCGATCGTGATCGTGCCGACGCGCCGCGGCGCGCAGGGCCAGAAGGTGCTCGCGCTGCCGAAGGGCCACGTCGACCCCGGCGAGACACCCGACCAGACGGCGCTGCGCGAGGTGCGCGAGGAGACGGGGGTCGAGGCCCGCATCGTCGAGAAGCTCGGCGACGTGCGCTACTTCTACCAGCGCGGTGGAAAGCGCATCTTCAAGCGCGTGACGTTCTACCTGCTCGACTACCGCGGCGGCTCGCTCGAGGACCACGACGACGAGGTCGAGGAGGCGCGCTGGATGCCGCTCGCGGAGGCGGTCGAGGCGCTCAGCTACGACGGCGAGCGCGAGATGGCCGAACGGGCGTTGTCGGCGATCGTCCCGGACCGGTAGGCTCCGCACCGTCGTGCGCGTCCTGAACTTCTACTCGGCGGTCTTCGCGGACCAGCTCCGCAAGGGCCGCAAGACCGCCACGATCCGCCTCGGCGACAAGTCGCACAAGTACCGCAAGAACGACTGCGTGCTCGTGACGATCGGCTACCAGTACTCGCCGCGCGAACGGATCTTCCAGGCGGTCGTCGACTCGGTCGAAGTCAAGCGCATGCGCGACCTCAGCCCGCGCGACATCGAGCACGACAACCCGGAGTTCCGGCGCGTCGAAGAGCTGATGAGCTTCCTGCAGCAGATCTACGACCGTCCGGTCGATCTCGACGACGTCGTGACCGTCGTGCGCTTCTCGCAGATCGTCGAGCCGAGCAATCCGATCCGCGATCGGATGCACGGCATCGGCGGCGCGCAGAACTGAGCCTCCGCGGCTTAGATGTGGCTTTCTTGGCACTCGCCTGGCGCGAGTGCCAAGCGTGAGCTATAGTCGGCGCCAGTTGGCACTCGCATGGGACGAGTGCCAAGACACGCCAAACACGCACCCTCTCACGGAGGTTTGCCACACATGAAGCTCAAGCCCCTCGGCGATCGTCTGATCGTGCGGGCAATCGAGGAGGAGGAGACCACCGCTAGCGGTCTCGTGCTCCCCGACACGGCCAAGGAGAAGCCCCAGAAGGGCAAGGTCATCGCCGTCGGCGACGGCAAGTGGGACGAGGACGGCGAGAAGCGCGTGCCGCTCGACGTCGCCGAGGGCGACGAGGTCCTCTACAGCAAGTACGGCGGCACCGAGATCAAGGTCGACGGCGAGGACCTGCTGGTCCTGCGCGAGTCCGACGTGCTCGCCAAGGTCCAGTCCTAGGCGCCACAGGGAGAACTGAACGCATGGCACACAAGGAGCTCAAGTACGACTCGGAGGCGCGCAAGGCCCTCGAGGCCGGCGTCGACGCCGTCGCCAACGCCGTCAAGGTGACGCTCGGCCCGAAGGGCCGCTACGTCGTCCTCGACAAGAAGTTCGGCGCCCCGACGATCACGAACGACGGCGTCACCATCGCCCGCGAGATCGAGGTCGAGGACGTCTTCCAGAACCAGGGCGCGCAGCTCGTCCGCGAGGTCGCCACGGCGACCAACGACGTCGCCGGCGACGGCACGACGACCGCGACGGTGCTGGCCCAGGCGATCGTCCGCACGGGTCTCAAGAACGTCGCGGCCGGTGCCAACCCGCTCGCGCTCAAGCGCGGCATCGAGAAGGCCGTCGACCAGGTCGTCGCCTCGATCGGCAAGCAGTCGAAGGAGATCTCCGGCAAGGAGCAGATCTCGCGCGTCGCGACGATCTCGGCCGGCGACGAGGAGATCGGCGACGTGATCGCCGACGCGATCGAGAAGGTCGGCAAGGACGGCGTCGTGAACGTCGAGGAGGGCCAGACGTTCGGCATGGACCTCGAGTTCACCGAGGGCATGCAGTTCGACAAGGGCTACATCTCGCCCTACATGGTCACCGACCAGGACCGCATGGAGGCCGTGCTCGAGGATCCGTACATCCTCATCGCGAACTCCAAGATCGGTTCGGTGCGCGACGTGCTGCCGGTCCTCGAGGCCGTCATCCAGTCGGGCAAGCCGCTGCTGATCATCGCCGAGGACGTCGAGGGCGAGGCGCTCGCGACGCTGATCGTCAACAAGCTGCGCGGCACGTTCACGGGCGTCGCCGTCAAGGCGCCGGGCTTCGGCGACCGCCGCAAGCGGATGCTCGAGGACATCGCGATCCTCTCGGGCGGCGAGGTCATCACCGAGGAGATGGGCCTCAAGCTCGAGAACACGCAGATCTCGCAGCTCGGTCGCGCCCGCCGCGTCGTCGTGGCGAAGGACAACACGACGATCATCGACGGCTCCGGCGACGGAGACGCGATCAAGGGCCGCATCAAGCAGATCAAGGCCGAGGTCGAGAACACCGACTCGGACTTCGATCGCGAGAAGCTCCAGGAGCGCCTCGCCAAGCTCTCCGGCGGCGTCGCCGTCGTGAAGGTCGGCGCGGCCACCGAGACGGAGATGAAGGAGAAGAAGCACCGCGTCGAGGACGCGCTGCAGGCCACGCGCGCCGCCCTCGAGGAGGGCATCGTGCCGGGCGGCGGCGTCGCGCTGCTGCAGGCCGCGGACGCGATCAAGCTCGACGAGATCGAGGGCGACGACGAGAAGACGGGCGCGAAGATCATCCTGCGCTCGCTCGAGGAGCCGCTGCGCCAGATCTCGCACAACGCGGGCCTCGAGGGCTCGGTCGTCGTCAACGACGTCCGCAAGGCGAAGAAGGGCTTCGGCCTCAACGCCGCCACGGGCGAGATCGTCGACCTCGTCGCGGCCGGCGTGATCGACCCGGCGATGGTGACGCGCTCCGCGCTCCAGAACGCCGCCTCGATCGCCAAGAACATCCTCACGACCGAGGCGATCGTCGCCGAGGTGCCGGAGAAGGACGGCGGCGGTGGCGGTGGCATGCCCGACATGGGCGGCATGGGCGGGATGATGTAGCCAACGCGCCGGACTTCCGTCCGACGCTTGGGAGATGCTTCCGTCTCCCCCTGATGTACCCCCGCGAAGGCCCGGCTCCCCCCGCCGGGCCTTCGCCCTTTTAACGGTCGCGGGCTCAGACGTCGGCGCGCGTCCGCGGCGACGGGCCGACGTACTTCGCGCTCGGGCGGATCAGGCGGCCCTCGCGCTTCTGCTCGAGGATGTGGGCGGACCAGCCGGCGGTGCGGGCGCAGGTGAACAGTGGGGTGAACAGCTCCGGCGGGACCTCGGCGTAGTCGAGCACGACGGCGGACCAGAACTCGACGTTGGTGGCGAGCACGCGGTCGGGCTTGCGCGCGTGCAGTTCGGCGAGGGCGGCCTGCTCCAGCGCCTCCGCGACCTCGAGGCGCGGCGAGCCCAGCTCACGGGCGGTGCGGCGCAGCACGCGGGCGCGCGGGTCCTCGGCGCGGTAGACGCGGTGGCCGAAGCCCATCAGGCGCTCGCCGCGGTCGAGTGCGTCCTTGACCCACTGCTCCGCGTTGCCCGAGCGCTCCACGCCGTCGAGCATCTTCAGCACGCGCGAGGGGGCGCCGCCGTGCAGCGGGCCACTCAGCGCGCCGACCGCCGCGCTCAGCGCCGCCGCCACGTCCGCTCCGGTCGAGGCGACGACGCGCGCCGTGAACGTGGAGGCGTTCATGCCGTGCTCGGCTGCCGAAATCCAGTAGGCGTCGATCGCCTTCGCATGGTCGGGGTTCGCCTCGCCGCGCCAGCGGATCAGGAAGCGCTCGGGGATCGACTCGCCCTTGTCGACCTCGTGCTGGGAGACGGGCGGCTGGCCGCCGCCGCGCGCCGACTGGGCGACGAACGAGAGCGCCATCACCGATGCGCGCGCGAGCTGGTCGCGGGCGGTCGCGTCGTCGATGTCGATCAGCTGCTTGAAGCCCCACTCGGGCGCCAGCATCGCCAGCGCGCTCTGCACGTCCACGCGCGGGTCGCCGGAGCGGACGGTGAGCGGGAACGGCTCGGCCGGCGGCAGTCCGGGCACGTACGTGCCGTCGACCAGCAGCCCCCACACCTGCTCGAACGGCACCTGGCCGACCAGCTCCTCGATGTCGACGCCGCGGTAGCGCAGCGCGCCGCCGGCGCGGTCCGGCTCGGCGATCTCGGTGGCGAAGGCGACGACGCCCTCGAGGCCTGACTGCACGTCGGTGTCGGTCGCGCTCATCGGTGCTCCAGTCGGCGAGAAGGTTCTTCCTCAGATTGGCATGATCCGCCCCGCGGCGGCGCCGCGCCCCGTACGATTGGCCGGACAGCCAGGACTCGGACCGCCAGCGACAAGGAGCCACACGTGCACGACCTCCTCTTCCGCCCCGCGAGCGAGCTCGCCGCGCTCGTGCGCTCCGGCGAGATCAGCGCCCGCGAGCTGGTCTCCGCCTCGCTCGACCGGATCGAGGCGCTCGACGGGCAGATCAACGCCTTCACGCACGTCGACGGCGAGCGCGCGCTGGCGACTGCCGACGCGATCAGACCGGGCGACGAGCGCCCGTTCGCGGGCGTGCCGATCGCGATCAAGGACAACCAGCCCGTCGAGGGCATGCCGCTGACCTTCTGCGCCGACTTGTTCGGGGATCTCGTGCCGCCGTTCGACGCGGCGTTCGTCGGCCGCCTGCGTGCCGCCGGCTTCGTGATCGTCGGCAAGACCGCGCTGCCGGAGTACGGGATCCTTCCGTCGACCGAGTCGCGCCGCAACGGCCCCACGCGCAACCCGTGGGATCTCTCGCGCACGCCCGGCGGCTCCTCCGGCGGGGCGGCGGCCGCGGTCGCGGCCGGGATGCTGCCGCTCGCGCACGGCAACGACGGCGGCGGCTCGATCCGCATCCCCGCCGCCTGCTGCGGGCTCGTCGGCCTCAAGCCGGCGCGCGGGCGCGTATCGCTCGCGCCTGCGCTCGGCGACTCGTTCCTCGTCACCGACGGCGTCCTCACGCGCACGGTCGCGGAGTCCGCGGTGCTGCTCGACCTGATCGCCGGGCCGGAGCTGGGCGACGCGACCTGGGCGCCGCCGCCGGCCGAGCCGTTCGCGGCGGCTGCCGCGCGCGAGCCGAAGCCGCTGCGCGTCGGGTTCACGCTGTCGCCGCCGCTGACGGAGATCGAGGTTGATCCGATGGCCGAGCGCGCAGTGCGCGACGCCGCCGCGCTGCTGCAGGAGCTGGGGCACGAGGTCGAGGAGATCGCCTCGCCGCCGTGGGCGATCCCCGGCGTGTTCGAGCTGTTCTCGGCGTCGTTCGGGCCGGCGGTCGCCTCGACGATCGTGTTCGCCGCGACGATCGCCGGCCGCGAGCCGACGGCCGACAACATGGAGAAGCTGTCGTGGTACCTGTGGGAGCGCGCGAGCCAGCTCGGCGCGGCCCACTTCCTCGCCGCGCAGGGGCAGCTCCAGGCGCTCGCGCGCATGTTCGTGACCGGGATGTCCGACTACGACGTCGTGCTCACGCCGTCGCTCGCGCTGCGTCCGCGGCCGATCGGCGAGCTGTTCGGCGACAACGACGACCCGGCCGAGACGTTCCGCCGCTCGGGCGAGTTCACGCCCTTCACGGCGATCGCGAACGTCACGGGCCAGCCGGCGATCTCGCTCCCCTTCGCGCACGGCGAGGACGGCCTGCCCGTCGGGATCCACTTCTTCGGCCGTCCGGCGGACGAGGCGACCCTGCTCGCGCTCGGCGCGCAGCTCGAGGCCGCGCGGCCGTGGGCGGGCCGGCGGCCGGAGCTGGCGGCTGCCGCGTAGGCTGAGCCCTACAATCGGGCGCGCACTTCAGCACCGCACCTGCACCCAAGAAGGAACGACTCCACATGGCCTACGTGATCGCAGAGCCCTGCATCGGGACGAAGGACAACTCATGCGTCGAGGTCTGCCCCGTCGACTGCATCCACCCGACGCCCGACGAGCCGGACTACGACAGCGTCGAGATGCTCTACATCGACCCCGAGGAGTGCATCGACTGCGACGCGTGCGTCGAGGCCTGCCCGGTCGACGCCTGCTTCGCCGAGGACCAGCTCCCCGAGGAGTGGGCGAAGTACGCGGACATCAACCTGAAGTACTACGCGGGCAAGTCCTAGGCCATCGGCAGCGACATGCCCACCGGCTTCGGCGCTGCGGCCGGAGCCGGGGCGGGTGGGGATGACATCACCGGCAACTCGATCGGCGAGAGCGCGATCACGCCGCGGGCGGTCTGGCGGATCGCCTGGGCGGCGGGGTCGTCCGGGTCGGAGAAGACGAGCGGGGTGCCGATGTCGGCCTGCTCGCGCAGCGCCATCGTGAGCGGCACCTTGCCGAGCAGCGGGACGTCGAGCTCGTCGGCCAGCAGCTGGCCGCCACCCTCGCCGAAGATCGCGTAGCGCTCGCCGTCCGGCGTCACGAAGCCGGCCATGTTCTCGACGACGCCGGCGATCTCCAGTCTGACCTTGTGCGCCATCTCGGCCGAGCGGCGCGCGACTCTCTGCGCGACGGGCTGCGGCGTCGTCACGATCAGGAATCTCGCCTGCGGCAGCAGCTGCGCGAGCGTCATCGAGACGTCGCCGGTGCCGGGCGGGAGGTCGACGAGCAGGTAGTCCAGCTCGCCCCAGTCGACGTCCTCGAGGAACTGCGTCAAGGCCTTGTGCAGCATGGGGCCGCGCCACACGACCGCGGCGTCCTCCTCCATGAAGAAGCCGATCGACATCACCTTGATGCCGTCGTGCGCCTCCGGCGGGACGATCTTGCGCTCGCCGTTGACCTTCGGGCGCGTGGCGCCGAGGCCGAACATGCGCGGCTGCGAGTAGCCCCACACGTCGGCGTCGAGCACGCCGACGCGCTTGCCCTCGGCCGTCAGCGCTGCGGCGAGGTTCGCGGTCACCGACGACTTGCCGACGCCGCCCTTGCCGGAGCCGACGCAGATCACGTTGGCGACCTGGGCCAGCGCGCCGGTCGGCAGGCCGCCGCCGCGGCCCAGCTGTCTCTGGAGTCCGGCTTTCTCCGCATCGGACAGCACGTCGAAGTCGACGTTGACGCCGGTGACGCCCTCCACCGAGCGGGCGGCGTTCGCGACGCCGGTCTGGAAGTGGCTGCGGATCGGGCAGCCGGGCGTCGTGAGGGAGACGGTGACGTCGACGACGCCGTTGGCGTGCACGTCGATCGAGCGGACCATGCCGAGCGTGACGATGTCCTGGCGCAGCTCGGGGTCGATGACGGCGCGCAGCGCCTCGCGGATCTGGCTTTCAGTCGGCATGCGTCTCATTGTGGCAGGCGTGCGCCGAACGCCACGGGCCGCGCAGGGACCTGCGCGCCGCATCGAACGGCGGGCTGCCGTGTTCCTTAAAGACCGACGGGACGCCCATCCTGGGCGCCCCGGCGGTTGAGGGAGGAGAGGGTGCTGCATTCGCCGGCGAGATATGGGCCGGCGAACCCAACCCGGTCTGGCGCCCTCCGCGTGCGCCGATCGGGGGAAGTGTGGTGTCAGACCACCTTGGCCAGGCGGTCCTGTGCCCCGTTGACGAGCTTCATGCCCGCGTCGACCCCGTTTTGAACCACTTTCTCGACGCGGGTCGTCAGTCCTTCGACATCGGGCAGATTCTTGCGCGCCTGCGTCCGCTGGCGCTCGAAGCCGCGACGCGCGGTGCGCGTCTGGTGCTCCAGGCGAGTACGCGTGCGGCGCACCTCGCGCTCGAGCTGCGTGCGGGCGCTGCCGCCGCGGCGCTCGAAGCGTCTGAGCTGCTTCTCCAGCGCCTTGCGCGAGCTGGTCGTCGTGACGAGCTCGCCGACCGTGCCGGCGACGCGGTCACGCGCCTCGAGCGCGGCGCCGACGGGGATCAGGACGGCGCGCTCGGCCAGCTGCTGGGCGCGCGCGGTGCGCGTGGCCGGCCGCGTGGTCGTGGTGCGGGAGGCGGCCGGACGCGGCTTCGCGGCGGTGCGCGGCTTGCGTCTGGCGGCCGCTCTCTTTGGCGTCGTGGCGGTGGTGGTGTCGGACGTTGCCATGGGGAAAGTGAACTCCTTCGGCGCAGATCTTAGTAGTCAGCGTGTCGTCAGACCGGCACGCACGAACACCTGTTTGTACGCCGTGCTCCAGCGATGGTTACACCGTCCGGTCAGGAAAAGGTGAAGCTTCCGTGAAAACGGGCTTCAGGCGCTCAGACGGTGCGGAACGCCCGTTCGCTCCAGCCACCGCAGCGGGGCGTCCAGCTCGGCGCTGGACGGCAGCGCCTCGGGCGCGCTCCAGACGCGGTTGAGCGCCTCCACACCGGCTGCGCGCACGACCGCGTCGCAGAAGCGCTTGCCCTGCTCGTACTGCTTCATCTTCATCTCCAGGCCCAGCAGCCGCTGCAGCAGCCGCGCCGGGGCCGACTGCGACCTGCGGCGCGCGTCGAGCGCGGCGCGCAGTCTCGGCAGCGACGGCAGCAGCGGCGCGCCGACGGCGTCCATCACGTGCTCGGCGTGGCCCTCGAGCACCGCCATCGTGCACTGCATGCGCTCGAGCGTCGCGCGCTCCTGCGGGCTCGCGACGAGCGAGACGAGGTCGCCGGAGCGGACGGCGTCGGCGAGTCGCTTGAGGTCGTCGGTGCCGGGCAGCCGCAGCGCGCGTCTCGTGTCGATCCGCAGCTCGGCCTGCGAGAGCAGGTCCCGGACCATCCCCGCCATGTGCGGCTGCAGCCACGGCACGCCGGCGAACTGCACCGCGTGCGTGACCTCGTGCAGCGCGACCCACGTCAGGAACTCGCGCTCGTCGGCGCCGAACGCGCGGCCGGCGTTGCCGAGGTTCGGCAGCACGAACAGCAGCCGCGGCGGGCGGTCCTCGGGGGTCGTGTCGAGCAGCACCAGCTCGTACTGGCCCAGCACGCGCTGCGCGAGGAAGCCGAGCACGGCGCCGACCTCCGCCGTCAGCACGACGCCGGCGGCGAGCCGCATCGCGTGGCGCGCCGGGCCGAGGCCGTCGCCGACCTTCGTCAGCGGCGGGTCGAGCAGCGCGCGCATCGCGCCGACGTTGGCGGCGATCCACTCCGCCCGCCCGATCCCCTCGGCCGGCGGCAGTGCGCGCGCGGGCGTCAGGCCGGTGTAGGCGATCACGCGCTCGGCGCTGTCTCTGGACAGCGCCACGAGATCCGTTCTCGGCGGGCGCGTGTCGGGCTCGCCGGCGACGTAGCGGGCGAGGCGCTGGGCGAGGAACCAGTCGATCATCGTCCTCTCACTATGGCAGCGGCCGATGGGCGGCCCGCCGAGTCGGGGGGAAGCGGGCGCTCGCGGGGTCAGACGACCGGCACGCGCGCGAGCGCGGCGAGCGTCTCGGCCGAGCGGGCGGCGACGACGGGCGAGTGGGGAGCGACGTCGAGCGGGGCGGACAGCGGCTCCTCGCAGCGTGGGAACGCCACGTGCCCGCCGGCCTCGCGCACGATCAGCTGCGCGGCGGCGGCGTCGACCGCGCGGCAGTTGAGCAGCGAGACCATCCCGTCGAGGCGCGTGGCCGCGACCTGGCAGAGCGTGACGGCGATCGCGCCGATCACGCGCAGCCGGCGGGTGACCGCCTGCAGCTCGTCCGCCGCGGCTGCGACGTGGCGCGGGTCGGCCTGCTCGATCCCCAGCAGCTCGAGGCGGCCGTCGCCGGCGCGCCGCTCGGGCAGCGACGGGTCGAGCGGGACGCCGTCGAGCTGCGCGCCCTCGCCGCGCGTCGCCGTCCACTCCTCGACGGCGCCGAAGTCGAACACGTAGCCGAACGCGACGTCGGCCATCGTCGGGCCGTCCGCGACGGCGATCGACAGCGCGTAGTGGGGCAGCAGTCGCTTGGCGTTGAGCGAGCCGTCGATCGGGTCGATCACGACGCGGATGCCATCCCCGCCCGCCCCGCCCCCGTAGTCGATCTCGCCGCGCTCCTCGCTGACGGCGGTGAAGCGGTGGCCCGCTGCGTGCAGCGCGTCGAGCTGCGCGAAGACGGCGTGCTCGGCGCCCTCGTCGATCACGAGCGTGCGGTCGCCGCCCTCCCCGCGGTCGCCCGTCTCGACGGCCCGCTGGCGCGTGCGCGGGTGATCGCGCAGCACCGCGCGCAGGCCGTCGACGGCGCCGCGACAGGCGCCGAGCCAGTCTGCGTCGAGCGCCGTACCGGTGGGCTGCATCCGCGGCATATCCTTGCAGGGTGCCCGCCGCCGCCCTCGACGGCCTCTCCCCCGCGCAGCGCACAGCGGCCGCGCATGCGGGCGGACCGCTGCTGATCGTCGGCGGAGCGGGCAGCGGCAAGACGCGCACGCTCGTCGCGCGCTTCGCGTGGCTCGTCGAGCAGGGCGAGGCGCCGGAGGCGATCCTCGTGCTCGCCCGCTCCGAGCGCGCGGCCGACGCGCTGCGCCGCCAGGTCGAGGAGACGATCGCGCACCCCTATGAGGCGCTCGCCGTCACGACCGTCCACGACCTCTGCGCGCGCCTGCTGCGCGAGCACGCGCTCGCCGCCGGGGTCGATCCGTTCGCGGTCGCCGTCGGGCGCGCCGACCGGCTCGCGATGCTGCTGGAGCGGATCGACGAGCTGACGATCCGCTCGCACGACTTCCGCGGCAACCCGGCAGCGCTGATCGCGAGCTTCGTGCGGCGCATCGACCGCCTGAAGGACGAGCTGATCTCGGCGGAGGACTACGCCGCGTGGGCGGCGGGCTTGGCGGCGGACGAGGTCGTGGACGACGCGACGCGGGCGCGCGCGGCGCAGGAGCAGGAGTTCGCCGAGATCTACCGCGCGCACGACCGCATGCTCGTGGAGGCCGGCGCGCTCGACGGAGGCGACCTCGTGATCCGCGCCCTGGCGCTGCTGCGCGACCATCCGCACGTGCGCGCGCAGGTCGCCGAGCGCTATCGGCACCTGCTCGTGGACGACGTGCAGGAGCCGAACTTCGCGCACGGGCTGCTGCTGCGGCTGCTGGCCGCCGAGCACGGCAACCTCGCTGCCGCCGGCGACGACGACCAGGCGATCCACCGCTTCCGCGCCGCGGCGGCGAAGAACCTGCGCGACTTCGAGGCGGAGCTGCCCGACGCCACCGTGATCCGGCTGGAGCAGAGCTTCCGCTGCCCGCAGCGGGTGCTCGACGCGGCCGCGGCGGTCGTGGCGCCGCTGGAGGACCGCATCGAGAAGCGGCTCGCGGCGGCCGGCGAGCGCGGCCTCGGCGAGGTCGCCTTCTGGCGCGCGGCGAACGAGCGCGCGCAGGCGCAGAGCGTCGCCGCCGACGTCGAGCGGCTGATCGGGCGCGAGGGCGTCGCGCCGGAGCGGATCGCGGTGCTGGTGCGCTCGATCGGGCGCGAGGGGCAGGCGGTCGCGGTCGCGCTGGAGGAGCGCGCCGTGCGCCACCGGCTCGTCGGCGACGCCGCCTTCTTCCAGCGCACCGAGGTGCGCGACCTGCTCGCCTGGCTGCGGCTGTTGATCGACCCCGGCGATGCGCCCGCGGTCGTGCGCGCGCTCGCGCGCCCGCCGATCGAGCTGCAGGCGATCGACCTCGCGCGCTGCACGCAGATCGCGCGGCGGCGCAAGCTCGACATGGTCGCGGCGCTGGCGGCCGCGCTCGAGTCGCCGCAGATCCCGCCGGAGACGCGCGACCGCATCCGCACGTTCCTGACGCTGCACCGCTCCGCCTCGGCTGCCTTGGACACGATCCGTCCGGACCTGTTCGTCCATCGCCTGATCGAGCGGCTGGGCTTGCGCCGCCAGCAGCTGTTCACCGCGCAGGCGGAGGTGGTGGAGCGGCTGCAGGGGCTCGCGCGCTTCGGCGAGCTGGCGAGCGCGTACGTCGCGCGCCGGCCGCAGGCGAGCACGCGCGAGTTCGCGCGCGCGATCGCCGCCGCCGCCGAGGCCGGCCTGCGCGAGGAGGACGAGCCGCCGCCCGGCGCCGTGCGCGGCGTGCAGGTGCTGGCGATGCACGCGGCGCAGGGCCTCGAGTTCGACCACGTCTACGTGCTGGGACTGCACGCCGCGCGCATGCCGGGGGCGCACACGCGCACGCTGGAGCCGATCGCGCCGGCGCTGATGAAGGAGGAGCTGCCGCAGGACGACCACGCCGCGCACGTCGCCGAGATGCGGCGGCTGCTGCACGTCGCGATGACGCGCGCGCGGCGGCGGCTCGTGCTCGTGCACCCGCAGGCGAGCGACCGCGGCGCGGCGCAGCCGCCCTCGCCGTTCGCGGAGGAGGCGCGGCTCGCGCTCGGCGCGGCGTGGGAGGAGCGCGCCGAGGAGCTGTTCGGCCCGGACGAGTCGCTGCACTCGACCTACCGGATCCTGCGCGACGAGCTGCTGGAGACGATCAAGCGCACGGGCTCCTCCTTGGGCGAGCTGCGCTTCGACACCGACCTCGACGTCTCGCACGCGGTCGTGCGCTATCTGGAGGTCGTGAAGCTGGCGGCGCTGATCGAGCGCGCGAGAGATCAGCCGATGGCGGACGCCTTGGACGAGGTCAACGCGCGCATCGCGCAGGCGATCGCGCCCGAGCAGCGGGAGATCTTCCAGTCCTCGTCGCTGGACGACTACCTGCTCGGCGCCGACCGCGACACGTCGCGCCGCGCGGCTGCGATCGCCGCGCGCGAGGAGCCGTCGCTGGAGCCGTTCCTGCCGCGCCGCGGCGAGGGGCTCGTGCTGTCGGCGTCCGACATCGACACGTACCGGACGTGCCCGCTGAAGTACAAGTTCGCGCGCGTATTCCGCATCCCGCAGGAGCCGACGCTGAACCAGCGTTTCGGGATCCTCGTCCACCAGGTGCTGGAGCGCTTCCACGGCGACGACGGACCGCGCACGGTCGAGGAGATGCTGGGGCTGCTGGACGCCGGCTGGCGGCGCGGCGGGTTCGGCGGTTCCGAGCAGGAGATCCAGCTGCGCGGCAAGGCGGCCGACGCGCTGACGCGCTACTGCCAGCGCTTCGCGGAGGAGGAGGCGCAGCCGACGTTCTTCGAGCGCTCGTTCTCGTTCCAGCTCGGGCCGCACGTGCTGCGCGGGCGCGTCGACCGCGTCGACCGCCTGCCGGAGGGCGGCTGGGAGCTGATCGACTACAAGACCGGCCGGCCCAAGACGGCGGCGCAGCTCGAGCAGGACGTGCAGCTGTCGCTGTACGCGGTCGCCGCGCAGGAGGCGTGGCAGCTCGGCGAGGCGCGCGGCGCCTACTACTACGTGCTCGACGACGCCAAGGTCCCCGTGCCGGCCGCCGCCGGCCGCGACTGGATCGAGGAGGTCGCCACCGAGGTCGCCGAGGGCATCCTCTCCCAGGGCTTCGAGCCGACACCCTCCTACGCCGCCTGCGCGATCTGCGACTACCGGCTGGTTTGTCCTGCGGCAGAGCGGTGACAGCACATGTGCTGTCACACGGGTGCGCGATCATGCCCTCATGGAGTCACTGCGCGACTGGATCGCCGAGCATCCGCCGGCTGACGAGCGCTTCACCCAGACGGTGGCCGGCGTTGGCGAGCGCGTGCGCGCTGGCGAGGACCTGCGCTTCGCGGTGCGCGAGCTGCTCGACGAGTTCGCGCTGCGCGGACGCGACGACCTGCGCGCCGCGGCGCTCGCCGAGGAGCCGGAGCGTGTCGACCCGCATGTCGACGCCTACCTCGGCGCGCTTGCCGAGCATCTCGCGCGCTCGTGCGGTCTGCCGGTGCCGCGCTGGGCGCTCTCCGAGGCGCGCACGCTCGACCACATGTGGTTCCCGGGCGTCGAGCGGGGCTTTCGCCCGACGGCGCTGCGGGAGTCGCCGGCAGCCTTCCGCCGTCGCGGGATCTTCATCGCGCGCGGCGCGTTGAGCCGGGTGTGAGTCGATGCAGCGCGAGGAGATCGTTTCCGCCCTCACCGAGCTCGGCGCGCGGCTGAGCGTGCGGGGCATCGACGGAGAGGTCTACGTCGTCGGTGGGGCCGCGATCGCGATGGCGTTCGACGCGCGGCGTGCGACGCGCGATGTCGATGCGGTCTTCGAGCCCAAGCAGGAGGTCTACGTGGCTGCCGACGAGGTCGGCGCCGAGCTGGGCCTGCCGCCCGGCTGGCTAAACGACGGCGTGAAGGGCTTCCTCGCCGGACCGGATGACGGGGCTACGACGATGCTCGAAGTGCCCGGCCTGCGCGTGCTCGTCGCCTCGCCTCGGATCCTGCTTGCGATGAAGGTGCTCGCCCATCGCATCGGGGAGGACGACGAGGACGTGCGTCTGCTTGCGCGTGAGCTTGGACTCGCCGACGCTGACGCGGTGCTCGAGGTCGCCGAGGAGGTCTACGGGGACCGCTTGGACGCCGCTGCGCGCTTCTTCGTCGAAGAGCTGTTCGCTTAGCTACTGCTCCCCGCGCTGCTTGAGGAAGCGCTGGAACTCGCTGGCGAGGCGGTCGCCGGAGGGGAGGTCGCGGGGGTCGAGCGGCTCGGCCTCCTCGTCGGCGGCGCGCTCGAGGCGCTCGACGAACGCCTGCACGTCGGGGTCGCTCTGGACGGCGAGGTTGACCTGGCGCTCG
>Ga0265319_1001229_pt1 | contig 15803 bp, 17 predicted proteins | sample 4824metaG_FD_192443 | JGI IMG/M metagenome (GOLD analysis project Ga0265319, IMG submission 192443) | Rhizosphere microbial communities from Carex aquatilis grown in University of Washington, Seatle, WA, United States - 4-8-24 metaG | ecosystem: Host-associated > Plants > Roots > Rhizosphere >...
GAGGCGAAAGGCGACGACGCGCCGCTTACACTTCCGCCCGCGCTGGCGAAGGTGAACTGAGCATCCCCTACCACGGTCCCGATTCCGCTGGGAGCGGCTGATGCGATGCCCGCATAAGCCCAGCGCCGCGCTGCAGGCGTTGGTCCGCTCGCGCCGCCTGCGCCAGACACAGATGCGGGAACGTAGAGTCCGCTTCCAGAGTTGTACTGCAGCACCTGGCCGTTGGTGGGCGAGGCCGCGCTCACGCCCACGCCCTGAATTCCCACCACCTTCGGCACGTCGGCCGTGCCACCGATATCCCCAGCAAGCATGATCGTGCCTTCCAGGGAACTCGTGGCCGGCTGCGGATAGCCGGTGCCATCCCGCAGCGGCAATCCGGTGATCGGATCGGTGTAGGCGGCGTCCGCCTGGAAAATGATGTTCTGCTTGCCGGAGGGCGCCGCCGGCGTGGTGGAATTCAGATTGAGTTCGGTAGGTCCCGACATTTTTATCCGCCGTTGATGTAGAAGCTGCCCGCTCCGGAAACAGCTCCGCCGGTCACCGGCCATGGAAGCGGCCATCCGCCGGCTGTGGGCGCAACTCCCGTGCCTTTGTACCCGCGGCCCACCTGCGCGGATTTCTGGTACACGTTCACCGTCACGCTCGATTGCGCGGAGCCGAAGTCGGTGGTCTGCTGCGCGGCGGTGTACACGCAGGCTGGCGCTGGAAGATTTGTGAAGGTGCGCACCACGGTGGAACCGTTCAGCACGTCCACGTCGTAGAGCTCCGCATCCTCGCTGAGCGGCACGTCGGCCACGCCGTCGGCCCAGTCCGCTTCCCCGCCGATGCGCGTGCGGCGCGCCCAGGTGATCGTGATGTTTCCGGATCCATCCACCGTGCCACCGATGTGGCAGGGCGCATAGGGCTTCAGGTCCGCGCCGGCGATCGCGAGCGTCTGCGAAGCCACCGTGGAAGGATCCTGGCCGACGGTGACGCCTTTGTAATAAAGCGCCTGCCCGAGCACGCTGAGCGGATCCTGCACGCGCTGCGCGCCGGTGGAAGGCATCACGAAAAGCTCGTTCGCACCGTGCGTGCCGCAGGCCCACTCGGTGCCGCGGCGCCCGCGCAGCAGATTGCTGAGCGTGTAAGTGCCGTCCATGTTGTCGACGGCGTTCTGCGCCTGGATGATCTCGCTGCCCACGATAAAGGCGTTTGCGCCGTTGAGCATGTCGAGCATCGAAACGCCGGCCGGAGCGCCGTTCACCGGCTGAATGGTGAGCGTGTTCGCGGTATCGAGCTCCCAGGGCTCGCGCGGCGCGCCCAGCGTGGTGGTGCAGTAGCCGTAGGTGGCGTTCAGGCTGGTGGCATTCTCCTGCGCGAAATTCGAGTTGTCGCTCGAATCGTAGAGCACGCCGCCCGTCCAGCTGGTGACGGCCGAAGCCATGGCGAAATAGAAGCCGGTGCCGCCGGGATTCGCGTCGGTATCCTGCAGCAAAGGAATATCGAAAAGGAAAAGTTGCGAGCTGCCCACCAGCCGGGTCGGCGCGGGATTGAAGCTTGTCGGCAGCGGCGCGGAAAGCGACGAGAGGAAGTTCCGCGCGTCTTCGTTCACGCCGGAGACCATCACGGCGAATCCCTGGCCGAGCGAGTTCTCCACGATGCGGATCTGGAAGGTGAGGCCTTCGTAGACGAACTGCACCACGTCGGTGGGGTCGAGCTGCATATATTTCGGCGAGCCCAGGTTGAAGGTGTAGGAATTGCGCTCGAGCCACGCGAGGTAGAGCGCCGTCTCGGCGATCTGCAGGGCCTGCGTGGCCGTCATCACGATGGGCAGCGAAATGATCGTCTGCTGCCTGGTCTTTTTCACGCGCGAGCTGCGCGTGCGCTGCTGGCTTCCCTGCTGGTAATCGAGCGCGATGTCGTTATAGAGCACGGTGAAAGCGAGCGGCAAATCCTGCTCCTGGGCGATCTGCTCCGGCTTCACCTTCGCGCCGTCGGAGAGCAGCCCCATATCGCTTTCCGGAATGGTGAGCGCACTGGCCAGGCCGCGCGGCACCCAGCGCATGGTGCCGTTGGTTTCGCAGCCATCGAAAAAGTATGCCTGCATCAGCGGCTTCAGGATCTCGGCCGCGGCCGTGGGCCGCTCGACGAGGTAGCCGAGCACCGTGGTGCTGCCGCCAAAAACATTTGCGTTCGTGAGCAGCGACACGTCGATCTGCGAGCTGCTCAGGCCGGCTCGCTTGCAGATGTCGGTGACGATATCGCTCGCAGGAAGAGCTGGGGGATAAGGGCTCGAAGTAAGAAGTTCGGAAAACGACAGCCCGCTGACGACTTTTGCCCAGCCGCTCGGAGCCGCGGGAAAGGTGCCGGAATCGACGTTGATCCACACGAGGGGGAGCGGCACGCCTCCGGCCACCACGATCAGATACGCAAGCCAATTGCTGGGCGAGCCCAGTGGTGCGGAGATGCTGAATCCTCCTCCGCTCACCGCCGCCGGACCCGAATTGCTGGCGCCCGCCGAATACGAGTCAAAGCCGCCGTTGTTTGAGACTTCCACGATCGCGATTTCGACGTCGTAGCTGTCGATCCCTAGCCCATAGTTGCTGATCGTGACGCCGTTGTTGGCGCCCCCGAAAGCGCAGTTGTTGCAGCCCCAAATTCCGACGCTCCCGTTTGCGCCGATGGTGTCAACAATGTGGGAGAACTGGTTTCCCCAAGCGTCTTTCACGCCGTTGACCTGTGGAGGTATCACCCGAGGAAGACCGCCCGGCGCAAAACCACCTCTACACCGGAAAAAAACGAAAATCGAATTTCCGGGGGTTGTCGGAAGGTCGAAGTTTATCGATATCTGGCTCTCGAGGCTCCCGGAAGCGTAATTGCTCTGAACGATCGCCGGGTTATAGGACATTGAGCACTTTCTGGAAGTTCACTTCAGCGCGGAAGTTCGGAATGCGGTTGCCGAAATTGAGCAGCGGGAACTTCATCCACTTGAAGTAGCAGAGGCCGCGGAACGCCGGCGTGTAGGCCGAGGTCTCGGACGCCTGGATATCGGGATCGATGCCCTGAAACTGATCGCCCGGGTAGAAGATCGGCGTGCCGTAATACTGCTGGATCGATTCCCAGGCCCCTTCGCCGGGAGGGCCGCCCGGCGCGCTGGTGGTGGCCACGTAGATGCCGCCTTCGTAGCTCACCGTCTGGCCCTGCTGGTAGCTGATTCCGCTCTGCCACGGCGGGTAGCTGGAGGCCACTTCCCAATAGATCGTGCCGCTCGAAGGAATGATCGGGCTCGGCGTATGCCCGGAATTCGCTGTCACGCACTGGAACACCTGGCCGTTGTAGCTCACCAGGTTGTCCGGGTTGTAAGTGGTCATCGAATTCCACGGCGGATAATCGGCCACCGGGAAATCGCTCTGATCGCCGGGCAGCGCGCTGTAGACGATTTTCGAATCGCCCCAGATGCGCGTGATCGTCGAGGGCCCTTCCCCGAACGCGATCGCCAGATTCGCGTAGTAAGTGAACGTCGTCGACGACGGGCCGCCCTTCTGCGTCTGCGTGGTGTAAGTGATGCCTGGGCACCAGAGGATCTGGCCGCCGAAGCGGCAGGTGCCGTAGCCGAAAGGAATGGGCGCGCCCGGAGCGGACGCGGAAATCTGGAGAGATTGCAGCGGGGCGTTGAGGTGGCTGCGAAAGATCAGAGCGCCGGCGGCTTCGCCCACGGCGAGACCGGTGCTCACCGCGCTTAGAACGGCCGAAACTCCCAGCCCCAGCCCGAAGGGACCGGCGATCAGGAAGCCCGCGGCCGCGCCGGCCGCCGCGAGAGCGATCTTCGCCAATTTATTTCTCTATCTCGGGGAACTGAAAGATGCCCTCGATGCGCGCGAGCCAGCCGGCATCGAGCACGTGCTCGCACACGCGCTGCTTGTTGCGCGGTCCGGGCCGCGCCGGGCCGGCCGCGTAGGCGTGGATGATGGCGAGCGAACCGTTGATCTCGCTTGCGATTCCCGCGTGGCACGCCGCGTTCGGATTGCAGATGGTGAGCACGTCCCCCGGCGCGATCGCGGGCATGGGAATCTTCGCAGAAGATTCCCACTTGAGCGCCAGGCGCGCCTTGGCCGTCTCGTGCACCAGGCTGCCCAGCGGCTGCGGGCCGTAGTTCAGGTGGTCGCGGCCGCGCAGCGGATTGCCATTCTTGTCGAGCAGGCCGAGCTCCTCGGCCACGCACAGCACCAGGCCCACGCAGTCGATGCGCTTCCCTTTCACGCGGCCCTGGTGGTGCAGCGGCGTGCCCAGAAATTCGCGCGCTTTCGCGACGATTTGGGAAGCGGTAGTCACGGGCATAGGTATGCCAGCGCATAAACCAGGACGGCTATTCCGTCGCAAATCATCTCTGCGTCACTCTTGGGTGCCAAGTTCCACCCGAAGTGTGCCGTCTCGAAGACGGCGTAAAAAAGCGCCAGGATCATCGCTGCAAAGCGCGGCCTCATGCGTCGGGGGTCGCCAGAATCGCGTCCATGCCCGGGATGAAGGGCTCGCCGCGAAAATTCACGATGTTGTTGAATTTGTTGTTGCAGTCGTCTGGCGAGTGGTCGCAGCCCGGCTCGATCGTGAAGGTGTCGCTGGCCGAGGGCGCGTAGGGCATCGGCAGATAGAGAATCAGCGTGGTGCCGTCCCACGATTTGATTTCGAAAGTGAAACCGTTGTTCACGCCGCTGGTGAAGGCGAGGATCCCGTTGTTGAACCAGCCGGCCGGCGCCGCGGCCGTGGGCGTCGCCGATCCCACCATCTTCAGGCCACTCGCGGGCACCAGCGTGCGCGCGTCGGTAACGCTCGCCACCGAGCCGGTCTGCCGGTAGGTGGTCACGTCGATCTGGCACAGCCACTGCGAATTCACGTCGATGCCATTCAGGCCGCTGCCGAACTGCGCGCGGCAGGTGGGCCCGTAGAGGCCGCCGAGCACCGTGCTGAGCCGGAAGGTGAGCCCGCGGATCTCCGCGTGGAACATTCCGTTCACCATTTTCACCACGCCCAGTGTGCCGGCGCGCAGCAGCATGTCGCCGTGGGAAAGGTTCTGCCAGTTCACCAGGCGGATCTCGATGGTGGCGTCGTCGTAGATTCCTCCGCGCAGATCGCTTTCGGTGATCGAGGAGCTTTCGAGGAAGCCGGTCACTTCCAGGTTGTCGACGCTGAGGTCCGATTTCCCGGCGTTGGCGGTGGGCAGAAAGCCGGTGGAAGCGAGATAGGTGACGGCGTCGCCATCGCCGTCCGTGTAAGGCCCGATGTTCACGTCATGGTTGGTGAAGCCGAGGATGGTGCCGTCGGCGCGCTTCACCTTCCACAAATAGGCGAGCGTGGTCTGCGGCGAGGCGATGTCGGCGAGAAGGCCCGAAGAAGCGGTTTTCATTTTATGCCGTGAGTCGCGAGAAGCGCCGGGTCAGGTCGCGAGGAATCGAGCGCCATTGAAATTTAATAATTCGGTGGGAGCACTTCCACCATCTGCACCGAGTGGATCGAGACGATCGGCTGGTTACCCGTGAAATTCGATTCCTCGGTCTGCATGGGCAGATCGTCGGTATCGAAGCGTACCGGGTAGTGGAACGATCCGCTGGGCGAGGTGACCACCACGCCGCCGGCCGGCGCGCTCGTCATCGTCACCAGGCCCGTGGTGGCATCGAGCGTGAAGGCCGAAGTATTCGTGCCGTTGAGCGCGATCGTCACGGAGTTCGCGAGCGCGTTGCCCTGGTAATCGTTCACCGTGGACCACACCGGCTTGGTGATGTTCTTCACGTAGCTGCGGCCGCCGATCGTATACGTCTTGGTGAGCTGGAAGACGGTGGTCGAGCCGTTGCCCACGCCGAGCGTTTGCGGCGTGGTCCAGCCGGAATCGGTGTGGTCCTTCAGCCGGAAGGCGTCCGCCTTGCCGCCCACCACCATGTGGAACGCGAGCAGAAGCTGCATGAACGCCGCGCGCGAGCTCACCTGGTTGGGCGAGGGCGTCTGCAGATCGATCGTCCACTTACCGCGCGAGTTGGCCCAGTTGCGGTTGCGATACTCCTGGCCGGAGAAACCCTGGTTCACCACCGTGGACCAGCCGGAAGGGCTGCCCAGCCGCCGGTAGCGGATCGCCCGCGGGAATTCGCACTCGAAAAATGACATCGTTTATTCCCCAGGCTCCCCTTGCCGGGGACACTGGGCGGCCCCTTCTGCAGCGTTCCGCTGCATGTTATCCGTTGCGCGCGAGCGCGATCTGCGTCTGCCGGTGGATCCCGGCCATGATCTGCGCGCTCGATCGCTGGAACGAATCGTAGTCCGTCGCGCCCTGGATGATGATGTTGTTGGTGACGACGTGGCCGCCGCGCGACATTCCGGAAAGCGACGGCACCACGCGCCCGGCCTGGCGCGGAAGAAACAGTTCCGGATGGTTCTCGCCCACGATGTAGGCTTTGCCGCTGGTGACGTCTCCGCCGCCGGCCAGGAACCCGCCGAACAGGTGGCCGATCCCGCTCACCAGGCTGCCCATCGATTTCCCCAGCTCGGAGATCACGCTGGTGATGGAGCTGAAGATCGAAGAGAAACTCGCTTTGAGCGAATTGCCCAGGCTCGCGGCCAGGCCGCCGAAGCCGGAGCTGCTCGAACCACTCGACGAAGCGCTGGAGGACGAATTCGGCCCGAACAGGTTGCCGATCACAGACGTGCTGCCCACCTGCTTGCCGGTGAGGTTCTGGAGCACGTTGCCGGAAGCATCCATGGGGATGGTGTAGAACGGCGAGGCCTGCGTGCCGTTCGCCCCGCCGGCGCCGCCCAGGCCTGGTGTTTTTATTCCGAAGATCCCGGCGATTCCTCCAGCGAGGCCGAGGCCTCCGGGCAATGTGCCGGCCGTGCCGCCCGGCGCGTTGGGCGAAGCACCCGGGAGCTGCCCTCCGCCGAGGGCGCCGGCGAGCTGCCCGAACGCGCGCTGGATGCCGGCCTTCACGATCGATTCTTCGAGAGATTGCCACAGCTCGTGGAAGTTCGATTTGCCGGTGACCACCAGCTTCGCGAGCTGCGTGGAAATGTCGTCGACGGCTTTCGAGAACGACGAGAAGATCTTCCCTCCCAGGTCCTGGCCGGCAATCTGGATCTCGTTCAGAAACGCTTTGTATTTGTCGGTGAGCGTGCCCACCTTCAGCGCCGCGGCGTCCCACTGTTCGAGGCTTTTCTGCTGCGCGTCGTAGATGGCCGCGTCCACCGCGAGCGTGGAAGCGCCGTTCGCCTGCAGCACCTCGCGAATCTGGTTCAGCTTTTCGAGTTCATCCGCGAGCGATTGGTTCAGGTTGTATTGCGCGGCCTGCTCGGCGATTTTGCCGGCGTAGGCCACGTTCGACTGCTGCTGGTAGAGGGCGGTGATCTGCGCGATCTGGTCGGCCGACGCGCCGGGATTCTTGGCTTCGAAGTCGGCCACCTTCAGCGATACTTCCGCCGCGCGCACCGCGTCCGCGCCCTGGGCGTAGGCCGCGGCGAGCTGCTGCAGCGCCGGAATCTGATCTTGGAATGCGCGAGTGTCTTTGGCGAGCTGCTCGGAAATGCTGAGCGAGCGGATCTGCTGAAGAGCTTTGGCATGCGCATCGAGCGCGGCATTGGCCTGCAGCAGCCCGGAGCCCAGCTGCGCGAGCGCGGTAATGTTCTCCGGCTCGGTGGCGGCGAGGATGGCGTAGGCCTCCGCGAGCTCGGCCACTTTTTCGCGATCGCCTTCGAGCTGCTTGCCGATATCGGCCGCGGCGATCGCTTCCCCGCCCTGCTTGTAGGCCGCGACAAATTGGCTGAGAGAGGCGATCTGCGAATCGAACTTCAGCGTTTCTTTGCCCAGCTCTTCGTTCGCGCTCACGGCCAGCTTGGCCGCGGCGATTTCGATATAGCGCTCGCGGATCAGCGGCGCCGCCTGGTCGAGCTCGGCCAGGTAGCCTTCCACGGCAGCGATCTCCGCCGTGTATTTGCCAGCCTCTTCCGGATGCGCGCCCTTCTGCGCGGCGGCGAGCTGCTCGCGCAGTGTCTTCTCGCGATCGAGCAGCGTGGTGCGCGTCTCGGCGATTTTCACGTCTGCCTCGCCCGCGGCTTTCGCGAGCGTCATCGCCGCAATGGATTGCTGGATCGCGCCGGCGAGCGAAAGCTCGGCCGAGGCCTGGGCGGCGAGCTTCGCCACCAGGTCCGCGACGTCGTCCTTCCCGGCGATTCCGCCGATGGAGCGCTGCGTGGTGTCGGGGGTGAATTGCGATTTCGGGGCCGCTTCCGCGCCGCCCGGCTGCGGCTTACTAAAAACCTTCGCGACGAATTGCTGGTAGTTCTGCCAGTTCTGTTTTCCCCGCGCGATGTAATCCGCCTGGATCGCGTTGAGCTGCTCGAACGTGTCTTTCCATGCCGCGGATGCTCCGCTGAAATCGAGATGCGCCACTTTGCCGGCCGCCGCCGCGGCGCCCGCGCCGAAGACTTCCCACGCCACGGCCGTCTTGGCGAGCCAGCTGGTGATGAGCTCCAGCTCCGTGTAGACGAAATCCGCGATCTGCAGGAAGTATTTGAACGAGTCGGCGATCGCGGCCACCGGGCCCGCGCCCTTGTTCGCGCCCTCGGCCAGCTGCACCATTGCGCCGGTGATGGCCTGCAGCGCGGGCAGCATGTCTTTGGTGAGCTGCAGCGCCACGCCCTGGGCAGCCGCTTCCAGCGTGGCCAGGCTCTGCTCGAATTGATGGGCGGCTTCGGCCGTCTGCGAATCGAGCACCACGCCGAGCTTCTGCGCCGTGGCCAGGTACGCTTCGATGCCCGCGCGGCCGGAATTGAGGATGGGGATCAGCTCGGCGCCGCTGCGGCCGAAGATCTGCATCGCCAGCGCGGATTTTGCGACGCCGTCGGGCATCTTGGCGAAGCGGTCCGCCACATCCTCGAAAATGCTTTCCACGCTGCGGATGTTGCCGCCGGAATCGCGCACGGAGATTCCCAGCCGGCTGTAGGCGTTCACCGCGCCGGCCGGAGCCGCGGCGGCCGCAAATGCGGACTTACTGAGGCGCTCGAGCCCGGTGGCCATCACCTGCGTGTCCACACCGGTCTGCTTGGCCACGAAGCTGAATCCGGAAAGCGCTTCCACCGAAACGCCGGTCGATTGCGATAGCTCATGCAGCTTCGCGGCCGATTCCGCCACGTGGAGAGCCACGCCGATCGCGCCCGCGCCCACCGCGGCCATCGCGCCCACGGCCACTCCGCCGCTCACAGCCACCGCGGACATTCCCCCGCCCAGCTTGGCGAAGCCGCCCGAGGCGCTGGCGGCGTACTCGCCGATCTTCCCGAGCGATTCGCCGATCACCGCGCCCAGCTCTCCAAAGGGCGCGAGCGCTACACTCGCGATGCTGCCCAGGCTTGAAAACGATTCCTGGATGTCGCGGCCGGCCTTCTTCGCCGCGTAGGATGCGGTGGACATCCCGGACACAAAATCGGCGGTGTTCGCTTTCAGGTCGACAAAGAGTGAGAAAAGAGAGGGCATTTTAGTGGATCAGAAAGAACATGCGGCAAATCAGAGCTATCCCTGCCAGGCACAGCAGGCACTTCACAAATTCCCGGAAAACCATCAAACACCTCCCCGAATTACTCGAGGCCGTTTGGCGCGAGCGGCCAATCCAGCTGCGCGCCGCAGTTTCCGCAGCGGCCGATGCGCGCCTGGTCGATGGTGGGCATCCCGCCGGAATCGCGGTTGATCACGCGGGCCACCATCTGCACTTCCCCGGCGCACGCCGGGCATTCCACCACGCCGGCGTCCAGAAACTCGATCACCGCCGAATCAGGAGCCATCGTTTTCGTCTGCGGCCCTTGCCGGGCCGGCCTTCTTTGCTCCGAAGAACGCGCTCAGCTCTTCGATCGTGAGCTCGCCCTCTTCTTCCTCGGCCTCCGGCTCGCGCGAGATCTCGCCGAGCGTTGGCGGAATGAAATCAGCCGCGTTTACTAGCGGATCGGAATCCTTGGTCCGCTGCGCGTTGTAGACGGCCGCCGCCACTACTCCCGCGGCCGCCATGCGCCGCCGGTGCGCCTCGTGGTGCCGGTCGAGCAGCGCTTCGAACTGCGCCAGCGTCAGCTCGCCGAATTCGCCGAGGCCGATTCCGAGGTCGTAGCGGGCGATGGCCCAGAGTTCGAGCCAACCGGGTCCGGCGTCTCGCTCGCCGGCTTCTTCGTTTCGTCCAAAGGGCCGTTCGGCTCCGCACCTTCGCCCTTTGCGTCCGCCGCGGCCTTCAGTTTCTTAATCGCTTCCACGCGGTCTTTCGGCAGGTATTTGAAGTAGGCCGCCTCGATCGCGTCGAGGATTGCCACCGCGTTGCTTTCCTGCACGAAGCTGCCAATCGTCTCGAAGCCCTCGTCGCAGTTGTATTCCGGATGGTGCGCCAGCACGGCGCCCCAGAGCATCGCCTTGAGCAGCTTCGGCTCGCAGATGTGCGCCCAGGTTTTGAGCTCGGTGAGCATGTAGCCGCGGAAGCCGAGTTTCGGATCCGCGGTGCGCTCCTGGATGGCCGCGCCGGCGTTCATATCGAACGCGAGCTTGAGCTCCACGCGGTAGAAAGCGCCGCCCTGCTCCTCGAGCATCAGGTCGAGCGGCGTGAACGGCAGCACGCGGCGCCGCAGCGCCGCCGATTTCTTTTCTGGCATCGTTTTCCTTTCGCTCGACTAGCCGTCGAGCTACGGCTGATCTTCTTCTGCCACCCAGGCGTCTACCCACCAGTTGCGGGTGGCGCCGAGTGATGGCGATGTGAGCGTGATCTGCAGGCGGTAGTTCCGCCCCGGAGGCGGGTTGAATCCGGAATGCGCCACCGTGCCGGTGTAAATCCCGGCGCTTCCGGTGGTGCTGAGCGTGATGTTCGTGGCGCCCGGGACGTCCTCGCCATATTCGTCGCAAAGCGTGGCGCTGCCGGTGGCGTCGGTAACGGGCGTCGTGCCGTCAGATCCCCGCGCGATGGTGAAGCTCATCAGGTTGTCGCTCTGGGGGATGAAGATAAACGGGTCCGCGATCGCGCCGGTGGCAAACGCGTTGTTATTCGCCGATGACATTCACGCCTCCCGCGACCATCACCATGCCCTGCGTCACGCTGCCGGCCGTCATCACCATCGGCTCCGCGCCCTGCTGCGTGGATCCTTTCAGCATCACCAGGCCCGCGAACACCGATCCCGCGATCATTACCAGCCAGTCGATCGCCACGGTGACGTGCGAGACCACCGCCCCGATCGAAGCGGAGAATCCGGCCTGCACGGCGGCGAGGCCTTTGCGCGTCTGCTTCGCCGCTCTTCCCGCGAACGGGCCGCACGCCGCGGAAATGCCGCGCGCGGTGCGCCGGGCCATTGCGATCGCAAACGGCGCCGGCGCCGCGGAGATCGCTTTCTGCGCCTGCTTGGCTACGCCGCCGGCGAAGGTACCCATCGCGGCGGAGAAGCTCGCGAAGTAATGATTCCCGGTGGAGAGCAGGCCGGCGCAGGCGGCGGTGATGGCTGCCAGGCCCTTCGATATTTTCCTGGCGAGCGCTCCCGAGGGCGCGGCCGTGGCCGCAGCTACGGACTTGGATACTTGCTTCGATGCGGATCCCGCGAAAGCCCCCATCGTGGCCGAGAAATTCATGATGATCACGTGCACGCCGGCGGCAACGCCGGCCCACGCGGCGTTTGCCGCTGCGATCGATTTGTTCGTGGACCTGGTGACGGCGCCTGCGAAGCCCGCGCAGCTCGCAGAGATCCCGTGCGCCGTCTTCCGCGCCAGGCTCGCGGCCGGCGACGAGCTCGCGGCCGCGATGGCTTTATCGATCTGCTTTGAAACAGAGCCTGCGAACTGGCTCATCGCCGCGGCGACCGCGTGGCCCGTTTGTCTTAGGGTTGAACCGGCGAAGCTAGACGTCGCCGCAGCGAGAGATTTTTCCGAGAGCTTGGCAAGCGCTCCCGCGAATGTGGCGCACGATGCGGCCCAGGCGCGCGCGGTCTGCCGCGCCAGGCTCCCGGCCGGCGACGGGCTCGCGGCCGCGATCGATTTATCGATCTGCCGGGCCAGCGCGCCGCCGAGCGCCACGCAGGATGCCGCGAGCGATTTGCGCGCCTGGCGCACTGCGGCGCCCGAAAACAGGCTCTGGGCGGCCGCCAGCGCCTTCCAGGGGCATTTCACGATAGCCGCCGAGAGAAGCGACGTTGCCGCCGCGACGCCCTTCCACGGGCACTTCACGCCCGCGGCCGAGAAAGTCTTAGCGCCGCCGGCGATGGCTTTGTCCGTCTGTTTGTAGAGCGTCGCCATTTTCAGGAGAAGGGGGCCATGCTGCTCGAAAAGCTCTGGTTGTACTGCGTGCCGGAAGAAGCGGCCTTGAAGCTCACCAGGCCGTTCCAGTAGTAAATCGGGTTGTTCGCCGTGAACGTCGCCTGCACGGCCGAGGTGGCAGACGTGATGAGGCTGGCCACCGCGTGGTTGTAGGCGCCCCCGCCGCTTTGCTGCGAGTACTTATCGAGTGTCCACGAGCCGCCCACGCTGGCGATCTGGCTCACGCCGTAGTTCGATCCATTGCTGCCGCCCACGCAGCCGATCACGAATTCCGCCGCCTGCGCCAGGGTGCCGCTCGAAGGCGAGGCTGGGCCGGAGCTGGTGGCCCCGCCGTTGGCGTTGTTATTCCCGAGGCTGATATCGAGCGGATCGCTCGAAGAAAGCAGCCCGGAGATTTTGTAGACGTAGGCGACGAAGTCGACGCCGTTGCCGCCGTTCGAAACCGAAACCTGCGTGACGCCGGCCGCCGAATTGTATTTGTAAAATCCCTGGCTGCCCGTGAGCCCGCTGGCAGAGACCACCCCCAGCGCGGTGATCGTCGAGTAGGTCTGGCTGCCTCCCGAGGCGTTGTCGCTGACAGCGAACGACTGGTGCGACCCGGAAAACGGCCCGGTCCACACGAAGATCGTGTCGCCGGCGGAGGTCGACGAGATCGTGATGTTGGCGGTCGACCCGAAGTAGGTCGAGCCGTTGTAAACCGAATAGGTGACCGACGCGCGGAAGCGGCGGCGGTAGCGCTCGAGACGATCACCGCGGTCGCGATCGCGCGGCCGCGCCGGCCAGGGCCGCTCCACGTCGTAGTTCGGGACGTAGAGCGGCCCGCGCCGCTCGAATTGGCGGTTCACCTTCAGCACGGAGCAGGTCCCTTCGGACTAGCTGCCGCCCGCGTTGATGGTGAGCGTGTAGGTGAACTGGATCGAATCGCCGTTGTTCACGTTGATCGGGCCGGCCGTGAGCGAACCGCTGGCCGTGGTGGCCGGGGCTCCCGCGGTGTTGAACCAGCGGCGATCCCACAGCGTGCCGGAAGAAGACGCGCTGAAGAGGCCCCACTCCACGATGGCGAGCGAGCTGGTGAAGCTCATCGTGGCGATGCTCTTGTACTGGTTCACCGAGCCAGGCCAGGTCTGCGTGCCAGCCACGCGCGCCACGCCGGAATCGGTGACGAGCGCCGTGTCCGCCGCGCCGTTGATGCGCTGCGCCGTGGGCGAGCCGCCGTAGGTGCCGTTGCCCACCGAGCCGATCAGTTGGTAGTGCCCGGAATCGGTGACGGTGATCTGCCAGTCGCCGTTCGCGGCCGTGTTGCCGGTGACGCTCGCGATCGTGACCAGGTCATTCGTGGTGCGGCCGTGCGCCGTCTCGGCGACCACGATCGGCGTGGCGTTGGTGGCGCCGGTGATCGAGTTGGTGGATCCGGAGAATTTCCCCGTCCCACAGGCGTGGTAATTGAAGTTTGTCGGATTCCCCGTACCGGCGAAGGCATCCGCCAGGTAGTTCACCCCGGCGGTGGTCACCAGGCCCTTCGGCGAGCGCTGGAGCAGGTTGCGCGCCCAGGCGATGCCCGGATCGAAGAGCTCGCGCTTCATCTGCTCGATCAGCGCCAGGCGGTAGAACGGATCCTTGATGGCGCGAATGGCGCTCGGCTCGCGCGGGCCGCAAGCTCTCCGGTCGATGATGAGGCCGCGCCGGATGTGGAGAGCTTCGAGCTGCCCGGTGAGGACCATGGATCCTTGCATTGCCGACATAACCTGCCTCCAATTTCCCTGGCTCGACTATCCGTCGACCGGGAGCCCTGTTATTGAGCCCGTCAAACGGGCGAGACTGCCTGAAAACACAAAGGGCGCAGCCACTTCTCGCTGCGCCCTGAAAGCGAAACTAGAACTCGGTGACGAGGCTGGTGATCTTCAGCTTCGCGCCCTTCCGCATTACCGCCTTATCGATACTGACGTCGAGATCGCCGGGCGTTTGCACAAAGCCCGTAAAACTCACGCCGTTGGTGCCGTTGGAGAGCACCACTTTCCAGTAGAGCAGCGTCTGGCTGTTGAAGTCGGTGCGCAGCTGCTGCTGGATGGAGCTGCCCGGAAGAAAGACGAGATCGAAGCCCATCTCCCCGCTGTCGTTCAGGGTCGCCAGGTATTCCCGGAAGGCCGAAGGCGAGTCCATGTTGGTGATGTCGTCATAGTCCTGCTTCGATCCGGATTGCTGAAACGTTTTCACCTGCGCGAGCGTGGTGTAGGTGACGCCGTCTGGGCTGCGCTGCAGATGGCTGCCGCGTCCCGCAATGGCTGTGGTTGACATGGTGGTTCACTCCTTTTTTGATTCCGCCAGCCGTTGCGGGCCGGGCGGTCGAGATTTTTGCCCCACTGCGCACATGGCGTGCGCGTCCGAAAAAAATCTAGGAACCGGTGTCGTCGTAGAGCATTTCCACTTCGAGCGGCGCCACGTAATCGAGCGGCGCATATTCGAAGGCGTCCGCTTCGAGCACCGTCTCGGCGTTCTGCAGGTTGGTGCCGTCGGGCAGCATGCCGGTGAATCCTTCGAGAACGCCGCGCACGGCCTTCATCAGCCGCTTCGCCGCCAGGCGCGAATCCGAGTGGCAGGAAAATTTGAAGCGCGCCGTGCGCGTGAGCAGCGGGCCATCGAGCGTCATGATGGGATCGCCGCCGATCTGCTCGATCACCACGAAAGGAAGGGGCGTCTGCGCCGGGGCCTGGCCGCCGAAGATGCCGGTGGTTTTGTCCTTGCGGCTGGCGCCCACGCGGGAAGTCACCGCGGCGGAGGAGGCGATGAGCTGATTCAGCCCTTCGTCAAGCATGGTTTTAGAGGGGCCGCCCAGTGTCCCCGGCGAGGGGAGCCTGGGGAATCATCTGTATTCCTCGGCGAGTGCTTGCTTCACGCCTTCGGTGAAGCGGTCGAGCACGTCCTGGCTGCGGGCCTGGCCGGACTGCGCCATAAAGGGAAACGCCGGCATGCGATTGCCGCCCGGGCGCGCCGCGCCCTTGGCGCGAAAATCGGCGCGTGTGCTGCCCTTCCCTTTCCAGCGCTCCCGCGGGCCGGTGCCGCGCTCGAGGAACTTGGCCCAGTAGAACTTCGAGCTAAAGCCCACCGAGACGGAGCCCTGCACTTCGGCGCCGGAAACGTGCGTCCGGATCTGAACGTTGTTGGCGAGCACGTCGTATTCGGCTTTTCCGCCGCCGTCCGGATGGTGCGGGCCCCGCCGGACCCGCGCCGCGATTTCCGATTTCCAGATGCGCCCGGCCGCCACCAGCGCGTTGCGCATGATCTGCTTGGCCACGCGAAGAGGCGCGTGCTCGAGCGCCTCCTCGATCCCGGCGAGCCCGGAAACCTTCACTTCGATCACGGCTGGCATTTCGGTGGTTGTTTAATTACCTGCGCGGGGTAATAAAATTACCCCTAAATCGCCGTTCCGCCCTGATCGCGGGCTGAGTTGTTGCGCTCCAGGCAGAGCATCACGAGCACTTTGTGGCGTTCGTCGGGATCGAGCGGCGCCGCCAGGATGCGGAATTGC
>Ga0265319_1001232_pt1 | contig 15725 bp, 23 predicted proteins | sample 4824metaG_FD_192443 | JGI IMG/M metagenome (GOLD analysis project Ga0265319, IMG submission 192443) | Rhizosphere microbial communities from Carex aquatilis grown in University of Washington, Seatle, WA, United States - 4-8-24 metaG | ecosystem: Host-associated > Plants > Roots > Rhizosphere >...
AATTAAACGGACAAGCAGTGAAGCGCGTCAAAGACACGATTTTTGTTCGTCTTCCCCGTGAACTCTGGAGATCGGCAGGGAAATGTTCTTGCCCAATCTGCGGAGGCAGGGAAGGATTCTGGGATACGCTCGCAGTCGGAAAAGATGCCCCGAAAGGGCACGGCGCAGACTACGCTTGGACCGTGCACTATCCCGAATTCTCGGGATACGAGCAAGAGCTGAAGAATTCCGCGCTAACTTCAGAGCAGATGTGCCCGGAGTGCGGAGGAGTACTGACGCAGCAAAGGCACTGTTACAAAGTAGATTGCAAGTACTACGACAAACGAGCACCAAGATCTTGACGCCGTTAAAGTACTAGAAAATCCGGCGCAGGTTGCAGGGGAATAACTGACGGGAATGGACGTTCCCGCCGAAAAGTGAAAACCCATCCTGAAAAATGGACAGCCTCAGGCGCAATAAGCCCCGGTAAACGTACAAGGCCGAAAGCCGTCGCCACAACTGGGAACACTTAGTGTCGGCCACGGTAAAAGTCGGGAGAACGGGCAGGCAGGTTGAATGTTGGTCCCCGTAAGGCCACCAACAGACTGGAGCCTCCGAAGACTCCCGCAAATTTTAAAGGAGAAACATCATGCAAATCGGCGACAGAGTAAGAATCACATTCCAAAAAGAATCAGGGGTAATTTCGAGGATCCGGTTCGATAGCAGAAACAATGCTATCTACACGGTGACTCTCGACAACCCCGATGCGACTCCGAGCGGTATTTACATCGCCCGGGATTGCGAAATACAACCAGAATCAAAAGGCGGAGAATCCGCGATAGATAAGGCTTTTGCCTCAGGGATCGCGGATATCGAGACGGTCTAAATGGTACTAAAGTACTATTTACGTAATTCAGATCGAGAACTAAGATGAAAGAGAAGTGAGGGATTTATGAGAACACCGTGGGGCAATTCACAAGATCGAAAGAGTTACGGGCGAGGCTTTAATTGGGTTAGCACGGCCAGCCACGGCGGGTTCATGCTCACTGTCCCAGCGGCTTACAGCAGCCTGACTCTGGCCGCGATTTCAAGGGGCGAACGCTGGGGAAAGTACATCTGTTTCGAAGAAGACTGCGATGCCTCGATGGTAATTTTTGAATGCGTGAAGACGCAAGGTGATTTCGCTCCTGATAGCAAGGCATTCGATCAGCTCCGTAAATCTCTTTCTTACTGGCGTCCCGATTACCTTATTGAACGCGGATTGACTCCAGATCCTGAAGCCTACGCCAAGTATTTGGAAGGCAAGGAAGCGGATCGAATCCGGGATGAACACGGCCCTATCGTGGTCGCGGCATGGGGAGATTGGGCGAAAGCACCGATGTTCCCGGTAGACGTTCCTCCGGGAAAGGTTGGCGTAGTTCTAGCCAACGAAAAATATTTCTTGCTCGACAGCGAAGACTACAAGCAAAACATCGTAGTCAAAACAATCGACAAGTATCCTTCAGCAGTAGCAGTGGAAAGGTAATTTATGGACTGGAAATCTGCAAGAGAACAACTCACGGGACGCTGCGCTCAATCGCGCAAAGTCGCCAACAATACTTATCTTGAAAGACTGGTCGGCCCGAACACCGTGGAAGACAATTCAATCGGCCTCCGCCTCCATGATACGCACGTCATTGTCTGGTATGAGGATGGCAGCATCGTCCTCAACAGCGGGGGCTGGAGAACAGTCACCACGAAGGCCCGGATCAATGAGTACCTCGGAAATGGCTACGGTATCAGCCAAGAAAAAGGGCAATGGTACATCGTCAAACACGGCGACTGGACAAAGCTCTGCATCTTCGAGGACGGGATCACGTTTTCCCCAGATGGTGAGATCACGGGCGGTAAGCCTGTAGGGGAAGAAAAGAAAGCACTGAAGCTGCGCAAGACCGTGAACCGTTACGCGGATAAATTCGCGCATGCCTTCGACTCCGGGAAAGTATCAAAACCAGGCGCAGGGGATTGCTTTTACTGCCAGATGCGCGAAGTGAAGACGGGAAAACCACTCGGGGAATGCAGTCACGATAACGGTCATATTCTTGCTCATCTGGAGGAAAACTATTTCGTTCCTTCTCTTTTAAATCGCGCCATTGAAGTTTCCAACACCTCGATTGCATTCAAGGCGACGGTGGGCGCAGTTTGGGCGAATGATCCAGAGCACCGATTTTTCAAGGTAGGCGACAAGTGGTTTTTAAACGACTTGAAGAAGACCATTTCTAAATATCTTCTCAAGCAACTAGGACAGGCGGCATAACATGGCGAAAAAATACAGGGAATACGCAAATATCATAGCTCCGGACGGCAGCGAAAGAATTGTTCGACCCTCGGACAAAAAGAAATTTTCTCTGACCGAACTGCAGCACTACGTTGACGGGCTGATCGAAATCGTACAGCTACGTCCCGGATACGGGGGTGGAACGGCGTACTGCAACGAAGAAGGAAAATTGAAAAACCTTCCCGTTAATCGCAGGGCTGGCGATATGGCTTGTATCTGTGCCGATGATTTCATCGTCGGAAATTTTGTGATCGTAAAGAAAGAAGAGGTAAAGTCATGAGTCATTTCGCAGTCACGGTAATCATTCCAAAGGATACGTTCGATCCGAAGAAAGGCGCAGAGCGTTCCGTCGATCCTCTTCTTGCTCCGTATTGTGAGCGGATCGAAGTCGAGGAATACGACAGAGCATGCCATTGTCTCGGCATCATTGCCTTGCATGAATCGAAAGACAAGGCATGGAAAGAAATCGGAACCACAATCGAAGATCTCCGTCTCAAGTTCCGGGAGATCGAGAAGCTACATAAAGAGGACTCGATGTGGTCATTTACCGAGGAAGGTGAAGCCGCATGGGATGAATTGCTGAAGCCCTTTGAAGACGTTAGGGATCGGTTTCTTGAAGCGCATCCCCTGAAGAATTCGCCGGATCCAACATGCGATGACTGCAAGGGCAAGGGCACGCACAAATCGACGTATAACCCGAAATCGCAATGGGATTGGTACAGCATAGGCGGGCGCTGGACCGGACTCTTCGATCCAAAGTATAAGCCCGAGGAAGACCCGCAGAACATGGAAGTCTGCGATCTCTGCAAGGGAACCGGAGACCGAAGCGGTTGGGTGATCTATCACAAGGAAGCCACGGGAGCAGTCGTGGATATTCCGGCGCTACTCGGAGAACTGAGAATGACGAAACGGCCTTGGAGAGAGCGCGATCTCCGCAGGGCTGGAATCACTCGGGGATTTGCCGATGCGCAAGCCGAGCACTGCAATGGCTGCAATGGCTGCAATGGCAAAGGAATCAGAACATCGTTTCCAACCCAGTGGGCGGAATTCAAGGGCGACGTAATGCCAGTGGACGCCGTGAACAAGCTCGTACAAGCAGGCATAAAAGAAGTTTTTCCCTACGCGGTAATTACGCCGGATGGGGAATGGCACCAGCGGGGAAAAATGGGCTGGTTCGGAATGTCATCCGATGAAATGACGAAAGAGCAGTGGCACGAAGAAGTGAAAAAGATTTTCAGGAAACACGCGGAAGGTGATTACCTCGCCGTAGTCGTTGACTGTCATATTTAAGGAGACTTATGAAAATAACTTGCACGCTCGAAAATGCTCCGAAGTTCTCGGACTGGATCAAGAACAGGGGCGGGGTTGCGCACTGGCGCAGCATCAATATGTCCAATCTAGGGGCGAGTTGGTCTACGCCAGCACTGACGGACGGTAAGCCGACTCCGAAGCCGACATGGGAGGCGGAGTCTACCCCGGAAATCGTGGTCACGAATCCGGATGAGGTGCTCGTTTCCGTAGACGCCGAAGTGAAGCGGTTTCATGTTGCGATCCGTCCCGGGAGTCAAGGATTTATACTCAAGGTCTCGGACGGCGGAACGCGGAGGATCCGCAAAGAAGTGGCGAAAGCCGGGGAAGGCAGCTACCACACTTTCGATTACGAAACGCAAGACGCCGTGATCTGGAAGCCAAAAGAAACTCAGACTCTAAGGGAATGGGAGGAAAGGACAAAGCAATGAAAGTACGGACTGAAAGCGAAATAAAAGCAGATTCCAAGCGCACTGGTCGGCCAGTGAAGAATAAAGATCTTCACCGGATTATGCGAGAACGAAATTGTTCCCGGCCAACAGCGTACAAGATTCTGCGGGAGAGAGAACGTGCTCTGCGAAAGCTATCGAAAACTCGTAAGGGTTGAGGAGAGAGGTAAGCACATTATGAAAAACCTGATTCGGCTTGTTATCGCGGAAGCGATCATCCTGGTTTTCGCGGGATGCGCTTTCGGGCAGTGGATACACTCCACATCCAGAGATCCGTTCTCCGGGAAAACCGTGGAAATGTATTCGCTTCACGGCAGGTACCTCGAACCCCCGAAGTCCGGGGCAGGCGATCCGGTTTTTACGGTGGCTTGCACTAACGGGAAATTCGGAGGCGCAGCTTTGGCCACGGGAGCGATTTTTAACAGCCCCCTCGTGGAAACAAGAGTAGATGAAGAGAAATCGTTTCGACTGGTCGGTGCCGAGGCGCAGGACTTCAAAAGCATCATGTTCATCTACAAATGGAACATCAAGAAGATACTGACCGGACACAAAATGGTGATGGGAGCTTTTGAATTCCCGAACAGCACTTCAATCGTTATGGAATTCGAAATCCCGGATCCTGCTCAGATATTTGCAACATGCGGAAAACTTTAACAAAAAGGAAAAAAATGAAGACCAACAAAATTGTATTTCTCGACTTCGACGGCGTGCTCGTGCTCTATGGGCATAAGGCCGATTCCCGTTGCGTTGACGCGCTGAACCACATCGTGAAACGCACCGGAGCTAAAATCGTAGTTTCCAGCGCGTGGCGCTTCGGCTACTCGGTTGAAGAACTGCGCGAACTCCTCCAGAAGTGGGGCGTGGTTGGCGACGTTATCGACAAGACGCCAGCGATTATGCGCGGCCCTTACCTTGAACGGATCGAGCGCGGTAAAGAAATTGCGGATTACCTGAAGCTCGAACCAAAAGACACGAAATACGCAATTCTTGACGATGACCCGTATTCTCAGGTTGTCGTGCACGAAAAACTGGTGGACTCGCTTGTTCGCACCGATGCCCGTGTTGGGCTGACGTTCAAACACGCCGAGAAAGCCATTAACCTGCTCCAGTAAGAAAGGACGATCATGAAAGAGAAAATAGAACAGCTCACATCCGACTTCTGCGAAAACGCTTTAAAGGAAGTGGGGATTAGATTCGTAGGGATCCAGAAAGCGGAGCCTGACTGCGGCGTGCATGAAGATCATGTGCTCTTCAGCGACGGATTCGGCAGCACCTTGGCCCTTGCCTCGCATAAATTCACCGTATTCGAGGCATTGCTCAGGGTTGCGGATTCAAACGTAAAACATGGCCAACCCGCTTGAGTCTCCAGATCCAGCCGCATCGCGGGCAGGCCACGGGCTGCGATGGATCGGATTTCTGAAGGAATTCACCGCACTGTGCGCAGTGACGCTCCCAGACTTCCTTCATCTCAGCCTCCGCAGGTAAGCTGGTCATTTGTAAGATTCGTCTCTACGATGTTCACCACGGTCTGCTTCGGGCAGATGAAGCCGTCCGTTGTCACGTAGGTTTCCGAAACCGAAACTCTTATCCTGCGGTGAGAGGTTACGGAGTCGGCGACGGATCCGAATTCATTCACGGATCCAAATACGTGAAGACTGCTGGCGATCAGCACGGTGTCAAAAGTGGATGACGTTTCCGCTAAAGACTTTTGAGGATGCTGCGGAGCGCTGACTACCACGGAATCGGTGCAACTAATCGTTTCCGTGGTATTTGTTTTTGGATTTCGGTGCACGGTAACGCAGCTGACGCCCGCCGTAGGAAGATTCACGGAGACGCTGGTCCCCCGGTGAGACGGCGTGGGAACAGTCTTAGGACAACCCCAAAGCAATAAACAAGAAACAAGCAAAGCAATTTTTTTCATAATCCCCTCACTTCATTGATTTTTTCAGATAATTTCGATCCGTATTCAGGCGCGACTTCAGGCGATTCAGAAGCTCTTCTTCCGTGGCTCCAAACACCGAACTAATTTCCCAAGTCTTCGCTTCATTGTTTCTTGTCTGGCCATAGATTGCTTTCAGGTAACCTCCGCCCATGCGCTTCATCTCTATTTTTACCTTCACTTCATAGCCTCCTCGGGAAAACACGTGGGTATAAATCCAGTGCTTTTAAAATACTCGTGAAGTTGCGGAATAACAGAAGGGTGATCGTAGGGACAGATTACGGAAGCATTCGCGTACACTTGCCGGCAGAAATCGCAATGCGGATTAGGAACCGTGCAGAAGTGGCCTTGAAGCGGAGGCCAGAGCAGGAATTCATCAGTAGCAACGGGAAAGATACCTTTATCCGCCAGTGCATTGCCCGCGAATCGGTCCTCGGCCCAATCCCCGTTGTCCGGAGCTGCGGCAATTATCGAGGCAGCTTTTCGGCTAACCCAGTAGCTGAACCCGGAGCAAAAGGCTTTTTCGAGATCACCGTAGATCCGGGGAGCATCGTTCTGTCGGCTTGCGCCCCGAACTCTTCCCACGTAGTCGTGTCTAGTGACGGTGGAAAGCAGGCGCTGCGGAATCAGGTAAACATCGTCATCCATTTTCAGGATTCGATCATATCCCTGTTCCACGGACCAGGCGAAAGCCATTTGCGTCTTTTTACGAAGGCTCAGATAATCGTCGGGAACATCCAACCAAACTTCGTCGGGCTGCGGATCCCCTTCGTTCCTGCCAAGAAAAAAAGCAATGTCCGCGCCCGTTAAGTCTTTTACCCAAGTTCTTCGGAGTACATCTGCTCTACTTCTGAATCGATGGCAGGTCAAAACGGCAATCAGTATTCGCATGTTTCCAATCTAAAAAAATGAGGAGGGTGGATAACCACGCCTCCTCATTATGGACACGGGTTTTAAAGATTTTTACTGTGCTTCGGGAGTGCCTTCCTGAAGCTCGATCGAAACAGGAGCGCTCGCAATGATCGTGAAACTGGAGACGCCCTGCAGGTTGTTTGAAGAATCGGTTGCCGTCACAGTACCGGACCCGAGGGGACCGGCCGCTGCGAACGAGCCTCCGAGTCCATCAGCGTCCGGAGTGAAAGCGCCGAGGGAAGAATCGCTAACCGCAAAAGAAAAAGGTCCAGCCGACTGGACCGGATTTCCTTTCACGTCTAGCTCGTCTTTAATGCGAATCGTGTACTTCTGCACATCAGTAAGAGTCACCATGCCTGTTATTTCCTTTCCTTCGAGAGTTTGAACTAGCCTGAGTATCACGGCAGGCCCAGTTACGAGCGCATCGTGAATATCTTGGAGCACCTGGTAAATCTGTTTCTCCGTAGCGAGACGTGCATTCGCTACGTCGTACATCATTTTTTCTGTGGAGAGTCGTGCATTCTCCACTTCTACGAGCGCAATCAGTTCCCCTCGAATATCAAGAGCGGTACTCGCCTGAGATTCCTGACTTTTGGCTATTGATTCGAGGGCAACGACGGCTCTCGTAAAATACGGATCGCTAAATCGGATATTAACTACCATTCTCACCTCCAAACCATTCCCCGTGGTACGCCCGCATCGCGGAAGCGGACTTCAACGGTGAAATCACGTCATGAAGAGTTATCAAATCGTTGTCGGGAGAAGGTCCGGGTGTACGGAGACGAAAGCGCTCATCTTTGTGGCAAGCTATTCCAGCGTCCCTCATGATCCAACCCACCTGGAGATCCTCGCCTCGATAAGAAATTTCTTCCTGTCGCTCTGGGTGCCTGTAGTCTAGCTCCAAAGATGTGGATTCTCCTACAAGTTTCATCGCTCTCTTCGATAAAAAATAGCCGCTGCCCCCACTCGCGTAAGCTCCGGGACCGGGATCGTAGGAAAAATATCCCATGTAATCGTGATCCTCGAAGCCTGCCCTCTGAAGCCTGTCCACATGGATATAGGTGTCCGTATCCGCGAAGAAAGCATAGTCGTAGTCTTCCAGCACCACCCAGCGGCAGATCGCCTGCGTCTTGAACGGTAAAGACCAATAACTGTCATCCACGTCAAGGACTACCACGTTAGGGCCGGAATCGGATCCGCGTCCTCTGAAAAAACGATATTCAACCGGCGACCTGAGGAGGAACGTCTCCCGCTGAGCACGCTCTAATTCCGCGTTCTTGTGACAGCTCTTTATCGCTAGAAAAAGTTTTACCACCGTAGAATTCCAAGACCAAAGCTCTCGCGCACCCACTCCAGAGATCGGCTCTCCGAACTGGCATAGGCAACAACAGCCTCCCGAACCCCTGGAAAATTAGGTGCCTCGGTGTCATGGACAAATATCGTCTTCGAGATCGGTCCATACGTGATTAAGTCGCTATAGCAGGACTCAAAGCTGTGATCGCCGTCCACGAAGAGGAGATCGATCGATTTCGGGATGATCTTCAGAATCTCGCTTTTGTCGGCCACGGAGTCACGGTGGAGGAAGGTCCAGTGAGGATGCTCAGGGAAGATGGGGCAGTCCTCGATATCCACGGACCAGAGGTGCCCACCCCTGCGCTCGATCCCCGCGAGAAACGCGGATGTTGAGTAGCCCTCTCTCACCCCGATTTCGAGTACGTTTCCCCCAGCGGCGTCAAAGAACCGGGGCAGGTGCCCTTGCACATCCGACCACTTCAGCAAATTCTCGTGGTAGACCTCGTAAGCATTCATAAATTTACCTGCTTTTCGATCCACAGATACGTTTTCTGCAGACCCTCCGATAGTGGAACCTCCGGTGCCCACTGGGGCAGAACCTTGTTAGCGAGCGTGTTATCGCTGTTCCGGCCCCGGACGCCTTCAATCCCGACAATGTGCTCCAGATCCACGGGGTACCCGGAGATCTGGATCAGGCGATGCGCCAGCTCGTCCACGGACACGGTGTAGTCATTGCCGATGTTTACAGGCTCCTGAAAAGTCGAGTCCATGAGCGCGACCAGCCCCCGAACCACATCCGAAACATAGATGAAAGATCGCCGCTGCAGTCCGTCTCCCCAGACCTCAATCGATTTATGGCCATGCCTCTTTGCGATGGCAATTTTCCTAGATAACGCAGCTGGAACTTTTTCCCTTCCGCCTGTCCACGTCTCTTCAGGGCCGTAGACGTTATGGAAGCGGGTTACCCGTGTATCGAGTTTGTAGTCCTTGCGGTAATACTCGCAGAGCTTTTCCGTGGTCAGTTTCTCCCAGCCGTAGGCTGCCTCGGGTTGCGCCGGAAATACTTCGTGTTCCTTCAAAGGCGCGGCGTCCGGAACGTCCTGGTTGTACTCCGGATAAACGCAAGCCGAGGAAGAGAAAAGAAACTTTTTAACGGAGCGGTAGCGGGCCGCGTCGATCATGCCAAGATCGATAAGAAGATTATTCCTCAGGATCTCGGCGTGATGCGTCTTGATCCAGCCGATCCCGCCCATGTCCGCAGCAAGATGATAAATTTCATCGATCCCGTCCGCTGCGTGATTGCAGGCGCTCGCACTCCGCAGATCGAGGACAAAGAATTCATCCGCGTCCACCGTGGAAAACTCCGGATATTTAATGTCCGCGCCCCGGACCCAGAACCCGAGCTTCTTCAAATGAGAAACCAGGTGATGCCCGATAAACCCGCCAGCTCCCGTGACCAATATCCTCTTCATGGATGCATCTCCTTGACCTTTTTTACAATCTCTTCCCTTCTCGAATTAACCTGCGAACACGTAGATCCGGAATGAACCCTGTAAAAAAACAGAGGTTCATCGATTATGGAAACCTCATAGCCAGAGCCAAGAATCTTCAGCCAGAGATCCCAATCCTCCATGCCGTGGATCAGCGGAGATTCGTTGTACCCGCCAACCTCGGTTAAAACTTTATTCCGGATAAGCGAGCAGCAGGGCAGCTCATTCGACTCTTTTTCGATCCTCCAGGAGACGCCGACAGGGTGAATATACTCGTGTCTCTCCCCGAAATATTGCATTCCCGTCGCCACGATTGCGACTCTATCGTCCTCCATGAGGGGGACTGTTTTTTTCAGGTAGTTACCTGAAATTAGATCGTCGGCATCGAGAGGAAGAATAAATTCGCCATTTGCAACGCGAATCCCCGTGTTGCGGGCCGCAGCCTGCCTCTTATTCTTCTGATCTACTACCCTGACATCCGGCTCAAAACTGCGGGCAATTTCTGCGGATCTGTCCGTGGATCCGTCATTTACAACGATAACTTCAAAATCCGAATACGTTTGCCCGAGCGCTGATTTGATTGCATCCTCGATGTAATCTTCCTGATTGAATACAGGAATAACGATGCTAACCTTCATTTTTTCCTCCAGCTTTCCCAGGCGAATTCGTAGTTGTAAGACTCATTGTGAGTGAGCGAGAGCAGAGAGCGTATTTCATCCCGCTGCTTTACAGTCTTCGGCCCTAACTTATGAAACTGAATCTGAATATTTTCACAGATTGAAACTAAACCTGTTTCGATCATCCTCGGCAACAAACGATACTCTTCCCCCTCGATGTTGATACTGATTAGATCTATTTTCGTTATTTGGTGCTCACTCAAGAAATCCAAGATGTCGAAAATCTCGACTTCTTCCACCTTCTGCGAATTGCGAATCTGTTGGAGGCTCGATCCCGTACCACTGATGTGCATGTTCAACCGTTCCCTACGATCCGATAGCCCAAAGTTCCAGACCTTTATTTTCGGATTTAGCCGGAACCGTTCCTGACAGGCATAGTAGAAATCTTTTACAGGCTCAAAGGCGTGAATGTAGGGATTGCCGGCGAGCTTCGCCGACCAGCCACCGTGGTACGCGCCAACATCGAAGACCACACTATCCGGAGTAAGCGGATAGTCGATCAGCTTCGTGTTATCGCCGTTCTGCTCGTTCCAAAGATCTCCGGGAGAGATCCCTCCGGGGTGCATGCGCAGCTCTTCCTCGGCAAACTCCATGCCCTTGAATCCCCAGTTGTCCCCGAAGTTCTTGGGTGCCCACGGCTCCTGATCGAGCCAGCGCGGTTGATAGCGGCCGGTGCGCGGATGATCGGCGTGAAAGAGCGGTTCCGGCAGAACCACTTGCTTATACCCGTGTTTCGCGGCTAGATATACCGCCATTGAATCCACAGAGCAGGAGAAAGGAAGCTCAGGATACCCGTGGATGTTTTCCCACGCCTTTTTCGACATTAGCGTGAATTCACCAGCGGCATTGAAGTGCAGGAGCGGGATCCTGCCTATCCCCGGATAGTCGAAAAGTGCGTTCGGGGAAGGAGTATGGGGAGGCTCGTACTGCCGAAATATGGGCACTCCGTCCTCGTATCGATCCAAGCGCTTGCCCGTGCTACCGTTGGCCCTGTGCACGGAAGTCGGCTCATCCCCCACGAAATCATGGCGATCAACCCTATAGAAACAGTCCCCGTCCAGATCATGCCTTGCCAGCCGATGCACCAGCTCCGAGGAGTACATGGAATCCGCGTTCGTGCAGAGTACGAATTCCCCCACGGATCGGCGGATGCCCACGTTCTTGGCCCACTTTTCCAGGAAAGAATCGTTATGCGGATTCGGGATTGTATCGACAAAGGACTTGGGAACCTTGATTATCTTGGACGGTATCGAAACTCGCGCCCAGTCTATGGCATCGCTCAGGCTCAGATTTTCCTCGGGATTACCCCACTCCACGAGAATGAACTCGGCATCGAGTCTCGCTTTACGCGCACAGAGAAAAAGTCGATCCACGCTGTTCTGCATGCGCTCCAGGAAGTTACCGCCGTAGCCCGCGTTTGAACCGCACATGACGATGCTAAGGTAAGTCATAAACAGTAACCTCGGGATGATCTAGGAGACCCCAATCTCCGTTCTGGGGAAGCGCTTTACCTTTCCAGTCCGGACCATCGCAAACAACTCCGGATCGATCATGCTCCTGATGAAATATCGGATCCGGAAACACAACCTGTTTCATGCCGTGATTGTGGGCGATCAAAAGCAGATGCGAATCAACGTGTTTGTTGAAAGAAACTTCCGGGTATCCCCGAAGTTCTTCCCACTTGTCTCTTGCCATCATCGTGAAATCACCGCTGGCATTGTAGTGCAAAGGCTCATCGCCTTGCATGCATACTCTGATGACCTTACAGTCCAGAACATCGTGACGATTCGCACGATAGAAACAGTTTTCATCGAAATCGTTCATCGACAAACGTTTCACCATGTTCTCGGACAAAATCACATCCGGATTCATCGAAAGAACAAATTTTCCTGACGATCTACGAATCCCCGCGTTTTTCGCCCAGTACTCGAACAGATTAAACTTATGCGAATTCTTAATAGCTACGTGCACGGAATGCGGAACGGTAACAACCCGGACTGGAATTGTCTTAAAAATGTATTTGATAGCTTTTGCAAAAGAAGGGCGATCCGGAGGCGGATTCCAGTCAACAATTACCAGCTCCGCTTTGACGTTATACTTCGAAGCACGGACGAATATTCGATCGATGCTTGATTGAGTACGCTGCAGAAAATCGCCGCAGTACCCGTCGTTCCTGCCCGCCATGACTATGCTGAGGTTCATAGACTCTCGTTGATTCTGTCTACGGCTGCAGAGAGGCAGGCATCGACACCGACCTGTTTTGCAACGTACTGAAACATTCGATTGTCGCGGGGCAAGCACGGCCCGGAGAATGGCCAACCTGGTTCGAGGTATCGATTGTTAATCCGAGGATCCGTGCCAACAGCGTCCATGATCTTTGAAGAATCCGCGCCCAATTTCTTCGCTACGAGATGAAGCTGATTCGCCAGAGAGATCTTCATGGTCAAGGCGCAATTCAAAGTTATCTTGGCAAGCTCCGCCTCAATCAGACTCATACGTTTCACCGGAGCATCGACAAATTTACGGTAAATCGCCTCGCAGTGATCGCCAGCTTCCCTGCACCCTTCGCCGATCAGCACAAACGACGGAGAAAGAAGATCATCCCGAACCTGCGCGAGACGGATGAACTCCGGCTTATAGCAGATGTTTTCCCCGGTGATTTCCTTGAACTTGTCGCAGCTCCCGGGAACCGTAGTGCTTGTAACGATATATAAATAACTCCCACTCTTTTTCTGCGCTCTTACTTCTTTGGAAAATGAAGTCAGCGCATTCATCAAATATTCGTTCGAGAAAGAACCGTCTGGTTTGGAAGGCGTGGGGACAATGAAGATGCAGGCATTCGAATTCAAAACAACATCGTAAAGAGAAGACCCAAACTTAACAGGATCGCAGTCATAGCCCCAAGAATTGAACCCCTTGTAGCGGAGCGCGTCCAACAGCGGCTTTCCTACTTTTCCTAGACCACAGACAGCTACGTTCATGCCTTCCTCCCTACAATCAGAAGATGCCAGCCCAGTTTTCCTTCCAGCCACTTAAAGACACGAGCAGGAACCAGTTTCCAGTACCACTCTTTTTCGTATTTGTGATTCACATAACTGCGGACGTTCCAGGGGAAAATGTGCGTCTTCTCGATGCTTTCGACTTTGAATCCGCTTTTCTCCAGAAGATGCGCAGCCTCTTTAACGGAATAAACTTTGGCGATGGGGCATCCGGCCTGCGCCTCCGGCTGATCCCCTAATATATTTTTCAAGGACCATTTTGCGTAGAGCATGATCCGAAGCTCACCGCCCATTTTCATAGCGTTTCGCATCCGTACCAGTGCTGCCGTGGGGTGCGGGGTATGGTGGAGAACGCCGAACGAATAGGCAAGATCAAAACCACCGAAAGCGTGAGGAACACATTCCTCGGCATTCTCGCAAGTGAAAAACACGGGGCTGTGCGGGCCTACAAAATACTTAAAACGCTGTTGAGCAAGCGCAATACTTTCATTCGAAATATCGATTGCCGAAACATGCGCCCCAGCTCTGACAAATTCTAGGGTGTCCGTCCCAATTCCGCAGCCAACTTCCAATACATTCTTGCCAGTCCACCGTTCAAACTGCGCGAAAACGGGAATATGCGGCTCAACGAAATACTTTCTCCGCGTGACTTCACGCGACCATTCCTCGGAACCAATTGGGGAAACTCCGTGTCGAATATTGCAGGGCCGAGCATTCCAAAAATCCTGAACTTCCTGAATAATTGTCACATCCGCACCCACCGTTCCGGAACAATATCCCGATTTTCCACTTCCGTGCTTATAAACCACCGCTTCGGAGCTACCACGATTCCCTTATCATTTTGAAACCACGCACCCCACCAGGAGAAGGACGAATTGGCAATGATCGCGTTGTCGCACTGGCTCATCAGCCAAATATCCTCCGCGCAACCCGCCACGGGATCGTTGTGCGTAACCACAATCGACGGAGTAGGGCGGTAGTTTTCCACGCACCATTCCGGCTCATCCGAGAAAATGAAAAACGTTGGATCGGCAACCCGTTCACGGATGTGCTCGATGGCCTTGTCATAGTAATCGGTATCGGCAAGATTTCCGTGAAAGGACAGGGCACGCGGACTAAGATTGTCTCCCCTGCGGATATGAATGAATACACTGTTTTTGCTATGGATCTGATCGGCTACAAACTTTGTCTCATCGCTTAAAAACAAAGGTTCGCTAAGCTCGCGGCGGATCACTTCTTGATTGAAATATTTCTCAGACTGCCAGTAGCCCATGAAGAAATTCTCGGGAGGAGCATCGTTAACTTCCGGATGATGGGACAAACCGTTCTCCCAGAATGTGGGCGATCCGTTCGCTACAATATTCACCTCGATGCCATACTTATCGAGAGCGTATCCGCTCCTGCCCAGATCACGGCCCTTATCGAAAAACAGAGGACAACTCTTGGCGATAGATAAAGATCTTCCGAAAGCGTATTGAAACAACTGATTGCCTACACCGCCCATGAGCTGCACAATCATTCTTTTGTCAGCGCCTTTATCTTAGGTTCAAAACCACACTCGTACCCTGCAGCTCGCCACGTCTCCCGGTAGTACGCATGGCAAAAAGACGGAGTAAGAATCTTCGAGGGTGGATTGTCAAAAAGATATCGATTTAAATGCGACTCGTCATGCCAAACCGCAACGATGCCTCTCTTCAAATCTTCATCCACATTTCTAGCAATGACCTCAGACATGGCCATGAACTCCGAAGTCTTGCCCCCGACAAATCCTCCCGCGAAATACGTCCTCGGCCTCTCAAGGTACGCCGTGGATTCCCTGCGGTTTTCCGGAGTACCGGGAGTTCCCACGAATCCGGCATGCATCACCGCCGTGATTCCATCCGACAACACCTCGTCCTCGACAATGCCGTCCACAAAAAGCATGTCTATATCGCAATAAAATGTATGTGAAAACTTCTCGAACCACCGTCTTCGATCGAGGAAAGCGTGGTAGCGCATCAGCGTGGCAAATGGAAAGCCTAGATCATCCCGCCATTCCTGCTCAACTCCAAAATCCTGCTTGCAATCCGTAAAGAGAAGAACCTCATGCTCAATAAAATGCTGCTTCGCCGATTCAAGAAGAGGAACCACATATTTATGATACCGAGTTCCTGTGGCAATCAGACCGAGACCGATCACTTCCTCAACCCCGGAGAATTGTAGTTATACCTCTGGTACATCCAATTCGGATCGAAACTTCTATTTTTTCCAGCTGTGCAGTAGTGCGAAGTAAATTCCGTCTTCATCTCACTTCCATCCGTGTTAAAACCGTATCGGTAATCGTCTTTTGCCACAATTTCCATGTTGGAAATCGAAGGACCGA
>Ga0265319_1001233_pt1 | contig 15722 bp, 12 predicted proteins | sample 4824metaG_FD_192443 | JGI IMG/M metagenome (GOLD analysis project Ga0265319, IMG submission 192443) | Rhizosphere microbial communities from Carex aquatilis grown in University of Washington, Seatle, WA, United States - 4-8-24 metaG | ecosystem: Host-associated > Plants > Roots > Rhizosphere >...
ACAGTCACTCGCGCACGAGGGCGTGCAGGTGTGGTGTGTCACCGGTCCCGGCAAGGGCGACGCCCGCGTGCGCGAGTTTCACGCCCGGAACGGGGCGGTGGTGCGGGCCTGGTCCGAGCCGTTCACCGAGCGGGTCGGTCCGCTTTTTTCCGCGGCGGACCTCGTCGTCAGCCGCGCCGGCGCGGGCACGCTGGCCGAGCTCGTGCGCTGCGAGACTCCAGCCGTCCTCGTGCCTTATCCGTTTGCCGCCGACAACCACCAGCAGGCCAACGCCCGCCATTTCGAGCAGCAGGGCGGCGGTCTGGTGATCGACGAAACCGGACTGTCGCGGCTGAAACAGGAGGTGCTGGACGTCCTCTTCAACGACTGGCTTTCCGGCAAGTTCCGGGATAACCTCCGTCGCATGGCGCAGGAAAACACCACCGAAACCATCGTCGCCGATCTCGAGGCCCTCGCGCGCGGCGAAACGCCCCCCCGCCACCTGCGCCACCACCCGGCGGCGGCCCTTTGATTTTCCTCGCTGCGTCATGCAACCCATTGCCCAGAGTCCGCGGCCGGCCCGATGACTGAAGTCCCTCCAGTTTTCGGCCGGATCATCCGCCGGGTGCACCTGCTCGGAGCCGGCGGCATGGGCGTGGCGCCGCTGGGCTTCTACCTCGGGCAACGGGGCTTCACGGTCACCGCCGCGGACGATCATTGGAATCCCGCGACCCGCGAATTGTTGGAAAAGGCCGGGGTGGCGATCATGCCCGACCAGCGGGTGCCGGAGGGAACCGAGCTGGTGGTTTACTCATCGGCGGTGCCACCCTCGCACCCCGCGCGCCAGGATGCCGCGGCCCGTGGCTGCCGGCAGGTGCGGCGCGGGGAGATGCTGGCCGAGGTCACGCGCGACCGGCGGCTGGTGGCCGTGGTCGGCTCGCACGGCAAGACAACCACGACGGCGATGCTCATCACGATCTTGCAGCGGGCGGGCTTTGACTGCGGCTGGGTGCTCGGCGGGCTTTTCCAGGGCGACACTCTGCCGCCGGCCCGGCACGGCGGCGAATGGGTCGTGGCCGAGGTCGACGAAAGCGACGGCACGATCGGCAGTTTTGCGCCGTACGTCACCGTTGTGGTGAACCTCGACTGGGACCACGCCGACCACTATCCGCGTTTGGCCGACTTGGAGATTGAATTCGCGGCCCTGCTGGGGCGCACCTGCGAGGCGGTGTTTTACAGCGACGCATGTCCGCTGTCGGCACGCCTGGCCGGCGGGGGCAGGTTGCACGTTCGGGCCTGCAGTTTCGGGCGGACCGGCGACTTCGAGGGCCGTGTTGTCCGGGACGATGGGGTGGGGCAGACGCTCGCCCTCGGTGGAAAATTTCATCTGCGCGAAGCCCGAGTGCGGGCGCTCGGCGCTTTCAACGCCACCAATGCCACCGCCGCGCTGGCGGTGGCACAGTACTTGGGTGCGGCCATCGCGGAGTCCTCGCTCGTGGATTTCGCCGGCGTCCGCCGCCGCCAGACGTGTCTCTACGCGTCGCCGCGGGTCACGGTGTACGAGGACTACGCGCATCACCCGGCGGAGATCCGCGCGCTGCTGGCTTCGTTGCGGCCCGGGGCCGGGCGGTTGCTCGTGGTTTTTCAGCCGCACCGCTACACTCGCACGGCGCAATTCAAGGCGGAGTTTGCGGCGGCGCTCGCGGCGGCCGACCATGTGTTTTTGCTCGATGTCTACGCTGCCAGCGAGACGCCGGTCGCCGGCGGCACCACGGCGGACATCTACGCCGAATTCAAGAAGGCCGGCAGCAGCCAGCCGGTCACGTACCTGCCCGGCAACACCGCCGGCCTGCTGGTGGCGCTCGAAGCCGCGCGACGCAGCGGCGACACCGTGGCGTTTGTCGGAGCCGGCGACATCGACACGGCCGGCCGGGAATACGCCGCGCGGCTTCGCGCTGGGGAGACGCGTGAAAACAATTGGGAAAGCTTTCTGGCCGCCATGCGTCTCGAGCTCGGCGCCGGGACGAAAATGACCGAACACGAGCTGCTCGCGCCGCGCACGACGATGCGGGTGGGCGGTCCCGCCCGGGTGTATGCCGAGCCGGCCACCGAGGCGGAATTGCAGGCGCTGCTCGCCGGGGCCGCGGCGCGCGCGCTGCCGGTTTTCATGCTCGGGCGCGGCTCCAATCTGCTGGTGCCGGACGAGGGCGTGGACGGCCTGGTGATCAGCCTGGCGCACGACAACTGGCAGAAATTCGAGGTCCGGGCCGACGGCCGGGTGTGGGTGGGTGCGGGCCTGCGGTTGAAGAATCTCTGCGGCCTCGCGACCAAGGCCGGGCTGGTCGGCTTCGAATTTCTCGAGGGCATTCCCGCTTCGGTCGGCGGCGCGCTGCGGATGAACGCCGGGGCCATGGGCGGCTGGATGTTCGATGTGGTCGACGAGCTGCACCTGATGACGTTTGCCGGCCAGAAACAGGTGCTCGCGCGGAGCGAGGTGCACGTGGACTACCGGTCCTGCGCGGAATTGCGGGGGACCATTGCGCTCGGCGCGGTGCTCAAGCCGGCCGCGCAGGCGGCGGCGCAGGACATCCGGCGCCAGATCGACGTGTACCAGAAAAAGCGGCTGGAGTCGCAGCCGCGCGAACCGAGCGCCGGCTGCGTGTTCAAGAACCCGCCTGGCACCTCGGCGGGCAAGCTTATCGACGAACTCGGACTCAAGGGTGAGCGGGTGGGGGATGCGGAAGTCTCCGCCGTGCATGCGAACTTCATCGTCAACCGCGGGCACGCCACGAGCGCGGACGTCGTCGCCCTCGTCCGCCGCGTGCGGGAACGGGCGAAAAATATGCGTGGCATCGAGCTCGAGCCGGAAGTGATGCTCTTCGGCCGCGAGTGGAGGGACCTCTTATGAACACACCGGTGATTGCTGTCCTGTGCGGCGGAACTTCGGCCGAGCGCGAGGTTTCGCTGGGTTCCGGCAAGGCCGTGGCCCAGGCCATGGCGTTTTCGTATCCGACCCGGAAATTCGTGATCGAGGCCGATGCGCTCCCGGAGGGGCTGGATCCGGAGCGGCATGTCGTCTGCTCGACCCAGCACGGGGTTTTCGGCGAGGACGGCGGCATGCAGCGGCTGCTCGAGGCCGCGGGGATCGGCTACGCCGGTTGCGATGCCCGAAGCAGCGATCTGACTTTCGACAAATGGCGCACCCGGCAGGCGGTGTCCGCGGCGGGCGTGCGGATCGCCCCCGGGCGTTTCTTCAACGCGGCGGCCAAACCCGCCGCGTCGGCGTTGGCGCAGGAATTCGGCGACCAGATGGTGTTCAAGCCCAACCGGCAGGGCAGCAGCGTCGGTCTGCAGATCGTGACCAGCCGGGCCGGGGTCGATCTTGCGCTGGGTGGATTGCGGGAGGGCGACTGGGTGGCGGAAAAGCGCATCCTCGGCCGCGAGCTCACGGTGGGGCTGCTGCGCGGCCGGGCGATGGGCGTGGTGGAAATCGTGCCCAAGTCCGGCGTGTTCGATTACTCGAGCAAATATACCAAGGGGTTGACGGAATATTTCGCCCCGGCGTCGCTTTCCGAAGATGTGGCCGCCGAGGTGCGCCGCACCGCGGAGACGGCTTTTGCCGCCTGCGGCTGCCGCGATTACGCCCGCGTGGACTTCATGCTTTCGCACGAGGACGAGCTTTATCTGCTCGAGATCAACACGCTGCCCGGCATGAAGGAAACCAGCCTGCTGCCGATGAGCGCGCGCTGCGTGGGCCTGGATTTCAACGCGCTGTGCAAGGAGATGGTCGCCCCGGCGGTGGAGCGTTTTCAGCAGACCTCGGCGGCAATCCGATGAGCGACGACAATCCAACGGCGGCAAAATCCGGCCGCTCCTGGCGCGATATCAGCCAGGAGGTGACGCCGCGCGCGATGTCGCGAAAAGGGCGTCGCCGCCAACGGCTGGCCTGGTTCAAGGCCGGAATGCTCTCGGTGTTGCTGGGCGGGGTGGCCTACACCGCCTGGGAGGTGACACGTCTGTGGCAGAACGACCGCGCGGCGCTGGCGGCGGCGGCGGGCAGCGAGCCGGTGCGCGGCCTGACCCTCGAGACCGACGGCACTCTGACGAAAAAATGGGTGGAAGGCGTGCTGGCGCTGCCCCCGGGCATTACGCTCATGGCACTGGACTTGCCGGCGCTGCGCGCAAAACTCACCGCCTTCGGCCAGGTGCGCGGCGCGGTGATCACCCGCAGTTTCCCCGACATGCTGGTGGTCAATCTGCAGGAGCGCACCCCGGTGGCGCGCGTGCAGGTGCAGAGCGGCCACGACCAGCCGCAGCAACTTTTTGTCGCACGGGACGGCATGGTTTACGATGGGGTCAACTACGACCGGCCGCTGGTGGCCAGCCTGCCCTGGCTCGCCGGCATCCGGCTGGTCCGCACGGGGAAGGGTTTTGCCCCGGTGGACGGAATGGCGGAAGTGTCCGACCTGTTGAGCACCGCGCAGCTCCAGGCCCCGCATCTCTACCGCAACTGGCTGATCGTTTCGCTGGACCGGCTCGCCGAGCACGACGAGATCGTGGTGAAGGCGCAGGACGTGCCGGAGATCGTTTTCACCCGCAAGGAGGATTTTTTCAAGCAGATCGCCCAGCTCGACTACGTCACCGACATGGCGCAGAAATTCCCGGACTCCGGGCTTCTCTCGATCAATCTGGCGCTGGGCGGCCAGGTGCCGGTGCAGCTGGCGCACGCGCCGGCAGACTCTCCGCGACGGGATTTCACCCCGTCGTTCACCCTTCAAAACAACCAGCGCAAAGGGAATCGTGATCTCTAACAGCGGCAGAATCGTCGGCGCCGTCGAAATCGGCACCGGAAAAATCGCAGTCCTTGTCGGCGAAATCGCCCGCGGGCGCGAGCTCAACATCATCGGCCTCGGCCTCGCGCCGTCGCGCGGCGTGATGAAGGGCGAGGTGGTCGACTACAAGGCGGCTTGCGAGACCGCGCACCATGCCCTGGAGATGGCCGAGAAAAAGGCCGGCACGCGCCTCGACGAGGTCTGGCTGGCCCAGACCGGCGGCCATCTCGACGGCTTTCACAACGAGGCCTCCGTCAACGTGAAGTCGGCCGACAACACCGTCACCCAGCTAGACATCGAAACGGTCTGCAGTCTCGCACAGCAAAAAGAGCTGCCGGCCGGCCGGTCCCGCATCCATGCGATCCGCCGCCCCTTCCGGCTCGACGGCCGCGCCTTGCCGGACCCCGAGCATCTGACCGGCAGCCGGCTCGACACCGGTTACTGGATTGTGCACGGCGAAGAGAGCAAAGTGAGCGACAACATTCACGTTGTCGGCGGCTATCACCTCGAGGTGCGGGAGCTCGTGCTGGCCTCGCTCGCTTCGGGTTCGCTCCTGACCACGCTGGAAGAGCGGCAGCATGGCGCGCTGGTGCTCGACATCGGCAAGGGAGTGACGGATTACGTGCTTTACCGCGACGGCCACGTGCTGATGACCGGCGTGCTGCCGGTCGGCGGCGACCACCTGACCAACGACCTGGCGATCGGCTTGCGCGTGACGACCGGACAGGCGGAGACGCTCAAGCTCCGCTGGGGTCGCGGCACCGTGCAAACCCGCGACAAGTCCGAGAAAGTCTGGCTGAACGGCGACATGTCCTTTGGCGACCGCCAGCTGCCGAAGGCGGCGATCGAGACCGTGACCGCAGCCCGGCTGCAGGAGCTGCTGGAGGTCGTGCATCGGAAGCTCGGGCCGGCGTTCGTGCCCGAACATTGCGGAGCGGGCGTCGTCCTCACGGGCGGGACCGCCAAGCTGCCGGGCATCGAGGAGGCGGCCAGCCGGGTGTTCGGTCTGTCGGCCCGGCGCGGCGAATCCCCGGCCTGGGTCAAGGACGAGCTGCGGGACCCGATGTTCAGCACGGTGCTGGGCATCTATCAATTCGGCCTGCGGGCCGCGCACGATCACCCGTCGCCCGTGCGCCGCAAAGCCGGATTGTTCAGCGGCCTGACCCGAATCTTTTCCTGAGGCACCCACGCATGCAGCACAACGAACTTCCCCTCGAGGCACTCGCCGACCGCAATGTCGGCATCAAGCTCATCGGCATCGGCGGCGCCGGCTCAAACGCCGTCGACCGGCTCAAGATGGAAAATCTCGACCGGCTGCAGCTGGCCGTGCTGAACACCGATTTCACGGCCCTGAGTTCTTCGCCCGTGCAGGACAAGGTGCTGCTCGGCACGACCGTCACGCGCGGTCTCAGCGCGGGAGGCGATCCCGCGCTGGGTTACGCGGCGGCCGACGCGGACCGCGACAAGATCGCGGAGATTGTCCGCGGCACCGATCTGGTTTTCCTCGTCGCGGGATTGGGCGGCGGGACGGGTTCAGGCGCGGCGCCCGTGGTGGCCGAGGTGGCGATGGAGGCGGGGGCGCTGGTGATTGCGTTTGTCATGCTGCCTTTCAGTTTCGAGGGTGGCCGCCGGCACAAACAGGCGGAGGAAGCGCTGGTCGAGCTGCGCGCGAACTGCCACGCGGTGATTCCTCTCTCCAACGACCTCCTGCTGCAGGAAGGCACGGAGCAGACCAGCGTGCTCGACGCCTTTGCGCGGGCCGACGCGTGGATCGGCCGCGGGGTCAAATCGATCTGGGGCATGCTTTCGCGCACCGGGCTGATCAACCTCGATTTTGCCGCGCTCCGGCAGGCGTTCCAGCAGCGCGGCGGCAAGACGCTTTTCGGCCTCGGGGTCGGCGTGGGCGAAAACGCCGCGCTCCAGGCGTTCGAGGACCTGAAGAACTGCCCCCTGTTGCACACTCCCGAGTTTGCCCGCAAGGCCGACCGGCTGATGGTCAACATCACTGGCGGGCCCGATCTCAGCCTCACGCAGGTCAACGAGCTCATGACCGCGGTGACCGAGGAGTTCGGCCGCGAAGCCCATGTGATCATGGGGGCGGTCATCGACGAGAGCCTGCACGGCCGGGTTGAGGTCTGCGTGCTTGGCGCCACGGATCTCGGCGGGCGTAATTTTGTGCGCCGCGCGCCGGCACCGGCGCGCAAGGTGGAGAAGCCCGCGGTCGTTTTCACGGCCACGTCGCCGGAGAGCACGCCGGTCGTGGCCGCCACGGTCACCACGGGGTCCGGCTCGCGTCCGCCGATGGCTGCGACGACGGCCCAGCTGCCGACGGACAAGCAGTTGCAGGAGGAATTCGGTTTTGGCGGGAGCAGCGAGGCGCAGGAGAACCGCGGATCGTTCAACAAATCCGACCGGAATCTCTTTGAGGGCCGGGATCTGGACGTGCCGACCTACCTGCGGCGGGGCATCAAGATTCCGGTCTGACGCCGATTGCGCTTTACGCCGGCGGCCGGGCGTGGAGCGTGGGAGGCATGTTCATCGACGAAACCACGATCAAGGCCCGGGCGGGCGACGGCGGGCGCGGCTGCGTGAGTTTCCGCCGGGAAAAATACGAGCCGTGGGGAGGGCCCAACGGCGGCGATGGCGGCAAGGGCGGCGACGTCATCCTGCGTGGAGACGACGACCAAAACAACCTGATCGATTTCAAATACAAACCGCACTGGACGGCCGAGCGCGGCGGGCACGGTTTGGGCAAGGACTGCAACGGCCACGAGGGCAAGACCGCCCTGTTGCGTGTGCCGCTCGGCACCGTGGTCTACCGCCTGGACACCGGTGAGGTGGTCACGGAGATCCTGGACGACGGGCAGGAGTTTGTGCTCTGCAAAGGCGGCAAGGGTGGGTTCGGCAACACGCGGTTTAAATCGTCGATCAACCGGGCGCCGCGCAAATCCGGCCCGGGCGAACCCGGCGAGCAGGGGGAATACCGGCTGGAGCTCAAGAGCATCGCGGATGTCGGCCTCGTGGGTTTCCCGAACGCCGGCAAGTCGTCGCTCACCAATCTTATCACGAACGCCCGGCCCAAAACGGCGCCGTACCCCTTCACGACGCTGCACCCGCAGATCGGGATCATCGAATTTCCCGAGGCCTATGACCGCCTCGTGCTCGCCGATGTGCCCGGCTTGATCGCGGGGGCCAGCGAGAACAAAGGGCTCGGGCACCGGTTTCTGCGGCACATCGAGCGCTGCGCCCTGCTGCTCATCATCGTGGACATGGCGGGCGTCGACGGGCGCGATCCGCGCGACGATTACAAGCATCTGCTGCGCGAGCTTGAGCTCTACAACCCGGCGATGCTCAAGAAGCCCCGGCTGGTGGCGGCCAACAAGATGGACGAGGACGCCGCGGTCGTGAATCTGAAGAAATTCAAGACCCGCTACAAAGCCGTTGCCTTGGCGCCAATTTCTTGCCTGAGTGAGTCCGGCATCCCCGGATTGAAAAAAGAACTGTTAAAACGGGTCCGCCGTTTGCGAACAAAGCAAAAATTGTCGCCAAGTGCCGATCAGTAATCAACTTTCCCGCCGCAGTGACGCCCACCAACCAGCCTTTCCGGTCTGTGTCGCCTTCGAATCCGCCCTTCAACCCGGTTTCGGAGCAGAGGCAGTTGCTCATGCGCGCCAATCGTCTGCTGGGCTCGGCCCTCATCGAACACAATCTGGTCAAGTTTGAGGATTTGGAGTCGGCCAACGAGCGTTTGCTCGAGCTTTCGGCGCAGAGCGAATTCCGCCAGGCTTCCGTCCTCGGCATCCTCGTCAACGAAAAGAAGGTCCTGCGCGAAGAGGATCTCATCCACCTGGCGATCGAGGAGCTGGGCTTGGGGGCTGTCGATCTGCGCAATTACGATGTCCCCGAGGATCTGCGCAAGACGCTCGACCTGCCGATGTGCTGGGCGACCTGGACGGTCCCCTACGACACCGAGGAGGATTTTCATTTTCTGGCCACCGCTTACTGTTTCAGCCCGGCGGTGAAGACGTATTGGGAGAAAAAGCTCCGCAGTCCGATCATCTGGCAGGTGACCTCGATGGAGGTCATCACGGACTTTCTCGACCGGTTGCAGGCGGAGCGCGAGAGTCTGGCCAAAATCACGGGCTCGCGGGCGCCGTTCGCGACCGGAACCTGACCATGCCCCTGGGACGCATCCAGACGCAGATTCTCGACAAGCTCGAGGAGATGGGCAAATTGCCCTCCGACCAGAAGGCGGAGTTGCTCTCGCGTCCCGACGAATTGACGGGCGACCAGATGGATTCGCTGCTGCAGCAGGATTTCCGCATCACGTCCTTTCAGCTGCACCTGGCCAAATGCCGCGCCCTCGGACTCACGCCATTCAACGTCGCCCGCTACAAGGTCAACAATTCGACCTTTGAGCGCATCGACCTCGAATTCTGCCAGAAGAACATCATCCTGCCGATCGGGCAGGTGGGCAGCATGCTGCTGGTGGCGTTTGCCAATCCTTTCGACACCTCCGTCGCCACCAAAATCCAGGACAAGACCGGACTGCGGGTCATCCGCCTCCTCGGGCGCGACCAGGACATCCGCGAGAAGCTGAAGAAGGACCAGGGCAACGACGAGGTCCGCTTCTCGGACGTGGTCGACCAGCTCGGCGCCGAGTTCACCGAGACCGAAGTCGACATCAAGGACGAGGATCTCGAGAGCGAGGAATCCGCCCCGATCATCCAGCTGGCCAACCGCATCATCGAGGACGCGTATTTTGCCGGCGCCTCGGACATTCATATTGAACCGTGGGAAAAGGAACTCGTGGTTCGCTACCGCGTGGACGGTCTCACGCAGGAAAAGCTTCGCCTGCCGGCCAAGGTCATGGGCGCGCTCGTGGCCCGCGTGAAGATCATGTCCAACCTCGACATCGCGGAACGCCGCCTGCCGCAGGACGGACGCATCATTTTCAAGCAGCACAACAAAAAGAACATCGACATCGATCTTCGCGTTTCCACCGCGCCGCTCAACCACGGCGAAGGCGTGGTCATGCGTATTCTCGACAAGCAGAAGAGCACGCTGCCGCTGACCGCCCTCGGCTACTCGGAGTCCAACCTGGCGCGCTACCGCGATTGCATCCGGCAGCCGTACGGCATGATCCTGCATTGCGGGCCCACCGGCTCGGGCAAATCGATGACCCTTTATTCGGCGCTCAACGAGGTCAACACGCCCGATCTCGTGATCCGCACCGCCGAGGATCCGATCGAATACACGCTCGCCGGCATCAACCAGATGCAGATGCACCGCCAGATCGGCCTGACCTTTGCCACGGCGCTCCGCTCGTTCCTCCGGCAGGACCCCGACGTCATTCTCGTGGGCGAAATTCGTGACAAGGAAACGGCGAACATCGCCGTCGAGGCCGCGCTGACCGGCCATCTTCTTCTCAGCACGCTTCACACCAACGACGCACCCTCGACGGTCGCCCGCCTCACCGACATGGGCATCGAGCCGTTCATGATTTCGTCCTCGCTCATCTGTGTCTGCGCCCAGCGTCTGATGCGCCGGGTCTGCAAGTCCTGCCGCCAGCCCTACATTCCCGAGGGCCGCGAGAAAGAGGTGATCGAGAAGGCCATCGGCTGGAGCGGACAGATCTACAAGGCCAGCCCCCGCGGCTGCCCCAAGTGCGCCAACACCGGTTACAAGGGCCGGATCGGCATCCACGAGCTCATGATCACCAACGAGGAGATCGTCGACGCCATCAACAAGCAGGTGGAAACCGCCGAGTTGAAGCGGTGCGCGATGCGCGGCGGCATGAAAACCCTCCACCAGGACAGCGTGCTCAAGGTCAAGGAGGGCGTCACGTCCCTCGCCGAGGCGCTCAGCATCGTCCCGCAGGACATGGAACTGCGCGGCTGACGCGCGCTTGCCTCCCGCCCGCCGGAGCGCATGCTCCGCGGGATGAAACACAAGGCCTTGCGAAAGAAGATCGCGCGCCTGGAAACGGCGCTGACGGCAAAACACGAGCACCTGGCGGAACTGAAGCGCCGCCTGCCGCCCGAGGAAGTGAAGGATTATCAGTTGCGCGGACCGGAGGGCTTCGTGCCCCTGTCCCGGTTGTTTCACGGGAAAAAAGACCTGATCGTCGTGCACAACATGGGCCGGCAGTGCCGCTTTTGCACGATGTGGGCCGACGGATTCAACGGCCTCCTCCCGCACCTGGCGGACCGGGCGGGGTTCGCCGTCGTGTCGCCCGATGCCGTCGGCGTGCAGCAGAAGTTCGCCGCGAGTCGCGGCTGGAAATTCCCGTTCTATTCGGGCAAAGGGACGTCCTTCATCAAGGACATGGGCTTTTTGCCGACCCCATCCGAGCCGATGCCCGGCGTGTCCACTTTCCGCCGGCGTGGCGCGAAAATCTTCCGCGTCGCGCAGGCGCATTTCGGACCGTTCGATTCGTTCTGCCCGTCCTGGCATTTCTTCGCCCTGCTCTTCGGCGGCGCCGGCGACTGGGCCCCGAAATTCCGGTATTGAGCGCCGCACGGAGGCGTCCGGGGAAGAACGGATGAATTACTGGACTGAATTTTCCGTCGTCGCGGGGGCGCACCTCCTCGGCGTGGCCAGCCCCGGGCCCGATTTTGCCCTGGTGGTCCGGCAGAGCATCACGCACGGCCGGCGCGCCGCGATCGCCACCAGCCTGGGCATCGGCACCGGCATTCTGGTCCACGTTTCCTATTCGTTGCTCGGGATCGGCGTGCTGATCCGCAGCTCGGAACTCTGGTTCGGCGTCGTGAAATATTCCGGGGCCGCCTACCTGGTCTGGCTCGGGGGCAAAGCGCTCGCTTCCCGGCCGCGGAAAACCACGGCGGCAGAAAGCAACGGGACGGCGACCGCGCCGCCTCCCGGCGCACCCTCCCGGCGCGGCGCCTTCGCCACCGGGTTCGTCGTCAATGTGCTCAATCCCAAGGCGGCCCTGTTTTTCATCGGACTCTTCCTCACGGCGATCAGCCCGCACACTCCGCGGCTGATCCAGGCCGGCTACGGACTGTGGATGGCCGTGGCCACGGCCGGTTGGTTCACCATGGTCGCGATTTTCTTCACGCGCGACAACGTCCGGAGGAAATTTCTCCGCTTCGGCCACTGGTTCGAGCGGGGCATGGGCGTGCTGCTGCTGGCGCTGGCCTTGCGCCTCGCCCTGGCCGGTCTGAAATAGGATTGTGACAAATCGTTCGCCCGCCGTGCAGGAGTTTGCCAGCGCGGCGCGGGTGTGGTATCGCTTGACGCCATGCCCGCAAGCAAAGAACCGTTCGCGCAATCCCGCGGCATCGAGGCCGGGCATGCCGGACACCGGAATCAGGTGGAGGGCGCCCTGCCGCTGGAGGCCGTGCAGCGCGAATTTGTCCGCACCGGGGTTGATTTTCTGGCTGTGCTCGAAGGGAGCCGTCTGCTGGGATTGTGCGCGCGGCGCGACATAGCCGATGCGCTGGGGGCACGTTTCGGCTTTGCTCTGAACGCCCAGCGTCCTGTCCGTTTCTTTCTCATGCCGAATCCGCTGGTCTTCCCTCTCGGACTGCCGCTGGCGGAGGTTTTCCAGGCCCTGGCCGCGCGGGGCGACCGGAATTTTTTTGACGACGTGTTGCTGGTGGACGCGCAGGGCGGCTACGTCGGGCTGGTCTTTGTCCATACGCTGGTCCGGCTGCAAACCGGCATCCTGGCGGGCAATATTGCGGCGCTCGAGACGTCCCGCCGGGAAATCGTGGAGCAGAACCGGCGGATGGAGGACGATCTGCGCATGGCCCGGGAGGTGCAGCTGGCGCTGATGCCCGCCGACCATCCTCCGGTGAGCGGGCGCTGCGGCACCCTGCGGCTGGCGCATCTCTACCAGCCGGCGGGCGGAGTGAGCGGGGATTTTTTCGATGTGCTGGTCTTGTCCGAATCTTCGGTGGGCCTGCTGGTCTGCGATGTGATGGGACACGGCGTGCGCTCGGCACTCATCACCGCGATGATCCGCGCCATGGTCGAGGAGTTGCGCCCCGTGGCCGCCGACCCGGCGGTGCTGCTCACGCGCATGAACGCCGATCTCACCCGGCTGCTCCGGCGAACGGGCGATATGATCTTTGTCACGGCTGCCTATGTCGTGGTGGACGCGAACGAAGGCCAGCTGCGTTACGCGGTGGCCGGGCACCCCGTGCCGTTGCACGGATCGGTTGAAGAAGGGTGCACCTGTCCTCTCAAGCACGGTTCCGAAGCGGTCGGGCCGGCCCTCGGGCTGATGGATGATTTCACTTTCGAGGCCGGCGCGGAGAAATTCGGCCCCGGGGATCGCGTGTTGCTATACACGGACGGGGTGTTCGAAGCGCCCGATGCCAAGGGAGAAGAGTTCGGCCAGAGGCGGCTGGGGGAGGTCTTGGCCGGGTCCCGCGCCTTGCCGCTCGCCGCGGCACTGCCGGCCCTGCTTTCCGCGGCGGAGAAATTTTCCGGCGGCAGCGCCTTTGGCGACGACGTCTGCCTGCTCGCCGCCGAACTGGGCGACGCCCAAACCTGAGCCGGGATATTCCAGTTGAAACAAGGTGGAACCGGACCTCCGTGGCCGGTTTTTCTTGCGGGCCCCCGATCAGCCCGCCCGGAGGTCGGGATCCACCTTCCACGAGAGCAGGTTCGCAGGGAAATCACTCTCAACTGCAGGAGTCCGGCTGAGCCGGGGTCATCCAGTTGCGGGGACGTGGCCCAGGGAGGTGGCGGCCTGGTCCCGCCACAATTGTTGCGCGACCAGCGCACAACCTGCCCCGATTTCTCTCTCTGCCTGAGCCGGGCTTGCAGTGAAACGGGTTTTCCCGTGTTCTGCGGCGGGTCGCCGCGCTCGGCCCACGCATGAATCAATCTCTGCCCGCCAACCCCCGCGACGGGAAGCCCTCCGCCCAGATTCGCGCGGCGGCGGAGCGCCATTTTGAGGACGGAAGCCGGCGCATGGCGGCGGGGCGGGATCGCGAAGCGCTGGCGGATTTTCGCGCCGCGTTGGAATTGTGCCCGGACTTGGGCGAGGCGGAGCTCAACGTCGGTTTGCTGTTGGAGAAGGACGGCACGCTTGAGGACGCGCTGGCGTGTTGTCGGCGCGCAGCGACGCTTTTGCCGGACCGTGCGGAGAGTCATTTTGCCGTGGGCAACCTCTGCCTGAAAACCCGGCGACTCGGCGAAGCGGTGGAGGCTTTTCGGCGGGCTCTGGCCTGCCAGCCGGCCTTTCCGCAGGCTTGGTTGAATCTGGGCAACGCCCTCCGGCTGGCCAACGATCTTTCCGGGGCGGTCGACTGCTACCAGCGGGCCGGGGCGTTGCGACCGGAGTCGGTGGAGGTTCAGGTCAATCTGGCCAATGCCTACCGGGCGCAGAATCTCCTGCCCGAGTCGCTGGCGGCCGGCGAGCGGGCGTTGGCGCTCGACCCGGAGCGGCCCGAGGCCCACCTGAATTACGCGATGGCGCTCCTGGTTTCGGGGGAACTGGGCCGGGCGTGGCCGCACGCGGAATACCGGCATGCGTGGAAATTGGGCGGGGCGGGGCGGGAGTTTTCCCAGCCGCGATGGGCCGGCGGGACCGTGCCCGCGGGCCGGCGCATTCTGCTTCACGGGGAACAGGGATTGGGCGACACGCTGCAGTTTGTCCGCTACGTGCCGCTGGTGGCGAAACTCGGTGCCACGGTGCATCTGGAAGTGCAGGCGCCGCTGCGCGATCTGCTCGCCGCCTCGCTGCCGGAGGCTGCGTCGGTAACCGCGTTTGGCCACGCGCTGCCCGAATTCGACCTGCATTGCCCCCTGCCGAGCCTGCCGCTCGCGTTCGGCACGGAACTGGCGACGATCCCCGCGCGTGTCCCGTACGTGCGCGTGCCGCCGGCGCAGGTGGAGCGGTGGCGCGGATTTTTCGGCGGCGGTGCACGGCCGAAGATCGGCCTGGCCTGGGCCGGCAACCCGACCCACCCGAACGATTACAACCGTTCGCTGCCGCTGGCAAAACTGCGCGACGTCTTTGCCGGCGTATCCGGAGCGCGGTTCTTCAGCCTGAAGAAGGAGGTGTCGGCGGCCGACGCGGTGCTCCTCCAAGAAAGTCCCGAAGTGGTGAACCTGGCTCCGCATCTGGGCGACTTCGCCGACACGGCGGCGCTGATCGAACAACTGGACCTGGTCATTGCGGTGGACACTTCCGTCGCGCACCTCACCGGCGCGCTGGGCCGGCCGCTTTGGGTGCTGCTGCCTTTTTCGCCGGATTGGCGCTGGCTCCTCGGCCGTGAAGACTCGCCCTGGTATCCTTCGGCGCGGCTGTTCCGCCAGCCCCGGACGGACGATTGGGACAACGTGGTCGCGCGGGTGCGGACAGAGATCGAGGTTTTTTGCAAGGCGTTCCGCCCTGTGTCCAAATCCTCCCCGGCGAGCACACCGCCTGCTACCGAATCATTATGAAATCAGGCGTTTTTCTTGGACTGTTGATGTTGGTTCAGACCGCAACTTGGGCGGACGCGGCGGCTTCCCGACGCAAGGTCATCATCGACCAGGACGCCTTCGGTCCGGGCGGGCCGAATTTACAGCCCATCTTGATGGTCCTGCAGGCGCCCGACGTCGAGGTCCTCGGCATCACAATCGAAAGCGGCGACGGCTGGCAGAAGGAGAACGTGGCACACACCCTGCGCATGCTCGAACTCGTGGGCCGCACCGACGTGCCGGTGGTGGCGGGAGCGACCTACCCGCTGGTCAATTCGCAGGAGGAGACGAAACGCTGGGAAAGGCTCTACGGGAAATTGCCGTACAAGGGCGCCTGGATGGAGGAGTGGCCCGACTACAACACCATGAACCGTCCCCACTACAATGCGGCCGCGGTGGTGCCACCTCTGGTCGAAGGGGAGCCGACCCACAAACCTCTGGACGAAACCGCCGCGGCGTTTCTGGTCC
>Ga0265319_1001239_pt1 | contig 15632 bp, 12 predicted proteins | sample 4824metaG_FD_192443 | JGI IMG/M metagenome (GOLD analysis project Ga0265319, IMG submission 192443) | Rhizosphere microbial communities from Carex aquatilis grown in University of Washington, Seatle, WA, United States - 4-8-24 metaG | ecosystem: Host-associated > Plants > Roots > Rhizosphere >...
TGACCCCATGGAACTCCCGCGTTCCGGCCGGCATCACCCCGCACCGCTTCCCGCCGGCCAGCAACCCGGCGGCCCGCTGACCGCGCTCGCCCCGATGCAGGACGTGACCGATCTCGCGTTCATGCGCGTGATCGCCCGCTACGGCGCGCCCGACTATTTCTTCACGGAATTCTTCCGCGTTCATGCCCAGTCGCGGCCGGAAAAGCATATTCTTCGCTCGCTCGACGAAAATGATACCGGGCGGCCCGTCTTCGCCCAGTTGATCGGCGAGGACTTGAATCACCTCGCGCGCACCACCGCCGAACTGCTTCAACACCCTGTCGCCGGCATCGACCTGAACCTCGGCTGCCCGGCGCCCAAGGTGTACAAGAAGAACGTCGGGGGCGGCCTGCTTCGCGAGCCGGAAAGGATCGGCGAGATTTTCGCGCGGCTCCGCGCCGCCGTGCCCGGTCTTTTCACCGTGAAGATGCGCATCGGTTTCGACGACACGGGGCACTTTGAGCGCATCCTCGATTTGGTAAACGAGCACCGGATCGACCTGCTCAGCGTGCACGGCCGGACCGTGAAGGAAATGTACCGAAGCGACGTGCACTACGACTTCATCGCCCGGGCCGTCGCGCACGTCCGCTGTCCTGTGCTGGCCAACGGCAACGTCACCTCGGCGGCCCGCGCCAGCGAGATCCTCGATGCCACCCGGGCGGCCGGCGTAATGATCGGCCGGCATGCGATCCGCAACCCCTGGATCTTCCGCCAGTGCCGCGACCGCTTCGCGGGCCAGCGGGTCACGCCGGTTACGCTGGCCGATGTGCACGGCTACATCCGGCATTTGTTCGAGGCCACAATGGCTGACGGGCTGCCGGAACGGGCCCACGTGAACAAGATGAAGAAGTACCTCAACTTTGTCGGGCAGGGGGTCGACGCCACCGGATCCTTCCTCCATGAGATGCGGCGGACCGAGACGGAAAAGGACCTCTTCACCGTCTGCGACCGGCATCTGCTGGCCGAACCCGGGCGCGAATTTTCGCTGGAGCCTTACCCCGGGGTCATCGCCCGACCCAACTGCGAGACACCGGCCGCCGCCATCGACGGCTGTTCGCTCGAAACGGTTACCGCCTGATACCAACGTCCTTTAACTTTTGGACTTTAGGTAGGGCGAACCGTCCCGGTGAGCCGTGGTTCGGCAGGGACGGCTCGCCCTCCCCACGGACACCCGGGCTGCGAAAGTCCATTTTTTAAGGACCGTTGGTATGACCAACCCTGCCGTGTACGACTTGCCCGGTGTGCAATGTCGCCAGCGCCAATAACGCCGCGCCGACCGCGTGAATTGACTATTCCAATCCGAGCTTCTTGCGACCCTCGGCCGAGATCATCTGCGGAGTCCAGATCGGATCCCAGACGATATGAACCTTCGCCGAATCAACCGTTGGTAGTGCGGCAATCTTCTGGCGCGCATCCTCCGCGATGACCGGTCCCATTCCGCAGCCAGGGGCCGTGAGGGTCATCTTCACCTCGATCGTGTGACCTCCGTTGGATGTCGCCGCGATTGCCAGATCGTAGACCAGGCCGAGATCGACGATATTCACGGGTATCTCCGGGTCGAAACAGGTTTTCAGCGCCTCCCAGACGGCCGGCTCGCTGAAGCAATCCTGACCCAAGCCGGCTGCCGCTTCCGCTTCGCCCGGGACATACCCATCGATGGCACCGGCATCCTCGCGGGCGATCCGAAAGAGTCCGTGATCGGTGCGGACCGTGACGTTGCCACCCAGCGTCTGGGCGATGTACACCTCGGTGCCCGCTGCCAGCCGGGTGGGATCTCCGGCGGGAATGGCGGTCGCGGGACAATCGCGGGCCAGCAAATGCGTGTCAGCCATGGGAAATCAGTGTACGGCCAGATCGAGCGGCATCCGGGCGTAGAGACCCGAAGGCTCATTGTACGATTTCAGGGCCTTCAACTCGGTCGTGACGCGCCGGACCACCTGGTCAACGACGCTGCCGCTGGCGTGGGTGTTGCCGGCATTCTTCATGTCGTCAACGAACTCGGAGATGATCTCGGAAAGGTCCTTCTTGCGGGGATATTCGGTCACCTCATAGCCGGCTCCAAGGCCGGCTTTCTTCGCGGCGTAAGCGACGGCCGTCTCAAGCCCGCCGATTTCATCGACCAGTCCGAGCTTCTTCGCCTCGGTCCCCGACCAGACCCGGCCCTGCGCAATGTCCTCCACGAAGGGACGCTGGAGTTTGCGCGAATCGGCGACCTTGGTGACAAACTCACCGTAGATCCAGTCAACCAGCCGCTGGAAAACCGCCAGCTCCTCATCGGTTTTCGGGCGCGTGATCGTGATCGCATCGGCAAACTTGCCGGTCTTCACGCTGTCGAACGTGATCCCGAAGTCGTTCGCGAGTTTCTTCACGTCAAACTGGATGCCAAAGACCCCGATCGAACCCGTGATCGTCGTCGGCTCGGCGAAGATGTGGTCGCCGTAGGTGGAAATCCAGTAGCCGCCCGAGGCCGCATACGAGCCCATCGAGACCACGACGGGCTTCACCTGGCGAGTCAGGCGGATTTCCCGCTGGATCGCCTCGGAGGCCGGCGCGCTGCCGCCGGGACTATTGACGCGCAGGACCACGGCCTTGACGTCCTTGTCCTGGCGCAACTCGCGCAGCTCACGGGCAAACTTTGTCCCGCCAATTTCACCCGCGTCGCCTTCGCCGTCCACGATGTCGCCCTCGGCGTAAACCAACGCGACGCTGCCCTGCCCGGCCTTGGCCTTGGCGGCATCGCCACCTTTCTCCGCCGGGTCTGGCGCGAGCTTCGCGTAGCTCGCGAGCGAGATTTGCTTGAACGACTGGCTCCCGTTCGCCCGCCCGGTCTGCCGCCGGAGGTCGCTGATGACCTCATCGACGTAGGCGATGCGATCGACGAGTTTGTTGGTCCGCGCCACCTCGGGGCGAATGATCCCTTCGGCGTCCACCACCGCCTGCAGTTTTTCCGGCGTCAACCCACGGCTGAGCGCGATCTCACCCACCAGACTTCCCCAGATGTCGTCCAGCAGCTTCTGGGTCTGCTCGCGGTTCTCCGGGCTCATGTCCTTGCGGGTGAATGGCTCCACAAACGACTTGTACTTGCCGACCCGGGTGACCTGCACGCCCACGCCGTATTTTTCAAACGCACCGGTGTAAAACATCGGTTCGGAAGCGAGTCCCGGCATGACGATCATGCCATAGGGATCAAGGGTCAGGTCGCTCGCGGTCGACGCAAGGTACATGTCGCGGGTCGTGGCATTCGTCAGGTAGGCATGGACCGGTTTTCCGGCGGCGCGGACCTCGGCGAGGGCCGCCCGGACCTCCCGCAGGGCGGCATATCCGGAGCCGTAATCGAGCGGTACGACCGAGCCTTTGAGAAACACGCCAGAAATGCGGCTGTCGTGCGCCGCCGCCCTCAGGGCGCGCGTGACCGTTCGGAGCTGGAGGGTCTTGTTACGGTCACCACCGACCAAGGCGCCGAAATCGATCGGCGGTGGTGCATCGGTGATGTTGGACGAAAGGTCGTACACCACATAGGCACCCCGTTCCAGCGCCGGACTCTTGTCCCCACCCAATGCGGCAATGAGGCCGAGTAGCCCGAGAAACAATACCGCACCGCCCAGCGCAAAGATCACCAATGCCGCCAGCGCACCGAGCATCGAAGTGAGGAAATTCTTCATGTCAGGCGCACCCTAGCGCCTTTCACCCTTTCAGCCAGTGGAAAAGACGCCGATAGCCTCCGGAATGAAATCGTCACACGCGCACGCTTCCCTTTTTGGCACGATTGGTGTTACGTTGCGCCATTACCACACCTGACGCATGAGCGAGCAAAAAGAACTCCTCACCACCAACCGCAAGGCCCTGACGATCAACCTCAATGAGGCCCAATACGGCACTTTTGCCGAGATTGGAGCCGGCCAGGAGGTTGCCCGCGTCTTCTTTCAGGCGGGCGGCGCCTCGGGGACCATCGCCAAGTCGATTTCCGCCTATGATATGGCGTTCAGCGACGCGATCTACGGCAAGGCCCCGCGCTACGTCTCGCGCGAGCGCCTGGCCCTGATGCTCGACCATGAATACCAGCTCCTGATCGAGCGCCTGGCCTCCCAGCGCGGCGACCGGTCGACCTTCTTCGTCTTTGCCGATACCGTCGCGGCCAAGAACTTCAAGGGCACCAACGAGGCCCATGGCTGGATGGGCGTCCGTTTCCAGTCCGAGCCCGGCGGCCCGCCGAGCGATATTGTGCTGCATGTCCGAATGTGGGACAAGGAGAACGTCCTCCAGCAGCAGGCGCTTGGCATCGTCGGCACCAACCTGATCTACGGCGCTTTCTACTACCGCGATGCGCCCAAGAAGCTGGTCGAGTCCCTGCTCGACGGCCTCAGCTCCGACCGTATCGAGGTCGACATGCTGAAGTTCAGCGGTCCGGCTTTCCCCAGTGTCGACAACCGCCTGATGTCGCTCCACCTCGTCCATTTCGGCCTCACCAACGCGGTGATGTTCGGCCCGAGCGGCGAGGTACTCCAGCCCTCCGAGGTGCTCTACAAGAAGGCCATCCTCGTCGAACGCGGCAGCTTCCGACCCGTTACCCATGTCAACGTGGACATGCTCAACTGTGCCACCGCGCAGTTCGTGCAGGAGCCGCAGGTCAAGGGCAAGGACGTCGTGGTGCTGATGGAGATCACCATGAACAACCTGCTCGCCGCCGGCGAACTCGACGCCCAGGACTTCCTCGCCCGGGTCGACATCCTCGGCGACATCGGCTTCAATGTCCTGATCTCGAATTACTCGGAGTACTACCGGCTCACCTCTTATTTCCGCCGCTACACCAAGGAGATGATCGGTGTGGCCATGGGCATCAACAACCTCCTCGAGATCTTCAACGAGAAATATTACGAGCACCTGGAGGGCGGCATCCTCGAGTCGTTCGGGCGGCTCTTCCGCAACGCGGTGAAGCTCTATATCTACCCGATGCGCCAGGAGGCCTACGACCGCTACCTGTCGGGCGGCGAGGCGGCGGCCGTCCCCGGCGCGCCAAGCCCGCGGTCCTTCGCCGCCAGCGTGCTGATCAATGCCAAGAACGTCCAGGTCGTCGATCACCTGCGTAGCCTCTACAATCACCTCCTGGAGAACCACTACATCGACTGCATCCTGGGCTTCGACCAGAGCATCCTGCACATTTTCTCCCGCGACGCGCTCCGCCGCATCAAGGAAGGCGATCCGACTTGGGAGACCATGGTCCCCGAGCCCGTGGCTGCTGCCATCAAGAAGCGCCATCTCTTCGGCTACAACCCACCGGCCGTGATGGTCGCGGCGAAATAAGTCGCGCACGGTTTGGCTGCGGGGCACACCGAAACTTTTCAGGCTGTGCCGGCTGCTGGCGTCTCCGGGTGACATCCCCGGCGAAAAAATTTCCGTGTCTTCCCCGCAGTCCGCGCACAATCATTGCTCCCGCCCATGCGCTTCCACAAATACCACGCCCTCGGCAACGACTACATTGTGCTGAACCCGGCCGACTTCCCCTCGTGGCAGCCGGCTCCCACCGTCGCGCAGATCCGCGTCGTCTGCCATCGCAACTTCGGCGTCGGTTCCGACGGCATCCTCTGGGGGCCCCTGCCCTCGCAAAAGAGCGAGTTCGGCCTGCGCATCTTCAATCCCGACGGCTCCGAGGCCGAGAAGTCCGGCAACGGCCTGCGCATCTTCTCGCGCTTTCTCTGGGACCAGGGCCTCGTGAAGAATCCGACCTTCACGATCGAGACGCCTGGCGGCCACGTGCAGTCGGTCATCAAGGAAAACGGCCGCCTGATCACCGTGGCGATGGGCAGCGTCAGCTTCGACAGTGCGAAGATTCCCGTCACGGGCGCTCCGCGTGAAGTCATCAATGAAAAAATCAAGGTGCTCGACCGCGAGTTCACCTTTTGCGCCGCGACGATCGGCAACCCGCACTGCGTCCTCCCGCTGCCAGAGATTTCGCCCGAACTGGCGCACAAGTACGGGCCCCACCTCGAGACGCACCCGAATTTTCCTCGTAAGACCAACGTGCAGTTTCTGCAGGTGATCGATCGGAAGAACATCCGCATTGAGATCTGGGAACGCGGCGCCGGCTACACCCTCGCCTCCGGGAGCAGCTCGAGCGCCGCGGCCGCTGTCGCCCACAAGCTCGGCCTCGTCGACCGCAGCGTGACCGTGCACATGCCCGGCGGCCAGATCGGCATCGAGATCGGCGACGGCTTCTCGATCATGATGACCGGGACCGTGAACAAGGTCGCCGACGGCACCATGCATCCGGAGCTGTTCGCGGTGAAGGTCTGAGCCCGAATCCAAGCGGACCGATCGCGGAAGCGCGAAAGGGAGGAAGCACGGAAAAATGCAAGGCCGACTATTTCCGTATTTCTGCCCTTTCGCGCTTCCGCGATTGCCTTGGCCACGGGTCACAAAAAAAGGCGCCCGGTTTGCACCGGGCGCCTTGGAAGTGAAGCGACAATGTCGCCGGCTTATTCCTTCTTCGACGCCTCGTCGAGGATGTCGCCGAGGTTCATCATGTCGTTCGCGCCGTCGCGGTTGAGCGCCTCGTAGGCCGAGGTCTCGGCCGCGAGCTGATCGGCATTGTAGTTGGCGGCCTTGATCGAGAGGCCCAGGCGGCGCTCGTCGCGGTCGATCTTGATGACCCGCGCCGTGACCTGCTGGCCAGGCTTGAGCACGTCCTTGATCTTGTCGATGCGGTCCTCGCTGATCTGCGAGATGTGCACGAGGCCGTCGATGCCGTCCTTAAGCTCCACAAAGGCGCCGAAGGAGGTGATCTTGGTGACGTTGCCTGTGACCACGTCGCCGATGCGGAAGTGGGCGTCGATGTCAGACCACGGATCGGTCGCGAGCTGCTTCATGCCGAGGCTGATGCGCTGCTGGTTGGGATCGACGTCGAGCACGATCGCGTCGACCTCGTCACCCTTCTTCAGCACTTCGCTCGGGTGGTTGACCTTGCGGGTCCAGCTCATGTCGGAGACGTGCACCATACCGTCGATGCCCTCCTCGAGTTCGATGAAGGCGCCGTAGGTGGTCATGTTGCGCACCTTACCGCGGACGCGGGCGCCCATCGGGTAGTTGTGGCGGACCATGTCCCACGGGTTCGGCTCCAGCTGGCGGAGGCCGAGGGAAATCTTCTGCTCCTCCTTCTGGATGCCGAGAACCACCGCATCGAGCTCCTGGCCGACCTTGAGCAGCTCTGAGGGCTTGGTGATGCGCTTGGTCCAGGACATCTCGGTGATGTGCACGAGGCCCTCGACGCCCGGCTCGATCTCGACGAACGCGCCGTAGGGCACGAGGTTGACGACCTTGCCGTGGACCTTGGCGCCGACCGGGAACTTCCGGTCGATCTCGTCCCACGGATTCTTCGTCGTCTGCTTGAGTCCGAGGGAGACACGCTCTTTCTCGCGGTTCACCTCGATGATCATGACCTGAACCTCTTCACCCTGCTTGAGCATTTCGGAGGGGTGCGAGATGCGGCCCCAGCTCATGTCGGTGATGTGGAGGAGGCCGTCCATGCCGTCGAGATCGATGAACGCGCCGAAATCGGTGATATTCTTGACGATGCCCTTGCGGACCTGGCCGGGCTGGATCGAGTCGAGCAGGTTGCGGCGTTTCTGCGTGCGCTGCTCCTCGATAAGCTCGCGGCGGGAGAGGACGACGTTCTGGCGCTCGAGGTTGATCTTGAGGACCTTGAAGTCGTAGGTCTGGCCCACGTACTGGTCGAGGTTCTTGGGCGGCTGCACGTCGATGTGCGAGGCCGGCATGAAGGCGTCGACGCCGATGCTGACGATCAGGCCGCCCTTGACCTTGGCCTTGACGCGGCCGGTGGCGATGGAGCCCTCGGGAAACTTGGTGAGAATGTTGTCCCAATTCTTCTTCTGCTCGGCGAGGTCGAAGGAGATGACGGGATTGCCGTTCTTGTCCTCGAGCTTCTCGAGCATGACCTCGATCTGGGAGCCGATCTGCAGCTCGCCGAGATCGATGAATTCGGAGGCGGGAACGACGCCCTCGGACTTGCCGCCGATGTCGACGACGACCTCGTTCTGGCGGATTTCAGTGATGGTGCCCGGGACGATGGAGCCTTCCTTCAGCTTGTCGAAGGACGACTGCGCGAGCAGCTCGTTCATGATTGAACTGGTATCTGAACTCATATGCGTGAACCCAGCCGGCGGGCGCCTGCTCCGGAGCAACCGTTGACTGGAGGTGATCCCGCCGAAAGCGGAACCGTGGGTTGACTGTTGGACTGACGGGAAGACCGGCGGGAGCATCGCGGCGGACGCCGGCCTGACCAATAAAACTGCCGCGAACGGTCAGAATCGCCTACGGTGCCCCGCGTCGGCAAGCGCAAATTCAGCCCTTTTTCGGCAATGCCAGCGCCTGCTGGACGTCGCGGAAGAAGGCCTCGTACAGCGCGGTATCCCGCAGGGGCGTCTCCGTGGCCATCCCGGCGTTCTGACTCGAGTTGTCCTCCAGGATCTCGTGCAGCCACAGACTTACCTCGGTGCCGCCGTCGGCTGCTGGCGCCAACCTGGCCTTCAGGGTGATCTGCCGGGAACTGTGCATCGACTCGCTGGAATCGACGTTGCTGATGGCATCCAACTGTCCCTGGGCAGGCCCGCCCCGTACAAAGCGAAACTCCATCTGGTCCACGGCCGTCCGGGCTGCGTCATACGTGGCGCGCGGATCGGCCGCGAATATCCGCGTCCGCGGTTGGTCTCGCGATGCCAGGGTTTCCTTGAACGAATCCTTCATGTCCGACAGCGATTCGCATCCGGTCAAGGCGAGCAACACCAACACAAGTAAGACGGGTAACGGTTTCATGGGTCAGGCGGGTTGCTGTTGGGAGATGCAATGGAGAGTGCCGAGCCCCCACACAAGTTCCAGGCAATCGACCGGGATGATCTTGCGGCCGGGAAAACAGCCGGCGAGCACCTCGGCCGCCTCGGCATCGCGTCGCGGCTGGCGAAATGCCGGCATCAGCACCGCACCGTTGATGACCAGGAAATTCGCATAGCTCATCGGCAGTCGCTGGCCCTTGTAGGAGCGCGGCTGCGGCATCGGCAACTCGACAAGTCTGAACTTATGCCCGGCGGGAGTCCTCAGGGCCCGCAGGCGTCTCAGGTTTTCCTTGAGGATGTCGTGGTTCTTGTCGCGGCGGTTGGGCTCGACCACGGTCACGATGCCGTCCACGGCGAAAAACCGGCTGAGGTCGTCAATGTGGCCGTCCGTGTCGTCGCCGATGATCCCGTCGCCCAGCCAGAGGATCGTCTTCACGCCGAGGTAGTCGCGCAGGTTCTGCTCGATCTGCGCCCGGTCCAGTCCCGGGTTCCGGTTGGGATGCAGCAGGCACGCCTCAGAAGTAAGAAGGAGGCCGGCGCCGTTGACGTCGATCGAGCCGCCTTCGAGCACCATCTTTTTCTCGAAGCGCCGCAGTCCCAGCGCCCGCCCGATCCGGGGCGGAATCAGGTTGTCCCGGTCATAGGGCGGATATTTGTCCCCCCACGCATTGTAGTCCCAGTCGGTCAGCGCGACCTCACCCGTGCGGTCGTTCTTGACAAAGATCGGGCCGTGATCGCGACACCAGGCATCGTTGGTCGGGTGGTCGTAAAGGGTGACCTTGGCCAGGTCAGCGCCCGCGCGGGCGATCAGCCGACGGGCACGCGGTTGCAGGGCCCGGGCGACATTGATCCGCACTTCCTCGAACCGGCTGATGTGCGCGACGATCTCGGCGAACTTGGCCGGGATCGGCCGGAAGTTGCCCGGCCAGGTCGCCAGGTTGTGCGGCCACGAAAGCCAGACGGCCGTCTGCGGCTCCCACTCGGCCGGCATGCGGAATCCGAGTGCGGCAGGAGTCTTGATTCCAACGGACTGTTTTTTATGTGAGGCCATCCAAAGTGAAACGCCGCTTCCGGGCGCGTTTGCCTGGGAAGCGTTCCGTCCGGAGACGGAGTCAGTCCTAGTCGAGGAAGCGCTTGGTCAGGCCGCCGTAGGCGTCGATCCGGCGGTCGCGCAGGAAGGGCCAGTGGGTGCGCGTGACATCGACCTTCGCCAGGTCGACAGGCACGAGGAGGATCTCCTCCTTTTTGATTCCCGCCTTGGCGACGATCTGGCCGCTCGTGCCGGCCACAAAACTCTGGCCCCAGAATTCGATTCCGTCGCCGCCCACAGGCTTCTCGAGCCCGACGCGGTTGATGGCGGCGACATAGCAGCCGTTCGCCACCGCGTGGCTACGCTGGATGATCTCCCAAGCGCCGTGCTGGTTGACGCCGTACTCCGCCTTCTCACTCGGATGCCAGCCGATGGCCGTCGGATAAAACAGAATCTCGGCGCCCTGCATGGCCGTGAGCCGGGCACCCTCCGGATACCACTGGTCCCAACAGATGAGGACGCCAACCTTGCCGAACTTGGTTTCCCAGGCGCGAAATCCAGTGTCCCCCGGCGTGAAGTAGAACTTCTCGTAGTACAGCGGATCGTCGGGAATGTGCATCTTCCGGTAGATGCCCAGCAACGAGCCGTCGGCGTCGATCACCACCGCGGTGTTATGATACAGGCCCGACGAGCGTTTTTCGAACAATGACGCGATGATCACGACCCCGTGCTTCCTGGCGATTCGCTGGAACGCCTTGGTGCTCGGGCCGGGGATGGACTCGGCCAGCTGGAAATTCGCGTGATCCTCGCTCTGGCAGAAATATTGCGAGCGAAACAGCTCCTGCGTGCAGATGATGTTGGCGCCCTTCCGGGCTGCAGCCTCGGCCAAAGCGAGGGCCTTCTTGAGGTTGGCCGCCGGGTCGGCCGAGCAGGCGTGCTGGAGAAGTCCGAGGGTGACTTTGGACATGGCGGGCGATGCCGGAGCGGCTTAGTAGACGACCTTGTTCAGCGGATATTCGACGATGCCCTCGGCGCCGAGTGCCTTGAGCTGCGGGATGATTTCACGGACCACACTCTCGTCGATGATCGTCTCAAGCGCAATCCAGTCGGCCGAGCTCAGGGGCGAGATGGTCGGATTCCGCAGGGCCGGGATCGCCTTGATGATGGCCTCGAGCGCCTTCTTCGGCGCGTTCATCTTGAGGCCGACCTTCGTCTCCGCCTCAAGCGCGCCGCGCAGCAGCAGCGCGATGGTCTCGATCTTGCGGCGCTTCGCGGCATTGGCCCAGCTCTTCTTGTTCGCAATGAGCTTGGTGTTGGTCTCGAGCAGGGTGTCGACAATGCGCAGCTTGTTCGCCCGGAGCGAACTGCCGGTCTCGGTGATGTCGACGATGGCATCGACCAGGTCGGGCACCTTCACCTCCGTGGCGCCCCAGGAAAACTCCACGTCGATCTTAACGCCCTTCTGCTTGAAGTAGCGCTTGGTCGTGTTGACCAGTTCCGTGGCCACCCGCTTGCCCGCGAGATCCGCGGCACTCCTGACCGGCGACGTCTCGGGCACGCACAGCACCCAGCGGGATTTCTGCGCGGATACCTTGCTGTAGATCAAGTCACACACCTCGACGACGTCGGACTCGTTCTCCTGGATCCAGTCGCTCCCCGTCAGGCCGCAATCAAAAAAGCCGTGCTCCACATATCGGCTGACCTCCTGCGCTCGCACAAAGCGTCCATCGAGTTCCGGGTCGTCAATCGACGGCCGATAGCTGCGCGCGTTCGTGGCGATCTTCCAGCCTGCCTTGGCAAACAGGTTTTTCGTCGAGTCCTCGAGGCTGCCTTTCGGCAGGCCGAGCATCAAAAGCGGAGGTTTTTCGGGCACGCGGCCAAGGGACACGCCGCGGCACGGGCCTTCAAGCAATTTCCAGACTGGACCGGTCGACGCGCTGGCGATCCGCGGCTTCGTGATCGCAGGCCGGATTCGCGGATTCCTTTGACAGTCGCAATTAGAATTGTAAAAAAGTCCCTGCGTTTACGTTGCCTTCTCCTCATGCGCGCCTCACCCAAACCCCTGATCCTCGTAGTCGAAGACGAGTACGAGCTGGCCAAGATCATCAGCATCCACCTTGAGGAGGCCGGCATGCAGTCGCAGGTTTACGATCGCGCGGCGCTGGCGCTGAAATTTCTCAAACGGAATTTCGCCAACCTGATGCTGCTGGACATCAACCTGCCCGATCAGTCGGGCTTCGCGCTCCTCGAGGAGCTGAAGACCAACGACATTTCCATCCCCACCATATTCCTGACCGGCAACGCCATCGAGGCGAACAAGGTCAAGGGTCTCGACATGGGTGGCGACGATTACATCACCAAGCCGTTCAGCTACGCGGAACTGGTCGCCCGGATCCGGGCGGTGCTGCGCAGGGCCGAGACCAAGGCGGACTTCAACGTCGCCAAGAACATCCGGACGGTCGACGCGCCGTTTTCGTTCTGCGGCGCCCGAATCACGCCGGAACGGCTCGAGATCGAATTTCCCGACGGCAGCGCGGGCAAGCTGGGTCGCAAGGAACTGGGAATCCTGGCGTACCTCGACGCGAACAAGGGCTCGGTGATCACCCGCAAGGCCCTGATTCACGCCGTTTGGGGACTGCACGCCGACGTCAAGAGCCGCTCGCTCGACCAGTACATCGTCAAGGTGCGGGAACTGTTCAGCAAGCACGGCATTTCGCTCGACACATTTCGGACCGTGCATGGCGTCGGCTACATTTTCGAGCCCGACAAGCCGGCCGCGTGACGGTCCGCGAGCGGCGGACCTGGAATTCGCCGGCGCTCAGCGGCCGAGCGTGCCCACCGTCAGGTCGCAAACCTCGACCACACGCCTGAGGGCATCGCCCAGATGGTCATGCCGCTTGGGGCCCCCGAGGGGCTTGCCTGGCTCAAGCCGGCTCAACCAAGTCGTGACGAGCTCCGTGTTGTAGGCCTGCAGCACCAGCTCGATCGCCTTTTCGCGCCCCACCTTGTCGGTGAGGCGTTGCATCATTTCTTTGTTGTCCATGGTTGATCCTCTGCTCGCTTATCGCCCGCCGCCCGGCCGATGGCAAGGCTGGCTTGAACCGATTTTACCGCGGTCCGGCGTGCGCGGGCCATTGCGCTAAAAGAGTTCCGTCTGGCCGTTGTAGCGGGTGCGCGCCTCGGCCAGGCTGGACTTCATCTCCAACTCTTCCAGCAGGCGGAAAAGCTCCGCCGGTTTCGGCTCGGTCTTGCCCGTTGCGACCGGTGACAGGGCAAGATTGAGCGTCGTCAGCTTGAGATTAAGCCGCAGCCGGTCACCGCTGGCGGCCACCACCTCGCGAAAACGCTCGGGGCTGATTTCGCCCGCATGAGCCAGCACACCCTCGAGGCTGCCAAACTCCGCCAGCCATTTCGCGGCCGTCTTGGGGCCAACCCCCGCAATGCCGGGAATGTTGTCGGAGGTGTCCCCGACCAACGCGAGATAGTCCGCAATCTGCGATGGCGGCACACCGAACTTTTCCTTCACCCCCGCGGCATCCAGCCGCCGCCACCCGAGCTTCGGGTTGGCCGATGGCGGCGGCAGCATGATCTTGATGCGCTCGTCGACGATCTGAGCAAAATCCTTGTCCGAACTGACAATCAACACATCGTGTCCGGCGCGTGCGAGCAGGACTGCTTCCGACGCAAGGAGGTCGTCGCTCTCGACGCCATCCTGCTCGACCCCCACGAATCCCATCGCGCGAGTCAGGGCCTTGACGTGCGGCAACTGCTTTTCCAACGCCTCCGGCATCTCCTCGCGCTGGGCCTTGTACTCGGGATGCAGCGCCAGCCGGTCCTGGGCGCCGCCGAGATCAAAGAAAACCAGCGTGCCCTCCGGTTTTTCCTGGTCGGTCAGCATCCAGAGCGATTTGACCCAGCCGTGCAGTGCGTTGGTCGGCAACCCGTCGGAACGGGTTAGCTCGGGAATCGCGAAAAAACAGCGGTACACGAGGTTGAATCCGTCCACCAGAAGCCATTTTGCCATGGGACCAAACAAACCGCTGCCCGGCCGTGGGGCCAGCGAAGAATCGCCGGCTTCAAACGCGCGTCAAAGTCCGGGCGCCTTGTCGCGGGCCTCGCCTCCCCCGGAGCCACTCACCCGCTCCCGATTGCTTTCCTCACCCGAAAATAAGCGGGCGTCGTCGCGCACCGGCCGCGCCGGGGCTCCGCCGGGATTGACCAGGCTCGCCGTCACGAAGATCAGCAGGTTCCGCTTCTGCGAACTTTCGCCCTTGGAGCGAAAAAGGCGCCCGAGCAGCGGAATGCTGCACAGCACCGGCACCCGGTCTTCCACTTTTTTCACCTCCTCCCGGGTCAGCCCGCCCATGACCAGGGTCGCGCCATCCCAGATCGTGACCTTCGTCGAGACCTCGCGGACGGAGAAGATCGGCTGGTAGAAGCCCGGCGGGACCGTGACCGAGGTGCCCGCCGAGATGGCGAGGCTGGGGCCGCCATACTCCACGAACCCCTCGAACTCGGTGACCTTTGGGTTAAGATCGAGACTGATGCTGTAGCCGTCCTCCTCGACGGTTGGCGTGCACTTCAATTCCACGCCGATGTTGCGCGTCGCAAAATCCTGCGGCGTGCCCGCGGTGATGGTCACACCGGCCGATCCGCTGCCCCCCGATCCCCCACCCGCCGTTGAACCGACCTGGCTCTGGATCTCGCCGTAGCTCTGCGGATAACGCATCTCCTGCGCGACCGTGATCGTGGCGGGATGGCCCGACAGGACGGTCACGCGCGGGGCGCTCAGCAGGTCGGTGCCCTGTTTCTGCGCCAGCGCGCGGATCACGGCATTCACGTCGAACTCGCCCACGGCTCCTGTGATGTTGGCCAAGGCCGTGGCGCCGTCGGCCAGCGAGACACTGCCGGGAAGCCGCGGGGCCTGCGTGCCGGCAACCGGTTTTCCGTCGATGATGATCGCGTTGGCCGACTGCGAGCCGCTGAAGGCCTGCGCCAGCGTGCGGTTGGTACCCGCCGTGTCGTAGGTTTCCTGTGGAACGAAGACCTGGCGCCCGTAGGCATCGAGGACCGGTGCACCTGTCTGCGGATCGACCCGCGCGAGGCCGCGCCGGGCGATATTCCAGCTGACCCCGAGCTCCTCGAGAACCCCGTCCTGCACCTCCATGAACTTGGCCTCGATCGCCACTTGGCGCACCTCGTTGTAACGCGACAGGATACCGCGGATCCGTTCCAAATTCCGCGCGGTGTGGGTTGCGTAGACGCCGGACCCGTCGTAAGCGAGGCTGCTCCCCGGCGTCGCCTCAAAATTCACCCCGGCCTGCTGGAGAAACGATTTCAACGCCGCCGCCTCGGTGCCCGGCAGCAGCGCCTCCGCACCACCGGAGCGCGTCAACGGTTTGACTCCGACCGGGCCTGCGGTGCCCTCGAGCCCGGTGGTGCGAATCACCGTGGAGCGGGACACGGGGAAATATGCGGTCTCAAGCGGCGAAGTCTCACCGCCCGGCCGCACAATCACGGCGTCGGCCTGGATCTCATATTGGTAGCCGACCGAATCGGTGATCAGGTCGAGTACGCGCCTGAGCGGGAGATCCCGCAGGACGATGCTGACGGACGGAGGCCTGCCGGTCGGGTCGACCAGCACGATGTTCACCCCTTTCCCACCGTCGTCCGTCGAATCCAATTCCACCGAGGCCGCGCCCAAGGTGGTGAGCGCACGG
>Ga0265319_1001240_pt1 | contig 15630 bp, 14 predicted proteins | sample 4824metaG_FD_192443 | JGI IMG/M metagenome (GOLD analysis project Ga0265319, IMG submission 192443) | Rhizosphere microbial communities from Carex aquatilis grown in University of Washington, Seatle, WA, United States - 4-8-24 metaG | ecosystem: Host-associated > Plants > Roots > Rhizosphere >...
ACGCGGTGATTGCGCCGGCCTTGCGCTCCCGCAACCCCGAACGACGCCGAGCCGGGGTGGAGGACCTGCAGGCGATGGGGGAGGCGGCACACGAACTGTCCCAGCTGCTGTTCTGGCGCAACGTCCGTAGACTCGCCGGGTCGTGAGCGCTATCGATCTCAAGTCGCGAGTCCGGGAGGTCCCGGACTTCCCGACGCCGGGCATCGGCTTCAAGGACATCACGCCGCTTCTGCTCGACCCGGACGCGCTCCGTCAATCCGTGCGCGAGCTCGCCACCTGGACGGCGGAACGGGAGCCCGATCTCGTGCTCGGCGCGGAAGCGCGCGGCTTCTGGCTCGGCGCGGCGATTGCGTGTGAAGTCGGCTGCGGCTTCGTGCCGGCTCGCCGGCCGGGCAAGCTGCCGCCGGACACGGTGTCGGCGAGCTATGCGCTCGAGTACGGCCAGAACGCGCTCGAGGTCAACGCACACACGATCGCCGACGGCGCCCGCGTCGTGATCCACGACGACGTCCTGGCCACGGGCGGCACGGTCGAGGCGATCGCGGGTCTCGTCGAGCGGCTCGGCGGGCACGTCGTCGGCGTCAACTTCGTGATCGAGCTGTCGTTCCTGAACGGCCGCGAGCGGCTCGCGCGGCACGACCTGTTCTCGCTCATCGAGTACTGAGGCATCTACGCGCTACGACGCGCTGGCGCGCCGCTGCCAGCGGTCGTCCCAGTTGTCCTGCGTGAGCGCAGAGACGATGGCGCGGCGGACGAGCCGCCCGTCGTTGGCCCGGCCGAGCAGATGCACGCGCTGCGGCAGGGCGCCGAGGCTGAGCTCGACGCTCGTCGCGTTCCCCGGCAGGGTCAGCGTCTCGCGCACGACGTACTCCGACCGTGCGTCGGCGCGCTCGCTGAAGCGCGCTTCCCACGAGGTCACGGCGCTCGCGCCGTCCCAGCTGAGCACGACGCCGTCGCCCGAGCGCGTCCGCCGGACTTCCATGTTGCCGGTGATCGTCGGTTGCGCCCGGAAGGCCGCACGCGCGCGTGGCCGCGCAGAAGCGACGGCAGGAGCCGACGGCGGAGTGGGAGGGGCCGCGAGACGGGCCCGTGCGCGCTGGACGGTCAGCACACGCTCGAGCTGCCGCAGGGCCTTGACGCCTCCACCGGCCTTGCGGATCCGGGCCTCGAGCGCCTGCTCGTCCGGGTCCCGGCCCGCGGCCACCTCGGCGCGGGCGGCGTCGAGGATCGAGGCGAGGTCGTCGTGATCGGCGGATTCCATGCCCACAGCATCGCGGAAACAGACGGGACTCTGTTCACCGTCCGAAATGCCGATTAGAACTACGGGATGTACGACGCGCTGACCAGCCGGTACACCTTCGCCTGTCCGCTGCTCGGTGAGAGCCGTGTTGCGCTGTCGGACTTCCGTAGCATCGAGCGGCTCGAGGGGACTGCGCATCCCGTCGTCTATCGCGTGCGCTTCGCCTGCAGCTGCGGCGGCGAGCACGACGGCCTCGTCCGCCACGACGAGCTCGACTGGGCGCCGCTCGGTCTCGAGGCGGGGATCTTCCTGAACCTCATGACCTCGCGCGTCGAGCCGGTGGCGAGCGAGCTCGGCCAGGTTGCGGCGTCGCGCATCAAGGCGGGGGAGTGGCCGTGGACGTTCTTCTGCTACCCGGAGGACCGGCCGAGGCCGGTGTCCCCGTCCTGCTTCTTCCTGTTGACGCCCGGTGACGGCGCTCTGGGGCTGGCGGTGCGCTGCCCCGCCTGCCAACGGCTGTCCGTGAATCTCGTCTCGCACGAACACGTCGACCTGCCCTTCCACAACGACCGCCAGGTCGGGGTGGTCGAGCACGTCTTCCACGACGACGCGCACGCAACGCTCGACGAGTTCCGCACAGAGCTCTGGTCGTCGAGCTTCGACGCCCGGCGTCTCGATCTGTAGACCGCAGCTCACACGGAGCCGAACCTCGATCGGCCTCTTTGCCGTTCTTCCGGCAGAGACTCGACACGGAAGAGGGGTGATCGGATGCGCAGGTACGGACTCCACGACACGACGCGCGGATTGACGACCGCGATCGCGGCCGGCACGGCCGGGCTGCTGCTCTGGCTCGCGACGCAGGTCGGCGAGCAGACGACGCTGCGCTTCTGGGCGTCGCTCGGAATCGTCGCCGGAGCGGGACTCGTATTCGCGGTCGCGCAGTCGATCGGAGGCTGGACGAAGGGGCTGCGACTGCGGCTCTCGCAGGGCACGTTTCTCCTCGGCTTCCTGCCGGCGCTCATCGTCGTCGGCTGGATCCTCCTGGCGACGCAACCCGACAACGGTTGGCACGTGGGAAGGTTCGCGTCCTGGAGCTCGAGCATCGGCGTGCTCAATGTGGTGCACGACCTCGGCCTGTGGCACGGCGTGCTCGCGTTCGGCCTCGGGATCGTGCTCGGGCTCTCGCTCGACACCGTGCCCGCAGTCGCGGCCGTGCCCGTCATCGTCGACGAGCCGTCTGTTGCTGCGACGGCCGAGCAGGTGACGACGGACCGCTGGGCTGCGGACGAGCCGCTCGCCGCCGAACGCGACGCAGCGCTCACGGCCGAGCCGTACACCGTCGTCGTGGGGCCCAGCCACGAGGATCCGGACAACGAGGACTCGAGCCGCGACGCGTAGAGACCGGGTGGGGGAGTCGCCGCGGCTCGGCGGCTCCCCCAATCCCCAACCGAGGGGATCATGCGCCGGCGGCGCCCCCGTCGATGATGAAGACGGGATGGACGTCGTACCGTATTCGCCGTGCAGTCGGGGCACCGAGCTCCTGATGGCTCATTGCGCGAGCCTCGCTGCGCTCGGCCTCGATCCGCGCGCTCCGACCGTGTCGGAGCGGCTCGCGGACGCCGTGGGCACGGAGCTCGCGCACAAGCTCGTCTTTGCGCTCAGCACGAGCTCGCCCGGCCGCGCGCGCTTCGCCGCCTGATCTGCCCGGGGCGCGTCAGGCAGAGGGTGCGTCTTCGCCGCGGGTGCGCACGAAGAGCCAGATCGCGGCTGCGGCGAGCGCCGAGATGACGAACGCGAAGGCGCCGGTCGAGCCGGTGGCGACGAGGAAGAAGTAGAGGTACGTGCCGAGTGCGATCGCCCAGACGAAGGCGCTGACGCCCTTGTCGATGCTCGGTGCGCGGAAGTGCACGGCGGGATCTTACCGAGCGTCGAACCGAGCTACACCGCTGAACGGAGAACGAGACAGGCCCCGCAAAAAGAACAGGCCCCCGAGGGGGCCTGTCAAGAGATTCGCCGAGTCTGTCGCGGTTTCGTCCACAACCCCGGTCGACTTTCCGATCTCAGCCCTTGCGGACTTCCTCGTACAGCCTCTCGGTGCTGCTTCAACCTACTTCCGCGCCGCGCTCGGCGCACTTGTGAATCTAGGGGGTACGGAGCCGACATGCAAGCGACCGAAACACGAAAAGCTCGCATTTTGCGGATTTTCAATAATCAACATTTCCACAGCAGACCGTGCAGCCTGTGGATAAGCCCACGGACGCGCCCGCAACGGCCCTGCCGGGTCACAGTCGCCGGCCGTGGCCGCCGAGGACGCCGTTCCGTTCGGCGGCACGTGTGACCGTGCGGGCGCGTGCGATGAGCTGACAACCGCGCACTGTCCAACGGAGCCACGGCCGGTGACAGTCGACGGCCGTGGCCGTTCGAGTCATGGCGAGGGAAGGGACCGGCGGAGCGCCCGTCGCAATCGCTCATTTTCCAGCTTGACATAACGTGGCTTACCGTGCGTGCAATGTGCGACGCCGCTGGACTGCGAAGAGCACTTCGGACGGGCCGGGAGCAAAGCCTTCCCGGCCGCACTTGCATTCGAGCGGCCCGGCGTGTTTCGCTGTACCGGGGATTCGGGAACACGGTTGGCCAGGGAATGCCGATCAGGGGGAGTTTGAGTCGTTGAGCACTGTCGAGATCGAGTCCATCCTCGCGACGGAGGAGCTTGCGGCGCTGCTCGAGGCCGGCGAGGCGAACGGCCACATCCGCCAGATCGAGCTTCAGGAGCTCCTCGAGCCGCTCGAGCTCGACGTTCTCGAGCTCGAGGCGGTGCACATGGAGCTCGACCGGAGGGGCATCGAGCTCCTCACAGAGGAGTCCGAGCGGGAAAAGGAACAGGCCGCTCCCCCACCCCCGGTCACCACCGCCTCGCCCGAGACGACGACCGACGCGCTCCAGCTCTTTCTCCGTGAGGCCGGGCGGCATCAGTTGCTCACGGCCGCGCAGGAGGTCGAGCTCGCGAAGAAGATCGAGGCCGGAGACATGCTGGCGAAGCAGCACATGATCCAGGCCAATCTGCGCCTCGTCGTCTCGATCGCGAAGAACTACCGGAACCAGGGCCTGCCGTTCCTCGACCTGATCCAGGAAGGCACCCTGGGGCTCATCCGCGCCGTCGAGAAGTTCGACTGGCGCCGGGGCTTCAAGTTCTCCACGTACGCCACCTGGTGGATCCGCCAGGCGGTCGCACGGGCGCTTGCCGACAAGGCGCGGACGATCCGCATGCCGGTGCACATCGTCGAGCGGATGCAGAAGATGAACCGGGCCGAGCGGACGCTGTGGATGGAGCTCGGCCGCGAGCCGACGCTCGAGGAGATCGCCGAGGAGGCGTCGCTCCCGATCGAGCAGGCCCGCGAGGTCAAGGCCGCGGCGCGCGCGTCCGCGAGCCTCGATCAGCCGGTCGGCGAGTCCGACGATGCCGTCTTCGGTGACTTCGTCGCCGGCGACGACCCGCTCCCCGAAGAGCGGGTCGAGAGCTCGCTGCGCAGCCAGGCGCTCACGCTCGCCCTCCAGGCGCTCCCCGAACGCGAACGGCACGTGCTCGTCCTGCGCTACGGACTGGTCGACGAGGAGCCGAAGACGCTCGAGGAGATCGGGAAGCGGCTCGGCCTCACGCGCGAGCGCGTCCGCCAGATCGAGCTCGAGTCGCTCCGCCGCCTCGCGGGCCTACGCGAGATGCAGTACGTGCAGTCGAGCTAGATCGCGTCGAGCTACGAACGCAGGTAGAGCTCGAGATCGGGCGCGGTCAGGCGCAGCTCCCGTAATGCGCGCGACTCGAGCTGGCGGACCCGCTCACGCGTGATCCCGAGCCCGGCGCCGACTTCTTCGAGCGTCTGCGGTCGCTCGCCGTCGAGGCCGAAGCGGAGCGCCAGCACGCGGCGCATCCGCGGATTCAGGCTGGAGAGCGCAGCTGCGAGCTCCTTCGCACGCAGGACGTGCGCGGTCTTCTCCTCCGGCTGCGCGGAATTCTGGTCCTCGATCAGGTCGCCGTAGAGGCTCTCTCCGTCACCGACCGGCACGTCGAGGCTGACGGGATCCTCGACGAGCTCGAGCAGATCCTGGACGCGCTGCTCGGGCAGGCCGCTCTCCTTCGTCAGCTCCTCGAGCGTCGGCTCGCGGTTCAGCTTCTGGGCGAGCACGCGGCGTGAGCGCAGCAGCCGGCGAACCTGCTCCGCGACGTGCACGGGGAGCCGGATCGTGCGGCCCTGATCGGCGAGCGCGCGGGTGACCGACTGGCGGATCCACCACGTCGCGTACGTCGAAAGCTTGTAGCCCATCTTGTAGTCGAACTTCTCGACCGCGCGGATGAGGCCGAGATTGCCCTCCTGGATCAGGTCGAGGAGCGGAACGCCTGCCTTCGTGTAGTTGCGCGTGATCGACATCACCAGGCGGAGATTCGCCTCGATCAGCTCACGCTTCGCCCCTTCGTCGCCCGCGTCCTTGCGTCGGGCGAGCTCGCGCTCCTCGGCGCGCGTCAGGAGCGGGCCGCCCTTGATCGAGCGCACATAGAGCTTGAGCGGATCTTGCGTGACCGCTGCCGCGGGTACCAGCACGTGCACCTCATCGGGATCCGCGTCGGCCTCGGCCTCGACAAGCTCGACCTCTTCGAGCTCCTCGACCTCTTCGACGTCGACGTCATCGAGCGCGGCAGGATCCTCCACGGCCGAGAGCAGCTCGAGCCGGGGCTCGGCGAGTTCAGGGGGCGGGAAGATCGCGGTGACGAGCGGCCGTTGCTCCATCTCACCCCGGTATCGGCGTCCCTCGACCGAGGCTTGAGCGCCGCGTCAACCCTCTATGGGGTGAGGCAAAGTAAGAACCAGGCGAGAGGTCACTCCTTCGAGGCGCCGAATGCGGTAGCTAACTTAAGAAACGGGGCGTTCGTCCGATAGTAGAGAGTGGGACGGCATCGCCGTCCGGGGCCTCAACCAGGATTCACCCATGTGCGGAATCGCCGGATACAGCCTGTCGACCCGCAGCGACGTCGATCGGACGCTCGCCGCGCAGTCGCTGCTGACCGGAATCGCCGAGCGCGGCGCCGACGCCGTCGGATATGCGTACCAGGGCCCGGACGACGCGTACGCCGTCGTGACGAAGCAACGCTCCCCGGCCAGCAAGCTCCTCGAGCGAATCGTGGTGCCCCCGAGCGCCACCGAGCTGCTCGTCCACGTCCGCGACTACACCAAGGGCCACCCCTCGATCGCGGCCAACAACCACCCCGTCCGACACGGACCCGTGGTCGGCATCCACAACGGGATCATCCTGAACGACGACGAGCTGCTCGAGCCGCTCAGCTGCGCCCGCTGCGAGCCGCGGATGACCGTCGACTCGGAGGCGATCTTCGCCCTCGCGGCTCATTCCGACAACGACCCGCGGGCGCTGGAGGATCTCACGGGCTCCATGGCCGCCGCCTGGCTCGACGCGCGTGTCGCCGGCACGATCTTCGCTGCCCGCGGCGTCGGCCGCCCGCTCTGGATCGGCAAGGGCAAGCACGAGCTCTTCTTCGCCTCGACACGCGCCGCCCTCGAGGTCGTCGAGCACTACGCGGGCGTTCGCCTGCGCAAGCGGGAGATCGGCGACGGCACCTTCCTCGAGATCGCCGCCGGACGCATCACGCACGAGGAGCGGTTCCGCCCGGACCACAGCTACCGCGACCCGATCGCCCTCCCCGCCGTCCGCGCGCCGGGCGAGCGCGTCTCCTGCCTCGAGCGCCTCGCGGTGCTCGCGGCGGCATAAGCAAGAGGAGGCGGAGCCGACCATCCGCTAGCCACCTGGTCGCAACCGCGCCGTGCCGCCGTCGACGGCGTTACGCCCGTCCGCGGTTGAATCGAGACCAGGTTGCGGCCGTTGCCGGCGAAGTCCGCTCTTGCAGGCCGCTACAGCAGGCGCCCGTCGGAGCCGACGCGGACGCCCTGCTCGTCGAGCCGCTCGCGCACGAGGAACTGGAACGTCGACCACGCGCCGCGGCGGGCGTCGAACATCCGGTAGACCTGCCACTCGGTCAGCAGGCCGTCGTTCTGCTTGCGGGCTTCGGCCCAGTCGGCGAACTTCGGGAGCCGGCCGATCGCGCGGGCGAGCTCCGTCCCCTGCTCGACGGCGCGCTCGAGGCGCTCCTCCCCCACCGGCACGTCGAAGCCCGCTTCCCGCAACGCGTTTGCGAGCGAGCCGAAGGTGTGCCAGTAGAGCGACTTCGACGGCAGCTTGCCCTTGCGCTCGTCGATGTCGCGCGCGGCGGGTGTACGCCCGAGCTCCTCCCCGAGCTCCTTCAGCAGGCCGAGCAGCTCCTCGCGGGTCGCGAAGCGGCGCGGCACGAGGCCGGCCGAACGCTTGGCGGCGTTCCACGAGCCGAAGTGCTCGATCACCGTCTGCGGATGAACGGTCGTCTGCTCGTCGGCCGCGAACTCGCGCATCGTCGGCGAGCGGCCCAGCCGCTCGGCGCTCTCGCGGAGCTCGGCGAGAATCTGCTCGTCGGAGTAGCGCTTGCGGATTCCCGCCTGGAAATCCGCCAACGCACCCGGGTCGATCGCCGCGACGGCCCGGAAGCGTGGCTTCTGTGCCATGCCAAGAATGGTAGAGCACACTGAGCAATTCGCAAGTCAAGCCGCGCGCGGGGCGTCCGCGACTGCCCAACGGCCGCAGCCTGGTCTTGATTCAACCGCGGACGGCTGTCACGCCTTGGCCGGCAGGACGGCGCGGTTGCGACCAGGTGGCTGACGGAATGGGCGCTGCGCGCCCGCTTGCTTTACGACGCGGCGGCGATGACGAGCTCGGGGCGCTGCTTCTGCGCCTCGCCGGGCAGGTCACCGACGATCGACTCGAGCGGCAGGATGCGCTCGAGCGCCTGGACGCAGCGCGGACAGAACTGGGAGCCCGCCTTGTTCTTGACCTCGGCGAGCGCCTCGTTGACGGGTCGTGCCGCGCGGTAGATCCGGGTCGTGAGCATCGAGTCGAGCGCATCGGCGACGTGGATGATCCGGGCCCCGAGCGGGATCTCCTCGCCCACGATCCGGTCCGGGTAGCCCGTGCCGTCGAAGCGCTCGTGGTGATGGCGAATCGCCGGCACCGCGTCCTGGAGGAAGCCGAGGCGGTCGATGATGCGCGCGCCCTCCTCCGCGTGGCGCTGCATGAGCGCCCACTCCTCGGCGGTCAGGCTCGCCGGCTTCAGGAGGATCGCGTCGGGAATCGCGAGCTTGCCGATGTCGTGGAAGAGCGCCGCGTGGCCGAGCAGGTCGAGCTCGGCCTGCGAGAGCCCGAGCTCGCGACCGATCGCGAGCGAAAGCTGCTGCACGCGGCGCGAGTGCCCTGCGGTATACGAGTCGCGCGCGTCGACTGTGGCCGAGAGCGACTCCATCGCCGCGGTCGAGCGCTCGCGAAGCAGCCTGTTCGCCTGCTCGAGGGAGACGTTCTGGGACTGGATCGTCTCGGCGGCCTCGCGCAGCTTCGTAGCCGATTTCTGCGTGTGCTTCAGATACGCCTCCTGCGTCTTCCGCATCAGGAGGAGCGGGACCGCGAACACCGCGAGCGCGACCATCCCGACGAAGTGGTACGCGAGGCCCATGACGGCTCCCATGAACCCGTAGACGAGGTAGTGCGGCAGGAGCCACGCGAAGCGCTCGTGGAACACCGACCACGGGCTCTCGTGTCCTTCGACGCCGGACGCCAGGCTCAAGAGCGCCATGTTCACGAGGAAATAGACGGTGCCGCCGAGGATGCCTAGTGCAACCGTGACGAGCTGCCTCACGGTGCCGTCGCCGCCGAACGCGAACGAGAAGATTCCCGCAGCGGCGAGCGAGGAGAGCGACAGAGTCGCGACGTTGTACATCACCTGGTGCAGCGACTGGCGCCGCGCGCTCCACTCGACGATGCAGATCGTCACGGCCAGGGGCAGCGCGGCCCGGTAGTCGAAGAGCGCTGCGCCTGCGATCGAGCCGACGGCGCTCACCGAGATCGTGCCTTCGACCTCAGCGAGCTCGAACGACAGCGCCTGGCCGCCGCCGACCACCGCAATCACCGCAATCAGGCCGTAGATGTCAGTGCTGTGCCCGAAGATGAGCCCGAGGATGCCCGCGGCGAAGCCGACGATGCTCACGACGCTGACGACGACGCCGAGGCGCCGCGAGAGCGAGAAGAAGGTCGGTCCGTTCAGCGCGTGCGGCCGCGGGTGGCGGCGCTCCTCCGACGGCTCGAACTGCTCGGCGGCGGGAAGCGGCGTCATGTGCTCCCCGTCCTCGCGTACGGCGCGCAGCTTCGCGCCGCGCTCGGCCGCGAGCAGCAACGGCTCTGTGCTGGCGCCGAGGACGCGGTTGCGTCCCTGCAGCTTGGCGCGGTAGACCGCGAGGTCCGCTTGATGGATCAGCTCGTTCGCATCGACGCCGTCCTTCGGGAACGCCGCGACGCCGAGCGACACCGTTGCGCGGATCGGCTCGGTCGCGGTTTCCACCTCGAACTCGCGCTCGGCGACGGCGCGGCGGATGCGCTCCGCGATCTCCATTGCCTGCTCGGGCGGGGTCTCCGGCAGGAGGATCGAGAACTCCTCGCCGCCGAACCTCGCCGGCACGTCGTAGTGGCGCAGCTGCTGGCGGAAGATCTCGGCGATTCCCTTGAGGACCGCGTCGCCGGCGAGGTGGCCGTAGCTGTTGTTGATGTCGCGCAGGAGGTCGAGGTCGGCCATGATCAGCGACATCGGCCGCTCGAAGCGGCTGGCGCGTGCGATCTCCGCGGCGAGCGTCGTGGCGAAGTAGCGCGCGTTGTAGAGACCGGTCTTCGGGTCGACGCGCGCCTCGGCCTGGAGCTGCGGGACGCTGAGCGACCGGTGGACGACGACGAGCGGCGCCAGGGCCGCGAAGATGAGCCACGGGTTCCAGTGCCAGAACGCCGCGAGCGAGACGCCGAGGATCGTCAGCACGAGGTCGATCGAGATGCTCTCGGCCGAGAACAGCCCGGTCTCCCGGAACGTGTGGTTGCGGCCGAGCCTCAGGATCACGGCAACGAGGATGTGGTTCATCGCAACGAAGGAGATGCACGCAGCGAGCCCGGCGATCGCGAAGCGCAAGTTTGCGTTGGCGATCAGCCCGGTCCCGTGAAAGCGGATCAGGTGGGAGATGCCCCACGCCGCGAGCCCATCGAGCGTGTAGTTCGAGATGTTGAAGACCTGGATCGGCCACGGGTAGCGCTCCTTCAGCCACTCCGGGATCGTCTGCACGAGCGGGATGAGAACGATCAGCTCCGGCGGGAGAAGCAGCGCGGCGGCCACGAGGAACACGACCGACGTGTGGTACATCAGGTTCCTCGGCGACTTCACAGGGAACACCTGCGCCACCGTCGCCGCCGCTGCGAGCACGATGAACGTCACCCAGTCGTGCTGGATGTTCGGGGCGTGGAGATAGAACTTGCCGGCTGCGGCCAACGTCACGATTCCGAGCGCAACGAGGTAGAGCCGCGCAGCGCGCGGCAGCCCGGCGGACTCGTGATCCGAGTCGTGGTGCGCCGGCAGGTCGAGAACGAGCTCGGTGGGGAGCGACTCAGGTACGGCGCTCATTGCCGTTTCTCCGGGAGGACGAGGTACTCACAACAAGTCCCCTTCGCCGCAGGGATTCGTGGCCGCAGAGCCATGCGCGGAGCCTAGGGCCGGTTCGGGTCGTAGGCATCCCCCGTTCGGACCATTCCAGGCGCGGGCGTGACCGCAGCGGAGAACGGCGAACGGGCCCCGTCTCCGGGGCCCGTTCGCTGTTCAGGGGTGGAAGCGCCGCTCGTTACGGGAGCAGTGCCGGGGGTGTGTCCACCGGCGGTGTCGTATCCGCCGGAGGATCGAGCAGGCCGCCCGGCAGGACACAGGTATCCACGGTCGGGTCGCAGTTGGGATCGACGATCCCGAGGGCTGCGAGCTCCGCGTCCTGTGTCTGCGGGTCGATCGTCGTCTGGTCCACCGGCACCGGCGGCTCAGCGTTGGCGTTGTCGGCCCACGCTGCATCCGACCAGGCCGCATCGCTCCAGGCCGCGTCGCTCCAGGCCGCGCTTGCCCAGGCCGCACTGGCCCATGCTGCGTCCGACCATGCTGCGCTGGCCCAGGCTGCCGACGCCCATGCCGCGTCTGACCAAGCCGCGTCACTCCAGGCCGCATCGCTCCAGGCTGCATCGTTGCTGGCAGCACTGGCCCACGCCGCTGCGTCGAAGACCGCAGTGCCGTCCGCCGCCGCGCCGACGAACTGTTCCAGCGCTGCGTTCGGGTTCGGGATGTGGTTGAGACGGAGTGCGCGCGCCGCGGCGACGTTGACGTCACCGACGCCGAGCTGACCCAGCTTGACCTGGGGCTCCGGAGTCGCCGAGACCATGAGCGCACCCTTGACCTGATCCGGCGTCCACGTCGGATGCTGGCCGAGGAGCATCGCCGCGGCGCCCGAGACCACCGGGGCTGCGAACGAGGTACCGCTCAGCTGCATGTACCCGGGCGAAGTGACACTCGCCGGGCGCTGGCTGTAGAGCACGCCGCTCGTCGGCACCGGGCCGACCATGTAGCGACCGGGAGCACCGATGTCCGGCTTCATGAAGCCGTCCGGCGTGTAGCCCCAGGCCGACCACGGAGCGGAAGTGTCGTCACGGGCACTGACCTGGGTGCCGATGTCGGCTGCCCCGACCGTGATCACGAACGGATCGTTGCCCGGCGCGAACTGCACGCCGCTGGCTGCACCGTTCACCGCGTAGTTGCCCGCGGCCGCAACGACCGTGACGCCGTTCAGCCACAGCTTCTCCACTGCCTGGTCGATCGGGTCGAACTGGACGCTCGCCCGGCTGACCGAGTGCAGAGAGAAGTTTGCGACCTTGATGTTGTAGGTGGTCTTGTTCTGGAGGATCCAGTCGGCCGCTGCGACGACATCCGCGACGGTGGCCTGACCCTGGTCGTTCATGATGTCGACCGACATCAGGTTCGCCTTCGGAGCGACGCCGGCATAGCCGGGAGCCGAACCGGCCGCGATGCCCGCCACGAACGTGCCGTGGCCGTAGCCGTCACCCGTGGGCGTATTGCCCGGGAGACTCGCGAGGTTGACCTGACCGAGAACACGGCCGGCGACGTCGCTGCGCGTGGCATCGATGCCCGAGTCCACGATCGCGATCGTCGGTGCCTTCGGCGTGCCGTTCAGCCAGTCGACCGCGGCACCAGTCGCCCACGGCCAGAGCTGAGTGTTGTACGTCGGCATCTGGACGCCCGACATCTTGACCGTATCGTTCGGCACGATTGACTGCGCGAGGCCGACCCGTGCGATCCGCAGGATCTGACGTCCGGTGAGCGTAAGCCGTGCACCGTCGAGAGACAGGAACTCCTTCTTGACCGCACCCGCTCCCACGTTTTCGTCGCTCGCACCAGACTTGTCCTGCACAACCTTCTGAATGAACCCGTGAGACCTCGTCTTCGGGCTCCCTTGGAGGATCACATCGAATGACTGCCTTGGGTTCTGCTGGATGGAGCTCAGCAGCTCAGGCGCCACGAACGACCGCAGGTTGCCGAAGCCCCTGCCGCCTCCGTTGCCGGAGCTCCCGACGCCTGCCGCAGTAGCTGACGCCGCAAGGGCGCAGACGACAGCGAACGACGCAATAGTCGCGCCGGCACGACGGCCGCCACGACCCCAGAGAGCGTTCGAACGAGACTCGCCGCGCGAGCCGCGTCCCCAAAGCGCATTTGAGCGATCGCCGCTACTAGTCGCTCGTTTGAGCCGCATCTTGACTTCCTCTCATGTCCACACACTGTCGCGTGCGGGCCGCAGAACACGTAAAGCTCGCTGAGCCTAGGGCGAAAGGGGGTATACGCCCTCCCCCGGAAGGGTCAGGACCGGCCGTAAGCGGCGCAAGTTCCCTCCATCGAGGGACGCCCGCGGTCACATACCCTCCGGCCGTGCAACCTCGCGTCCCGCTCGCCGCCGAGATCGCCGCGGCGCGCGGCGTCGCCGCGCTCTCCCGACTCGCCGGAACCGGCGGCGGCACGACGGTACCGGGCAAGCTCCTCTCGAAGCTCGATCCCGGTGCGATCGACCGGCTTGCGGCCCGGCTGCCGGCCGGCGCCGCCGTCGTCTCGGCGACGAACGGCAAGACCACCACAGCGACGATGGCGGCAGAGATCCTCGGGCCGCGCTTCCGGCTGGCGCACAATCGCTCCGGGGCCAACCTCGTCTCGGGTGTCGCATCGACCCTCCTTGCCTCCGGGGGAGCCGAGCTCGCGCTCCTCGAGGTCGACGAGGCGGCCCTCCCGGAGGTGATCCGGCGCGTCCACCCCCGCACGGTCTGCCTGGGCAACCTCTTCCGCGATCAGCTCGACCGCTACGGCGAGCTCGAGCTCGTCGCCGAGCGCTGGCGCGCTGCGGTCGCCTCGCTCGACGAGGCCTCCACTCTCGTCGTGAACGGCGACGACCCGCAGCTGGGAGCGCTCGCGACCGAGCACCGCCTGACCACGGTGTACGGCCTCGACGACCCGCGCGTCGCGAGGCCGGCCCTCCAGCACGCCGCCGACTCGAAGTACTGCATCCGCTGTGGAACGCCGTACGAGTATGCGGCCGCGTACGTCGGCCACCTGGGCGACTACCGCTGTCCCAACTGCGGCCACGCACGGCCGCCGCTCCAGGTGTCTGCGCGGTCGATCGAGCTCGCGGGGCTCGATCGGGCGTCCTTCGACCTCGTCGTGCCGGAGGGCGTGCGCAGGATCGAGCTCGCGCTCCCGGGCCTCTACAACGTCTACAACGCAGTGGCCGCCGCGGCGCTCGCGCGGGCGCTTGGTGCCTCGCTCGACGAGATCGCGACCGGGCTCGGCCGCTTCAGCGCCGCGTTCGGACGGTTCGAGCGGATCGCAGTCGGCGACAAGCGCGTCCTCCTGCTGCTGATCAAGAACCCTGCAGGCGCCAACGAGGCGGTGCGCACCCTCGTCGACGGCGGCCCGCCGAAGCTCGCCGTCGTTGCGCTGAACGACGGGATCGCGGACGGTCGCGACGTGTCGTGGATCTGGGACGTCGACTTCGAGCCGCTGCTCGACGGCCTCGAGCGCGTCGTCGCGACCGGCGACCGGGCCGCCGAGCTTGCCCTGCGCTTCGCGTACGGCGGCCTCGCCGAAGCCGCGATCGAGGTCGAGCCGAGTCTCGAACGCGCACTCGACCGCGGGCTCGAGCTCACACCGGCCGGCGGTGAGCTCGTCGTCCTCCCCACCTACACCGCGATGCTCGGCCTGCAGCGGATCGTGTCCGGGCGCGGCCTCACCAAGCCCTACTGGGAGCAGACGCGATGACGACGATCCGGCTCGGCCACCTCTACCCCGACTACCTGAACATCTACGCGGATCGCGGGAACATCGCCGTCCTCTCGCGCCGGGCGGACCTGCGCGGACATCAGCTCAGCGTGACGGCGCTCGGCATGGACGACCCGATCGTCCCCGGCGAGCACGAACTGTATTACATCGGTGGCGGCCAGGACCGGGAGCAGCTGCTCGTCGCGGCGAATCTCGCCGGGAAGGCGGGGCCGTTGCACGAGGCCGTGCTGGAGGGCGGCGCGGCGCTGCTCGCGGTCTGCGGCGGCTACCAGCTGCTGGGACGCGGCTACCGGGGCTTCCACGGCGAGGAGATGCCGGGGGTCGGCCTGCTGCCGCTCGAGACCGTGGCCGGCGAGCGACGGATGATCGGCGACGTCCTGCTCGAGTGCGAGCTCGAGACCGGTGTGCGTCAGACGCTTGCGGGCTTCGAGAATCACGCCGGTCGCACGACGCTCGACCCCGGCGCCGAGCCGCTCGGCCGGGTCGTCGCCGGCTTTGGCAACGACGGCGAGAGCGGCTTCGAGGGCGCCCGCGTCGGCCGCGCGATCGGGACGTACCTCCACGGGCCGCTGCTCCCACGCAATCCCTGGCTCGCCGACTGGCTGCTCGCGCAAGCGCTGGCGCACCGGAGCGGCGGCGAGCCGCCGCAGCTCGAGCCGCTCGCCGACGAGCTCGAAGCGCGCGCACATGCCGTTTCTGCGGCGCGCGCCCGCTCGCGCGGCGGCCGTTTCTGACCTAGGCCCGTGCCGCCCGCAGCACCTTCTCGACCGCCACCTTGAGCGGCTCGGGCACGTCGCCGTTGGCGAAATAGCGGCGATACGCGTTACGCGGCTTGCGGCTGCGGCCTGCATTCACACCGGACACGGCCTCGAAGTCCGGGGCCAGGACGACCGTGCGCCTTCGGCCGGCAACCTCCTGAATCTGGCGGTTGATCACGCGTTCCGACTCGATGGGCCGGCTGCCCTCCGGCGCGTCACGGTCGTGAACGACGACATACGGGATGCCGCAGTGATTGCAGACGCGCGCGAAGAGCGGGATGTTGCCCTTCCCACCGCACTCGAGCACG
>Ga0265319_1001250_pt1 | contig 15514 bp, 10 predicted proteins | sample 4824metaG_FD_192443 | JGI IMG/M metagenome (GOLD analysis project Ga0265319, IMG submission 192443) | Rhizosphere microbial communities from Carex aquatilis grown in University of Washington, Seatle, WA, United States - 4-8-24 metaG | ecosystem: Host-associated > Plants > Roots > Rhizosphere >...
TGGGTCTTGTGACAATTCCCGGGAAACCGAACGATGAATTAGCACCCGGAACTCTGAACAGTATCTTGAAGCAAGCCGGGCTAAAAAAATGAAGCGTTTTTTAATCGTCATCGAGCAAACAGAAAGCGGGTATTCCAGCTATTCACCGGACCTGCCTGGTTGTGTTTCCACTGGAAAAACGCGCGAAGAAGTGAAGCGGAACATGCGCGAAGCCATCGAATTCCACGTCGATGGCCTGCGAGAGGAAGGGTATCCCGTGCCGGAACCCCATACCTCATCGTCCTACGTTGAACTTCCCGCCTAATCGGTTCACAGATAATGGCTGGAAGCGCTTTTAGGGAACGCGCGGGGACGCACTCGGCATGCCCGCAGCAGTTGGCGCCAGTGGGGTGAGCCGTGCATGGCAAATCGGGCGGGAAAGCGATAGCATGAGTGGAACGGGGACGCGCGATGCTTGTAAAGATGGAAGTTTATAACGACGGCGATTCCTGGTGTGCCCGCGGCATCGGTGCGGATATTTTCACACAAGGCCGAACCGTGGATGAACTCTACGCCAACATCAAGGAAGCCGTGGCGTTGCACTTTGAGAACGGCTCGCCTCCGCCTGAAATCGACATTCTTGTCGTTTCCGAAATAAAGCTGAGCCATGCCCCGGCTGCCACAGATTAGCGGGCGCGATTTTATTCGATTGCTCCACTCGCTCGGATACGAGACTGTTCGACAGCGTGGAAGTCACGTGCGTTTGCGCAAGATCACAACTCTCGGCGAACACAACATTACTGTTCCAGACCACAAAACCTTAGCCAAAGGCACGTTGAATGACATGCTGGCGAAAGTGGGCCTTTGGAACGGACTCTCTAAGGAAGAATTGCTGGACCGGCTCGGTTAGAAATTACGGAAACAGGCTCTCAGAGGTAATCGCGGGAAGTGCCTTCCAGGAACGCGCGCAGTTTGCGCGAGCGCGACGGGTGACGCAGCTTGCGCAAGGCCTTGGCTTCGATCTGGCGGATACGCTCGCGGGTGACGGCGAAGGACTGGCCGACTTCCTCAAGAGTATGCTCGGAACCGTCGTCGAGTCCGAAGCGCATCTTGATTACTTTTTCCTCGCGCGGCGTCAGCGTTTTCAAGATCGACGATGTCTGATCCTTCAGATTGAGATTAATCACCGCATCGGAGGGCGAAACGACGGCTTTGTCTTCGATGAAATCGCCTAGATGCGAATCTTCCTCTTCGCCGATCGGGGTTTCCAGCGAAATCGGCTCCTGCGCGATTTTCAGAATTTTGCGCACTTTCATCAGGGGAATATCCATGCGCTTGGCAATTTCTTCAGAGGTGGCCTCGCGGCCCAGTTCCTGCACGAGCTGGCGGCTGGTGCGGATCAGCTTGTTGATCGTCTCAATCATGTGAACCGGAATGCGGATGGTGCGGGCCTGATCGGCGATGGCGCGGGTGATGGCCTGCCGAATCCACCATGTGGCGTAGGTGGAAAACTTATAGCCGCGGCGCCACTCGAATTTGTCCACGGCCTTCATCAAGCCGATGTTGCCTTCCTGAATCAGGTCCAGGAATTGCAATCCGCGATTGGTATATTTTTTGGCGATGGAAACGACCAGGCGAAGGTTGGCTTCGATCAATTCTTTTTTGGCCTGTTCGGCGTCGGCTTCTCCGCGAAGAACCACCTGAAGCATGCGCTTCAGATCGGTCAGGCCGGTTTCGCTGGAGACTTCAATTTCGCGCAGCTCTGTGCGGCGTGTCCGCAATTCTTTGCGAACTTCGAGGGCGTGGTCGCCCTTGGAGGCGTCGGCGCGGCGTTCGAGCTTGCCCGCTTCGCGCTCCAGCGATTGCAGGCGCTCGACGGTGCTGCGGATTTTTTCGATCAGGCGCTTCTTTTCCAGCACGTGGTATTCGAGCGAGCGCGCCAGTTGCGACATCTCAATGCGCATTCTCGAAACTTCATATTTCAGCCGGATGTAGGCGGGCTTCTTCGACTTCGGCATCCGCTCGAGCTTGGCGGCTTCCCTGAGGCAATCGTGGTACAGCTTCTCGATGCGGTCGAGGACCTTGAGCGTTTTCTTAGTCTTGTTCTCGATCTTCTCTTCGGTGAGCTCTTCGTCGTCAAACTGGACGATTTCCTTGATCGACCGGGTGCCGTTGCGAAGATCCTCGGCAATGCCCAGCAGCTCTTTCAGGATGATCGGGGAGCGCGTGATCGTCTTGAGGACGAGCATCTGGCCGCGCTCGATGCGCTTGGCGATGGTGACTTCGCCTTCGCGCGTGAGCAGCGGGACGGTGCCCATTTCGCGCAGGTACATGCGAACCGGGTCGTTGGTCTTTTCCATCATCCCCGGTGTAAGGTCGAGTTCGCTTTCCTCGGCGACGGGAAGGTCGTCCTTGGACTCGACTTCGGGGGCTTCGGCAACGGTTGGATCGGCGCCTGCGCGAGCTACTTTTGCCGCGGCGAGGTCTTCATAAATGTCGATGCCGTTGCGCTCAAAGGTGGACAGCAGTTCATCGATCTCTTCGGAGGAATGTACTTCGGCGGGAAGAATATCGTTTACTTCGTCGTAGAGGAGGTATCCGCGCTCCTTGCCCAGGGCAATGAGCTGTCGTACCTGGTCATATTTTTCTTCAATGGCCAGCGCCAAGAGATCCTCCCAAGATCAACGAGCTTCGCAGCCCGCGAGTGCGCTGTGCGGCGCACTCCGCAGATCACATACCGGCGATACCCGAACACACCAGGACACAAAATTCCCGATTCATCGTGAAATTCAGGACGAGGGACAACAGGTGAGATGAATCCTTGACTCGTGTGTTCAATTTCTTCGGCTCCGCCTGCCTTAGAATCAAACAGCCCCGCGCCGTACAGAACTTTGGATGCAGGGCGCCCGTATATTGTTACACCAGCGGCTTGGCGAAACGGCAACAAGTTATACGCGGCCTTGCGAATGCGTCAACTGCTTTGTTCCCTTCGTAAACACCCGCAAGAAGCGGCCAACCGTAGAGATCAATTCATGTCTCCAAAGTCTAATCGCCTGAGCTTTACAGCACCACGCTCCACCGTCGTCTCCGCTATGAAAGTCGTTGCTGTGAGGGCGGGATCAGCCGCCTACGTTGCTTCTCTAGCTCGAACACTCGGATATGTAGGGATCGCATTGTGTCGCTTGTGCCTGGTGCCTTGGATTGTTCTGCGATCTGCCTATGAACGCTTGCCAATTCTTCTTCGATTCTGCGTCGTTTTAGTACAAGCATGCAACTATCAGCCTCACCCTGGGTTGGCATTACGCCAGATTCAAATGCAATTTCGAAAAGTAAGCGACGGTCGTGGTCTTCTAGCCCCATGGCAAGCGCAGCAGCGTCAGGACGCTCCCCTGATTTACACACCTCGACCAACACCCCTAGAATGCGCTCGGTTTCAAGCCCCTTATGGAGTTCGTTGGCGTCAATCTCCTGGGCGACCTGGGAACGGAATTCGTCCGCTTCGATTAAAATTTGCACCAAGCGCCGCTCGGCGGCCTTCTCCGGGCGCCCCGTGAATCCTGGCTTAGCCTTCACTTCACTACGGCGTTCGTTCGCCGCCTTGCGCATCGATTCACGCAAGACCGGTTCCTCGATGCGCAAATTCTGTGCGATCCGCGTGGCCCACTCCGAACGCAGGAGGCGGTCAGGAATGCGCTGAACGTAAGGCATCAGGAAATTTACGGCGCGCAGTTTTCCTTCGCCTGTGGTCATGTCCATCTTGCGCGCGCGGGAGATCAGATAATCCACGTAGGGCGGCGCTTCGTTTAACAATTTTATATACGCTGCCGCGCCTTCTGCGCGAATGAAGCTGTCCGGGTCCTTGCCGCCGGGCAATGCAAGGACGCGCACTTCGACGCCTTGCTCGAGCAGGAGTGTGAGCGAACGCTCTGTCGCGGCCTGCCCGGCGGTGTCCGGATCGTAGTTAACAATAATGCGGCGCGTGAAGCGAGTGATGAGCTTCACTTGCGATTCGGTGAGGCTGGTGCCACAGCTTGCAACAACATTAGATACTCCCGCGATGGCCACCGCGATTGCATCCATGTAGCCTTCGACCAGAACAGCAAAATCGCGCTGCCGCAACGATTCTTTCGCGCGATCGAGGTGATACAGGACGTTGCTCTTGGAATAGATCGGCGTCTCGGGCGAATTCAAATATTTCGGCAAGTCGTCGCCCAGCGCGCGTCCGCCGAACGCAACAATCTTCCCGGAATCATTCGCGATGGGAAACATGACGCGGCGGCGGAACCGGTCGTAGGGACGCCCGCTCTGATCGCGGCTGAACAGGCCGGAAACTTCGAGCACCTTCTCTGGATATTTCTGCTTCATCGCGCGCATCAAAATTTCTCCGCCCGATGGCGCGAAACCAATACCGAATCGCGCGACGGCTTCGGAGTCCAGTCCGCGGTCGAGCAGGTACGCTTTCGCGGCGCGGCCCTCCGGCGTGCCGTTCAATTGTTGCGCGAAAAATGCCGCCGCCTCGCGATGTATTTCCACCAGCGACGTACGCTGCTGATTTTCCTTGCGCTCCTCGGGCGAGCGCTCCCGCGCAGCTGGCACCGCGATGCCGCATTTTTCCGCCACGACGCGGATCGCCTCCGGAAACGGAATTTTTTCCATCTCCATCACGAATTTGAAAACGTCTCCGCCCACACCGCATCCGAAGCAGTGATAAATCTGCTTCACTGGATGCACCGCAAAGGAAGGGGACTTTTCGGAATGGAACGGACACAGCCCGGTGAAATTCTGGCCGGACTTTTTCAGTCGCACATATTCGCCCACCACGCGGACAATGTCCGCCTGCTGTTTTACGCGATCCGCGAATGAGCCGGCTTCAGCCATGTTTAAGCAATTGGATTGCTGGAGGCCCTATTGTACACGGCGGGACTGCGCGGTCACTCGATTGAGGATGCTCAAGACGGGATGCCTCCGGTTTCTGCTGACAGAAATCAGCAGGCAGAAGTCTTGACAAAATCTCACATTAGAAATAGTCTAATGCGCTCATGGACGCCGAGGCGATTCAACGCTCACTGGAAGGCAGCGGGTTGCGGTGCACACCGCAGCGCTACGCCGTGATGGCATTCCTGATGGAGCACAACAGGCATCCTACCGCTGCGGAAATCTTCGAAGCCGTGAATCGCGTGGACCCGCGCTCCTCCCGGGCCACGACCTACAACAATTTGCGGGACTTGGTGCAGGCGGGGCTGGTGCGCGAAGTCGCTCTCGAAGGCCGCGCCGCGCGATTCGACGCGAAGGGCATGCGGCATCACCACTTCATCTGCGACCGTTGCGGCAACGTGGAAGACATTGAGTGGTACGATGTGCCCAAGCCTGCGACTGGCACCCTTGGCAAGCGGAAGATTCGCGAATGCGAACTTATTTTCCGGGGGCTCTGCGCGAAATGCGCGCCGCGGCACGCTTCCCGAAAAGCGTCTTAGTGGGCCGGGTGGTTCGACACAAAATTTTCTGACTAAATTTTAGATTAATTCTAAGGAGCATGAAGATATGGACAAGGAACTGGCAGGCACAGCGGCATCGGTACCCAGCAATCCAACCGAAGGCAAATGCCCGGTAATGAGCGGCCCTCGCCGGCACACAGTCGCGGGCGCCCCGACGACTGCGGGCTGGTGGCCGGATCAGTTGAACCTGAAGATCCTGCACCAGAACTCCACGCTGTCCGATCCCATGGACAGGGAGTTCGATTATGCAAAGGAATTCAAGAGCCTCGACCTCAATGCCGTGATCGCGGACCTGCATACATTAATGACGGACTCGCAGGACTGGTGGCCGGCCGACTTTGGCCACTATGGACCGTTCTTCATTCGAATGGCGTGGCATAGCGCAGGCACCTACCGCATCGGCGACGGCCGCGGCGGGGCGGGCTATGGCACCCAGAGGTTTGCGCCCCTCAACAGCTGGCCGGACAACGCGAACCTCGACAAGGCGCGCCGGTTGCTCTGGCCGATTAAGCAGAAGTATGGCCGGAAACTTTCCTGGGCCGACCTGATGATTCTGGCCGGTAACATCGCTTTGGAGTCGATGGGGTTCAAGACATTCGGTTTTGCCGGCGGTCGCGAGGACGTCTGGGAGCCCCAGGAGGACATTTTCTGGGGACCGGAGCGCAAGTGGCTGGGGGATGAACGCTATAAAGGCGATCGCGAGCTCGAAAATCCGCTCGCCGCTGTTCAGATGGGCCTGATTTATGTGAATCCCGAAGGGCCCAATGGAAAGCCCGATCCACTCGCCGCGGCACGCGATATCCGGGAGACTTTCGCCCGCATGGCGATGAACGATGAAGAGACCGTTGCGTTGATCGCCGGAGGGCACACCTTCGGCAAAACCCACGGCGCTGCCGATCCCGGCAAATATGTCGGCGCGGAACCCGAGGGCGCTCCCATCGAGGAGCAAGGCTTTGGCTGGAAGAACAGCTATGGCAGCGGCAACGGCACACAGACGATCACCAGCGGGATAGAGGTCACATGGACCACCACCCCGGCGAAGTGGAGCAATAATTACCTCGAAAACCTGTTTGGCTATGAATGGGAGCTGGTGAAGAGCCCAGCGGGCGCAAACCAGTGGGCGCCCAAAGATGGGTCTGCTGCAGGGCCCGTTCCCGATGCCCACGATCCATCCAAAAAGCATGCCCCGGGGATGCTCACCACAGACCTCGCCCTGAAAATGGACCCGAACTATGCCCCGATCGCCAAGCGCTTCCTCGATCATCCCGATCAGTTCGCGGACGCCTTCGCCAGGGCCTGGTATAAGCTGACGCACCGCGACATGGGGCCTCTTGCGCGCTACCTTGGCCCGCTCGTTCCTGCCGAGCACCTGCTGTGGCAGGACCCTGTTCCCGCCGTGGATCATAAATTGATTGACGAGCAGGACATTGCTGCACTCAAGGCCAAGCTGCTCCAATCCGGGCTATCGATTTCCCAACTGGTTGCCACTGCCTGGGCGTCGGCGGCTTCGTTTCGCGGCTCCGACAAGCGTGGTGGGGCGAACGGGGCGCGCGTGCGCCTCGCGCCGCAAAAGGATTGGGAAGTGAACCAGCCAGCCGACCTGGCGAAGGGCCTGCAAAAGCTGGAGGCGATCCAAAAGGAATTCAACGGCTCGCAGTCCAGCGGCAAGAAGGTCTCGCTCGCCGACCTGATCGTCCTGGGCGGCTGCGCAGCCGTCGAGGAAGCCGCGAAAAAGGCCGGGCACAGCGTGAAGGTTCCCTTCTCGCCGGGACGGACGGATGCTTCGCAAGGTCAGACCGATGCGCACTCCTTTGCGCCACTCGAACCGGTTGCTGACGGGTTCCGCAACTACCTAAGGAAGGAAAATGAACGGCCAGCGGAGGAACTCCTGGTGGACCGCGCGCAGTTACTGACGCTGACCGCCCCCGAGATGACGGTTCTGGTCGGCGGCCTGCGCGCCCTGAATGCAAACTACGAGCAAGCCCAGCACGGCGTCTTCACCAACCAGCCCGGGACCCTGAGGAATGATTTTTTCGTCAACCTGCTCGACATGGGCACAAAGTGGCAGGCCTCAGCGGCATCCGACGGCGTATTCGATGGGATCGATCGCGCGACCGGAAAAATCAAATGGACCGGCACCCGCGTCGACCTGGTCTTCGGTTCAAACTCCCAGCTACGGGCAATCGCGGAGGCCTATGCCTGTAACGACTCGAAGGCGGCGTTTGTGAAGGACTTCGTGGCTGCGTGGAACAAGGTCATGAACCTCGATCGCTTCGATCTCGCCTGAGCTTGGAGGGTTAAAGAACTGTCAACAGCGATGCCGCATTTGTGTGCTGGAATGCGGCATCGCTTCCGAGTCAGCGACAATTCGCCAGTGGTTGAATTGATGGTTGGGAACCCACTGCCCCCTCAATACCTCCTCAAACCGCCATACCATCCAATACCTTCATCATCGGATTTCCACCTCGCTGAAATTCATAGGGTGCTTTTTCGATTGAAACAATTCGACCGGCTTTCTTGAGGTGATCCCTAATCGCCATGACGAACGGATAGGCCTCGGCGTTGTACGTCACAATTAACGGAAGTACGCTCTGGTAGAGAGGGCACGTTCTTTAATCGAAATTAGACACTACCCCATATTCCTTAGTGTCCTAACTTAATGGGATGCGTTCAACGAAATGTGGGGCTTCTAGTGCGGGCTCTTGCCTGGAAACGCCAATCTCCCGATTGGCGTTCCCAGGTTTCACCGACCGATATGCGAGCCAGAGCTCTATTCTGCGATTTACTTAGCCAGCGGATCCGGACGTAGCTGGAAATGCACCATTTGCGGCGTCTGTCCTTTGCCGCCTTCGTCATGCCAGACTACCCGCGTTTCGGTGGACGCCCATAGGCCGCGGCCCTTCCAGCCTGTTTTGGTGCTGTCGATGCGGCCGTCTATGTCGCGGGTGTAAAGGCCGCCCATTGGGTAGGGCATACGGACGGTGAGCCACTCTTTGGTGTCCGGCTTGAAAAGGTAAAGGCAATCGGAGGCTGTCCCCAGCACGACCGAAACGTCCTTGCCCAGCCCTAGCGTGTTGTAGCGATCGACCCAGTTGAGGTAGTACCAATCCGCCTGGGCGTCGGTTCCCTTGAACATCGGGCCGGGCACGGGATAGATGGTCCAGCCTTCGGGGCAGTGCTGTCCGGTGGCTGTGGGGCCGTTCAGGACTTTGCACTTGCGGCGGTCGAAGCTGGCTAGGTCGCCGCTGCCGGAAAGTTCGGTCCATACCAGGCCGTTCGAATCTACGTCCACACCGCGCGGGGTGTAGTGCAGTTCGTTGTTCATTTTCGGGTTGTTGAATGGCGGTTCGTAGGCCTCGGTGGTGCAGGTGGCGGGCGGATTTTTGCCGGGGGTGGCGCGAATGATCTTGCCCGGCATGGGACCGGTGGCGGCGTACCAGACAACGTTGCTGTCTGTGGGATCGACGGCTACGCCGTAGCCGATCAGCATGGGAGTCGCCAGGCGATCTAGCTTCGGATCGGGCGGCTCGTTGGGCATGGTGAATGGGCCGGCCTTGCCGTCGCCGTTATAGTCGATGATCGGGGCGCACCAGCCCTGGGATTTCGTGGCGTCGTGCGTTTCGGCCCAGACGCGCGTGTTGAACCAGCCTAGTCCGCCGAGGCGCAGGGAGAAGTAAAGCGTCTCGTCCTTGTCGTTGGCGAAGGCCGCGTGGCCCTGACCGAAGCAGAGGTCTATGCCCTCAAATTTTTGCGTTTTGGGATCGTAAATCTGCAGGCCCCATCCTGGGGGGCTTTCCCAGGGCATGCGCTGGGTGCCGGTAACCTCAACGATCGAGGGATTGCCCGATTTCCACGCCTGGGCGAACACATTGCCCTTGCTGGCCTTACAGAAATCAGGAGCATCCGGCGGGCGCGTTTCGACATTCACCCAGATGCGACCCTTGCGGTCCATCTGCGCGTTTTTCGGATTTACTGGGTCGTCCCAGATCACCTCGGTGCCCCAGTAGGGAGACGGCGCGGTCAATTGCTGGGCGGACCATGTGGGCATGGTCTTCCTGTCTATCCCCTTGGGCACGGGAACGGGAATCGTGCTTGCCGTGTTTTCCTGCGGATCGACTACGACCAGATCGCCGCCTTCCCAATCGCCGTTATAGATGCGGCCGGACGGATTGATCTGAGGATTAAAGCGGTTAGTCGAGACTTCGGAGTGGAGAAACGACTTCGGACCGCCGACATCCCAGAGTGTGAGGACAATGTTCCGTTCCAGACCTTTCGGACGGGGGGGGGTGGGCGGGACTTCTCCGGCGTTAACGCGGTCGGTCCAATCCGCGAACATCGAAATGCCGCGATCGAACCCCAAATTGCCCATGTTCCTGACCATTTCCTCGCCGACCTGGCCGGACTGTATGCGCCGCTCCCAGGCTTTGCCAGTGGAAGGGAATGTACCGAGATTTTGCGGCAATTCGCGGGTTACTTTGTCGCCCAACTGGTGGCAGCTCTGGCAGCCCTTGATCGTGTTGATCCAGTGTCCCTGCGTGGGGATCACTGCGCCGCCGCTGGCCAGCGGCTTCATGGGGAAAGCGTCCTTGGGCGGTATCTTTAACATGGAGAGCCAATAGTTCGCCGGGTAGTACTGAGCGGCCGCGACGGGAGTGGGAGCTACCACCGCCGTCAAGGCCAGCGTCTCGCCGGGGCCGGCGTTCACTGCGATCGAGTCCACCAGGCCATAGCCGCGCACCCACACTTTATATTTTGCTTTGGGCATGTCTGGGAGGAGGAACCTGCCGCGATCGTCGGTGACCACGATTTTGCGGAACTTGGTCTGGAAGTCGCTGGTTTCCGAGATCACCCAGACGCCGGCTTCGGGGCCGTTCGAACTGGTCACTGCGCCGCCGATGCTGTCGGCGCTCACAGCCACGCGATTTGCGTCGGCCTGCGCTGCGGCGCTGCCGGAGCGTGGGGCTGCCTGCAGCCGGACTATCGCTATGAGGAAAACCAGGCTGCAAGTCAGCCCGGTTATCGCTAAAATTTTAGGAGTTATCCATTTCGAATTCGCCATCAAGTCCTCCATTACCGATGCTGCTGAAATTTTCGGTTTGTCCTTCTAGTTGAGGGAGAATCTATACCGAATGGCTTATGGGCGCAAGGCGTCGTGGCCTCCTGTCGGCAGGTGAAACCTGGGAACGCCAATCTCCCGATTGGCGAGAGTGGCGAAGTGCAACACGCCAATCGGGAGATTGGCGTTCCCAGGCTAGACTCGGAAAAATGTGGCGCTAGCATCTACAAGAAACACTTAATTATTCTTTTAGCTCAACGATGGTAATCGCGTTTCCTCCGCGATCTTCTGCTTCATTGCGGATGGCTCCAACGAGCGGGTGCGTCCTCAGAAATTCGGCGAGGCCGCGGCGTAGCGCGCCTGTGCCGTGACCGTGGATCAGGCGGACTTGCGAGGAACCTGCTAGCGCTGCCTGGTCGAGGAATTTGTCCACGCGGCGCGTGGCTTCTTCTACGGTGCAGCCGATGAGGTTGATTTCTTCGGCGGCGGGTTCTTGCGAGGGCTGGCTGCGCACAGTGATGCCGCGAGGCAGCGAAGGCTTGCCGGGTGTTTCGTTGCCAACAATTGCGGTGATATCCGCGATTGCAACTTTCATGCGCAGCGGTCCGGCTTCGACCTCTGCGCTGCTGCCGTCGAGCCGCCGCACCGTTACTGGAGTGGGCAGCCCGCGCACGCGGACGCGGATTCCTATGGCCAGATCGCTTTGCGCGACGGGCTTCAGGGCTTGCGCGGCGGCTGTGCCCAGGTCGGCCTGCGAATCCGACAGGTGCGCTACGGTTGCGGCGTCGGCTTCTTCGCGCGCATCGCCTCGGGCTTTTATGAGCTTGCGATGCGTCTGCTTTTCGAGTTGCGCGCGCAACTCGCGTTCTTTTACGCCTTCGATTGTTTGCGCGACTTCCTTCTCGTGTTTCTGGAGCGTCTGCGCGAATTGCTGTTCGAGTTCTTTCAGGCGCGTGCGCTGGCGGTCGGTCCATTCGGTGCGCAACTGCTGGCGTTCCACGGCGAGTTCCTGCGCGGCGAGTGTGGCTTCGCGCTTCAGCGTTTCCAGTTCGTCGCGGCTGCGGTGCAGGTAGGCGATTAACGCGGCGGCTTCGTGCGCTTCGGGGGAGAGTTGCGCGCGGGCGCGGTCGATTACGTGCGCGGGCAGGCCGAGGCGCCGCGCGATGTCAATGCCGCTGGAGCCGCCTGGCACGCCGACCATCAGGCGGTAGGTGGGACGCAGATTTATTTCGTCGAATTCGACTGCGGCGTTTAATACTCCCGGCGTGGTAGAGGCGTAAGTCTTCAGGCGGTCGTGATGCGTGGTGGCAAGTGTGAGGCAGCGGCGCGCGAGGAATTCATCGAGCAGGGCGACGGCGAGGGCTGCGCCTTCTTCGGGAGCTGTGCCTGTACCGAGTTCATCGACCAATACGAGTGAGTATTGCGTGGCGTCTTCCAGCATGGCGCGGACGTTTAGCATGTGCGCGGAAAAAGTTGAGAGGTCCGCGGCGATGGATTGCTCGTCGCCGATGTCAACCAGGACGCGATCCACCAGCGGCATGCGCGCGATCTCCGCGGCGACGGGAATGCCTGACTGAGCTGCGAGGACGGCCAGGCCTACAGTTTTTAGTGCGACGGTCTTGCCTCCGGTGTTCGGTCCGCTGATGACCAAAACCGTTTCCGAATCGCCGAGCGCGAGAGTCATGGGCACGATTGTGCGGCCATGCGCGCGCAGAGTGTCTGCGAGAACGGGATGCCTCGCATCCTTCAATTGAAGTGATGCGTCGGCGGTGAATTCCGGGAGCGTGCAATTGAATTCACGGGCGAAACGGACACGGGCGAATGCCGAATCGAGTTCGGCGATTGTCACCACGGCGAATCGCAGCGGGCCGAGATTTGCGCGCAGGCGTTCGGTCAGCTCGACGATGATGCGAATAATTTCTGCGGCTTCGTCTTCTGCGAGTTGCACGATTTTGTTGTGCAGGTCGACCGTTTCGAATGGCTCGACATATACCGTCTGGCCTGTGGCACTGGCGGCGTGGACTACGCCTTGCACCTGACGGCGCTCAGCCGCGCGCACGGGGATTACGAAGCGATCGTTGCGAAGCGTGACGTAGTCTTCGCCTGCATCACCGGCGCGCGAACGCAGGATACGCTCCAGCGTTTTCTGAACTGTGTCGCGCGTGCGGCCCATGTTCACGCGAATGCGTTTTAGCTCGGGCGTGGCGTCGTCGCTGATTTCGCCGTTGGGGAGCACGGCACGGCGTATAGCTAATGCGAGGGGGCGCAGATCGGCGACTGCGCCCGCCCGCGCAGATAGAATCGGAAATTTTGAGGAGGTATTGCGGAAACTTTCACGCAGCGATGCGACGGTGTCCGCGAGAGACGCTACGGCAAGCAATTGCGCTGGCGTGAGCATCGCTGCCGATGATTCGAGTTCCTTTATCCAGGCGTCCGGGTCGGCTACCGAACCGAAGCCCATTTCGCTGCCGTCGTAGCGGTAGGCGATGGCCTCGGCGATCAAGGCAAACGCGGAGTCGAGTGCGGCGCGGTCTGTTGAGAATGCCAGCGCGTCGATGGCGCGACGTCCGGGGACACACGTGGTCTGGCGGCGCAGGAGTTCGCGCAGGCGGTCGAATTCGAGGACATCTTCAGCGGTTCGCGACACTTTTTGCGTGATCTTCCTTTAGCAACCTGTCGGCTGTGCGGTTTTTCTTTAGTGGCGTACGCTTTTGCGTGCGTGGTTTTGGGTTTAAGGGTTTAAATTGGAGCCCCACCCAAAACCAAAAGCACACACACTAAAGTGTGTGCCACAAAGGACTAAGGCAAATTCCAGAGCGTCGGCCAGGCGTTCCTTCACTTCCTCTACTTCCTCTACTTCCTTTATTTCTTCCGTTTCTTCTCCGTCGCCGGTCCTAATTCTTCCACCATCGCGTTGGCAATTGCGTCGAGGACCGCATCGGCGGCTTGCGCTTTCAAATTATTGTTATTCCCTACGATTGAAAAAATCAGGTGCGCGCCGCTGAGAGTGGTCGCGTAGCCGGATAAAGCATTCACGTGGCCGATCGTGCCGGTTTTCGCGAAGACGCGTCCCGCTGCGGGGGTGTTTTTCATGCGCCCAGAGAGTGTGCCGTCTTCCCCGGCGACTGGAAGTGACAAACGGTACAAATCCGCCCACGGCTGGGACGTAGCGTAACGCAGAATTTGGACGATTGCGCGCGGGGTGACCATGTCTTTGCGCGAGAGTCCGGACCCGTCGCTTAACACAATGTCACTCTCGGCGATGCCTGCTGACGTGTAGAAACCTGTCGCGAATTTAAGCGCGTCTTCGTATGTGGTCGCACCTGTCTTTTCGTGCGCCGCGAGCAGCAACATTAATTCCGCATGGATGTTTTCGCTTTCCTTGTTAGTGAGGCGAACATCGTCCGAGAGCGGGACCGAAATGCGATCCAGCAAAACAGTCTGGTCAGGGCTGACTGGCAGTGGAGGATCGCCGAAATGACGGGTGCGGGCGGCGCCCTCGGTCTTTACACCTCGAAGCACGAGCAGATGAGTGAGCAAAGTGGCAGCATATTCAGCGGGCTGTTCGACCGCGAGTGACAGAATACGCGGATTACTGCCCGCGGGCAAAGTGCCTGTCATTCGAATCAGCATTGAGCCGGGATCGCGCGTGACCTTCAATTGTTCTGCGGTGCCGCGCGCGGTGGTCAGCACGGAATTTTCAACGGTGTAATAGTCGGAGGCGAGCCCGGCGTCGTATCTTGCGGGGTCACCTTCGCGGTCGCCGGGCCACAATTCGATGGTGAATGTATTGTCGTTGAAGACAATGGCCGAAACTGCGCCGCCGTAGGACCACTGCATGTCGTCGATGGCCCAGCCGCTGGGAAAACGCTCCGGCTGAAACAGGCTGTCGTCCACGACTACGTTTCCGGTGATTTCTTTTACGCCGCGCGCCGCGACAGCGTCAGCGAAATCGGCGAGAGCTTTTTCGGGAGGACCTTTGCGTTCCGGCCGCTTTTCGTAGGGAAATACGCGATTCGAAAGATTTGCGTCGCCGCTGCCTGTCAGAACCAGATCTCCGTTGAGCACTCCGCTGCCGTCGATTGCGCCGGAAGCGGCGAGCGTCGTGCGAGTGCGGTGATTTGGACCGAGCGTCGCCAGCGCTAAAGCTGTTGTGAATAATTTCGCGTTCGATGCGGGAGCGAAATAGTTTCCTTCATTGCGTGCGTACAGAACTTCACCCGTTGTGGCGTCGGTTACCAGGACGCCCCAGAAACCCTTGTCCGGTCCGGGCGCCCCGAGCGCCGTTTCCACGCGACGCCGAAATCGCACGACGTCGGGGCGTTCGGCTGGCGGGGCGTTCGTACCAGCGTGATGCGAATTCTGTCCCAGCGACGGTCGTGACTGCGCAGAAATTTTCGCGGCGCACACAAAGGCGATGATGCAGAGGACACTGCATCCCGATAATCGTGCGCGCAATTTTTGGGTCTGGCCCATTCGCATGTTCCTTGGAACGAATCTGCAAGGAAAATTGATTATAGTCCAGCCGCTCGCGGGAACCGGAAGCGATTCTGAATTCCCGGATCGCGCTCGCGATATCTCCATCGACTAGCGGCTGGAGGCAAAAGCTCCCGCGTTGCGTCAACACACATGAAGCTTTATTATGGATGTGTCGCCAGCCTGGGGAGCACATAGTTTCACTTCAAGGAGAAACGAACTTATGAGAAAAATAATTTCCACGCTGATGGCTCTGGCGCTTACGGCGCTTCCCTCGCTGGCTGCGGATGACAAGAAGGAAACGGACCGGCTGGATAACGCCGGCACGGTGCTGGAAGAAATTCTGAATGTCCCTGATGATGTGCCGCAGGACCTGCTGGACAAGGCGGAATGCGTGGTTATTATTCCGTCTGTGTTGAAGTTCGCAATTGGCTTTGGGGGGAGTTACGGCCGTGGGGCGATGATTTGCCGCAGCGGAGAGCATTATACGGAACCGTGTGGCCCGCCA
>Ga0265319_1001253_pt1 | contig 15479 bp, 11 predicted proteins | sample 4824metaG_FD_192443 | JGI IMG/M metagenome (GOLD analysis project Ga0265319, IMG submission 192443) | Rhizosphere microbial communities from Carex aquatilis grown in University of Washington, Seatle, WA, United States - 4-8-24 metaG | ecosystem: Host-associated > Plants > Roots > Rhizosphere >...
CCAGACATGGCTGCACAGAGTAGATGGCAGGGCGAGTCGGCGGCGGACGGCTCGACGAAGAGCCGCCCGCCGTCGCAGGCGCACCCGACGGGACTCGAACCCGCAACGTTCCGCTTAGGAGGCGGCACCTCTAGCCAGTTGAGGTACGGGTGCTCGCCCTGGCTCGATCGCTCGAGCCGTGATGCTTGGCGTCGGCGTGGTTCCCCCGGCGCCGAGCGTTCCCCTCCTGCCGGCAACCATAGCCAGGCGCGGAGAGGGCTGTCAACAACCGTCGGCGATCCGGCTATGCTCGCGCCGGGGAACCTTGGGGGAATGACGTGCGGATAGACGCCACCACCGACGAGGCCGCCGTCGCGGCCGCGCCGAACCTGCTCGACGAGCTCGACCGGGCGCTCGCGCGCGTGGCGGACGGTGGTCCGCTCGCCTCGCTCGTCGTGCCGCACAACGTGCCCGGCTGCGACGTCTTCCTCGCCGGCCGCCGCAGCGGCTGGGCCGCCGAGGCGGGCCCGGCCGTCGGCGGCGCGCTGACCGCGCACCCGGTCGTGCGCGAGGCGGAGCTCGACCCGGCGCGCAACCGCGTGCTCGTGCGGCTCGATGACGAGCGCGTCGCGGCGCTCGGCGCGGCGCTGGAGCTGGGTCAGGTCGAGCCGTTCCTCGGCCGCGACCTCGCGACGACGGAGCGCTTCGTCGTCGACTACTGCGACCCGAACGCGACCAAGGCGCTGCACGTCGGCCACCTGCGGACCGTCGCGCTCGGCCACGCGCTCGGCTGCCTCGCCGCCTCCTGCGGCGCCGACGTCGTGCACCAGACGCAGATCGGCGACGTCGGCCGCCAGATGGGCGAGGCGATGGCCGGCTACCGGATGTTCTTCGACGGCGAGACGCCGGAGAGCGCGGGCGTCAAGAGCGACCGGTTCGTCGGCCGCTGCTACAGCCGCTACGTGCAGCAGCTCGCGCCGGCCGAGGTCGGCGGCGGCGGCACGAGCGACCCGGCGCTGTCGCGCGAGGACGGCTCCTACGACGACCTCGCCGAGCAGCTGCTCGTGCGCCTCGGCGACCGCGATCCCGAGGTCGTGGAGCTGTGGCGCCGCATGCGCGAATGGGCGCTGCAGGGCCACGACGCGACGCTCGCGCGGCTCGGCGTGATCTTCGACCGCGTCCTCTACGAGGTCGACTTCCTCGAGGGCACGCACGCGCTCACCGCGAGAGCGCTGGAGGAGGGGATCGTGCGCACGTCGGACGACGGCGCGGTGATCTCGCACGAGCGCGACGACGGCCACCTGCTGCTGCACCGGCCCGACGGCTTCCCGACGACGCACATGCGCTGCATGGCGATATGGCACGAGACCGGGCGCGGGCTGCTGGCCGGCTCGACCTCGCTGGCGCTCGTCGGCGACGAGTGGGAGCCGCTCGTGCAGCAGGGCCCCGCCGTGCTGGAGGGACTCGCCGCCGGCGGCGAGATCCACCCGACGCACTGGGTCGTGCACGGGATGGTCACGAGCGGCACGCGCGCGATCAAGTCCAGCGGCGGTGCGCCGTGGCTCGTCGACGACCTGCTGGACGACCTCGTGGACGATCCGCGAGTGCAGGCGCTCGCGCACGAGCGCGTCACCGCCGAGCGGCTCGCGGCGATCGCGGCGCTCGGCATCTGCATCGACATACACCCGCGCAAGGCGCTGCCGCTCGATCCCGAGATGCTGCTCGACGAGAAGGCCAACGCCGGCTGGACGCTGGCGCGCGCCTGGGCGCGCGCCTGGCAGCCGCGCTTCGACGGCGATCCGAGCCCCGCGCCCGACGACGCGGACTACCGCTCGCTCGTGCTGCGCTCGCAGCTGCACCGCCGCCTCGCCGAGCGCTCGCTGCGCGCGCTCGACGTGCGCCCGCTGCTCGGGATGCACGTGCACGCGGCCGAGTGGTTCCTCGCGCAGGAGGATCCGTCGCCGAGCATCGCGCGGGCGATGCGGGGTCTGCTGGAGTGCGGGATGCGGGCGCTCGGACTGGCCCCTGATCCTTTGCGCTCCGACCGGTGAGTCGCTAGTCTCGAACGCGGCGCGGCATGCGCCATTGGGGGAGCGAGGGGGGTTCCGCAGACGGGGGTCGCGCGGGGCCGGCATCTCGCCGACATCGCGATGAGGGGGATGTGATGCGGTCCAAGCTCGGACTCGACGCCGGTCTCGTGCGTTCCTGCCGCGCCGCCGCGGCGAGGGTCGCCGCTCAGGTGGCCGAGGCGACCGCGGGCAGGACCACCGTGGCGGTCGAGCGGACCGTCACGCGCATGCTCGGCATCGACGGCGTCGACCCGCACGACGTGCCGCTCCCGAACGCGCTCGTCGACCACGTCGCCGACTTCGACGGGCTGCCGCGCGGCGTCGCGGCCTGGATCGGCAACGCGATGGTGCAGACCGACCGGTCGGCGGCCGAGGTGGCCGAGGCCGTCGGCGCCGGGGAGCTGTCGCTCGGCGAGCTGCCGTGGGCCGAGCGCGAGCCGGTCGAGCGCGCGGTCGCGGACGCGCACCAGGCGACGCTGGCGGCGATGAAGGCGCGCTGCGCCGAGCGCGACGCGCTGCGCGAGCAGCTCGGCGAGCAGCCGCAGCCGCACCGCTACGTGCTCACCGCCACCGGCAACGTCTACGAGGATCGCGACCATGCGCTCGCGGTCGCCCAGGCCGGCGGGGACATCATCGCCGTGATCCGTTCGACCGCGCAGAGCCTGCTCGACTTCGTCCCCTACGGGCCGACGACCGAGGGCTACGGCGGCACGTTCGCGACGCAGGCGAACTTCCGCATCATGCGCGAGGCGCTCGACGAGTGGTCGCGGGCGAACGGGCGCTACGTGCGGCTGTCGAGCTTCTGCTCAGGGCTCTGCATGCCGGAGATCGCCGCGATGGGCGCGGCCGAGGGGCTCGACAACATGGTCAACGACGCGCTGTACGGGATCCTCTACCGCGACCTCAACATCCTGCGCACGATGATCGACCAGCGCGTCTCGCGCGGGGTCAACGGCCGCTTCGGGATCGTCATCAACACGGGCGAGGACAACTACCTGCGCACGGCCGATGCGCTCGACGCGGCGCCCTCCGTCGTCGCCTCGCAGTTCATCAACTACTTCCTCGCGCGCGACTGCGGCGTGCCCGACGGGCAGATCGCGATCGGCAACTCGTTCGAGATCGCGCCGTCGGTCGAGAACGGGCTGCTGTTCGAGTGGGCGCACGCGCAGCTGACGCGCGAGCTGTTCCCGGACTGCCCGGTCAAGTACATGCCGCCGACGAAGCACATGGACGGCAACCTCTTCATGACGCACGCGTGCGACACGCTCTTCAACCTGATCACGGTCGCGACGGAGCAGGAGATCCAGACGATCGGGATCCCGACCGAGGGGATCTTCACGCCGCACATCCACGACCGCGTGCTCGGCATGGAGGGCTCGAACTACGTCTTCACGGCCGCCCGCGGGCTCGCCGACGAGATCGAGTTCAAGCCCGACGGCTTCATCGTCAGGCGCGCGCACGAGGTCTTGAGGGACGCGCACGCGATGCTGGAGGAGATCGTCGACATCGGCCTGTTCGCGGCATTGGAGCGCGCGACCTTCGGCGACGTCTCGCGCTCGCTGGAGGGCGGCCGCGGCGCGGACGGCATCGTCGACGTCGCGAGCGACTACCTCAACCCGCTGGCCGGCGCGGTGGAGGCGCCCGCCGGTGTCTAGCGTCGCGCAGCGCGCCTCGCTCGACGCGGTCCGCCCCTACGGCGACCATCTCGACGACGGCCTCGTCCAGCTCAGCTTCACGCTGCCGGTGGACCACGGGCCGCTCGCGCGCGAGGCGGCGCTCGCTTTGGTGCGCGACAAGATGGGGCTGATCAAGCCGGAGATCGTGCACGCGAAGCCGCTCACGCCCGGCTTCACCTACTTCGTGCTGTTCGCCCAGTGCCAGGAGGCGGTCGACTGCGACCGCCTCGCAGCAGTTCGCACGGCGACGAGAGCGATGAGCGAGGAGGAGGTCGACGCCTACGTGGCGGAGCGGATTGGCCGCCCGCTCGTCGTGATCGGCGCGAGCACCGGCACCGACACGCACAGCGTCGGGATCGACTCGATCCTCAACCTCAAGGGCTTCGACGGCCGCCACGGCCTCGAGGCCTACCACTGGTTCCGCACGTGCAACCTCGGCAGCCAGGTGCCGAACACCGCGCTGCTGGCGAAGGCGTTCGAGCTGGAGGTCGACGCGATCCTCGTCTCGCAGACGGTCACGCAGCAGGGGCTGCACCTGCACAACCTGACCGAGCTGGTCGAGCTGGTCGAGGCGGAAGGCAGGCGGCGCGACGTGCTGCTGATCTGCGGCGGCCCGCGCATCTCCGACGAGCTGGCGAAGGAGCTGGGCTTCGACGCCGGCTTCTCGAAGGGCACCTACCCCAACGACGTCGCCGCCTTCATCGCGCAGGAGGTCGCGGCGAGGTCGGGGTCCGCGCCCGACGACGCGTCCGCGCCGGAGCTGTAGGCGTGGTGTGCATCGGGGACGCGATCGCGCCGGCGGCGCGGGTGGCGCTCGTCGGCCTGGCGAAGAACACCGGCAAGACGGTCGCGCTCGGCGCGATCCTGAGCGAGCTGGAGGCGCGCGGCGAGGCGATCGGCGTCACGTCGATAGGGCGCGACGGCGAGGCCAGCGACGCGATCGACGACGCGATATCGAAGCCGCCGATCCGCCTGCCGGCGATGGCGCTCGTCGCCACGACCGAGCCGCTGCTGGCGCGCAGCGACGCGCGCGCGGAGATCGCGCTGCGCACCGAGCACCGCACGCCGCTCGGCCGCGTCGTGATCGCGCGGCTGCTCGAGCGCGGCACGGTCGAGGTCGCCGGGCCGGTCGCCGCGCAGGACGTCGCCGAGGTCGTCGAGACGATGCGCAGGCTCGGTGCCGGGCGGGTGCTGGTGGACGGCTCGATCGACCGCCGCGCCGGCGCCTCGCCGCGCCTCGCCGACGGCGTCGTGATGTCGACCGGGGCGGTGCTGAGCGCCGACCTCGACCAACTCGCCCGCCGCACGAGGATCGCCGCCGAGGTGATGACGCTGCCGGCGGTCGCGGACCCGGAGCTGCGCGAGCAGGCGGCGGCGCTGCGCACGAGCGCGCTGCTGCGCGACGGCGGCGAGGCGATCCCGCTCGACCCGACGATCGTGCACGACCGCGTCGAAGCGATCGTGCCGCTGCTGCGCGATTGCCCCGACGTGCGCGCGCTCGTCGTCAGAGGGGCTCTGACCGAGCCGTTGCTGGAGCGCGTCGGGCGCGCACGGCGCGGCGCTCCGCTCGTCGCGATCGCCGACGACGCCACGAGAGTCTTCCTCGGCGGCGGGACGTGCGCGCGGCACCGCTCGCGTGGCGTCTCGCTCGCGGTGCTGACGGCGATCCCGCTGCTGGCGGTGACGACGAACCCGGTCGCGCCGCTGCGGCATCGGTTCGACCCACATGAGCTTGTCGAGCGCATCGCGGCCGAGCTGCCCGGCGTGCCGGTGCTCGACGTGCTGGCTGGGGAGCCGGCTCTCGCCTGACTGGCGCTCCGCTCGCGCCGGGTCGGCCGCCCTGCGTGCGCCGGGGCTCTAGTTGCAGGGCCTCAAAACCTGGTGCGTCAGCGCGGCCGAAAGTGCGCAGGCCGGGCCGCGGGCTGCGACGAAAGACGTGCAAACGTCCGGAGTGCAGCTGCTCCCTCCCCCTCGATGCCCATCAGCGCACGCCACGCGCGCGGCGCACGCGCGAGCGGAGCTACGAGCGCGCTAGGAGCCGACCCGCCGCCGCCCCACGAACGCCCGCCCGAGCGTCAGCTCGTCGGCGTACTCCAGGTCCGCCCCGACGGGCAGGCCGCTCGCCAACCGCGTGACCGTCACGTCCGGCGAGCGCTCGCGCAGCAGCTCGGCGATGTGCAGGGCGGTCGCCTCGCCGGTGGTCGTGGGGTTGGTCGCGAGCACGACCTCGCGGATGCCCTCCGCCTGCCCGCCCGCGGCGTCGAGCGCGGGCTGATGCGTGCCGGCCACGCGCGCGAGCAGCTCGGCGATCCGCAGGTCCTCGGGGTCGACGCCGTCGATCGGCGACAGCGCGCCGCCGAGCACGTGGTATCGGCCGTGGAACTCGTGCGTGCGCTCGACGGGGATGATGTCGCTCGGCTCCTCGACGACGCACACGGCCGCCGGATCGCGCCGCTCGTCGGCGCAGATGCGGCAGCGCGGCCCGTCGGCGAGGTTGAAGCAGATCTCGCACAGCCCGATCCGCTCCTTGACCTCGCGGATCGCGTCGGCGAGCGCGAGCGCGTCCTCCTCGGAGGCGCGCAGCAGGTGGAACGCGAGCCGCTGCGCCGTGCGCCCGCCGATGCCCGGCAGCTTGCCCAGCTCGGTGACGAGCCGCTGGACGGGTGGGGAGAAGCTCGACAGCGCCGCCGCCTAGAAACCCGGCAGCCCGAGCCCGCCGCCCGGCCCGCCGAGGCCGCCGGTGATGCCGCCGAGCTTCTTCGAGGCCAGCTCCTGCGCGGCGCGCAGGCCCTCGTTGACGGCGGCGAGCACCATGTCCTGCAGCAGCTCGACGTCCTCGGGGTCGACCGCCTCGGGGTCGATGACGATCGACTTGACGTCGAGGTCGCCGCTGACCTTCACGGTCACCATGCCGCCGCCGGCGGAGGCCTCGACGACCTCGTCCTTCAGCGCCTCCTGCGCGGCCACCATCTCGGCCTGCATCTTCTGGACCTGCTTGAGCATCTGCTGCATGTTCGGCTGCGGCATCAGGCCCCTCCCTCGTCGTCGATCAGCTCCTCTGCGTCGAATGCTGCCACGAAGCGGTCGATCAGCTCGTCGCCCGTCGGCGCCGCCGGCGCCGGGGTCGTCGCGACCGCCGCCTCGGGCACTGACTCGCGCAGCTCGTAGCGGGGGCGCAGGGCGGTGCCGGCGAGCGCGCGGACCGTCTCCGCGACCCGCTGGCGGTGCTCCTCGCGCTCCGCCGTCCCCTTGAAGAACGACTCCTCGCGCGCGAATGCGAACGTCGCCTCGCCGCCCGCGACATCGACCGGCTGCGCCTTCTCCAGCGCGGCGCCCAGCAGGCCGTTCTCGGCGCGGACCGCGTCGACCACGGCCGGCCACAGCTCGCGCAGCGCCGCCAGGTCCAGCTCGCCCGCGGGGACGGGCGGCGAGGCTGGGGCGGGAGGCGCTTCCGGCTCCGGCTGCGGCGCGAGGACCGTGGCCGCCGCGACGGCCGCCACGGTGGAGGGGCCGAGCCCGCTCGGCGCGCCGTTCGCGGCCGGCGGGGGCGCGACAGCGGGTTCCGGCGCCGGCGGCGGCACGTGCGCGGGGGCGACAGCCGGCGCTCCGCCGCCCGCCAGCTGCGCCTCCAGCCGGTCGATGCGCGCGAGCAGCGCGCGGGCCGAGGGGTCGACCTCCGGCGCGGCCGCCTTCACGAGCGCCAGCTCGAGCTGGATGCGCGCCTGCGCGCCCGCCGCGAGCGCCTCCAGCGCGTCCGACAGCAGGTCGAGCAGCCGCACGACGTCCGTCCGCCCCAGCCCCGCGGCCTGTGCGGCAAGCCGCGCGTCGCGCTCCGGCGTCAGCCGCAGCTCGGCCGGGACCTCGCCGAGGATCTGCACCGCGAGCAGCTCGCGCGCGTGCGCCTCCAGCTCGCGCACGAGCTGGCCGGCGTCGCGGCCCGACTCGGCCAGCCGCGCGACCGCCAGCAGCGCCGCGCGCGCGTCGTGCGCGGCGACCGCGTCGACGGCGCCGAACAGCGCCTCCGCATCGGCCACGCCGAGCACCGCGAGCACCTCCTCGACGGTGATCTCGCCGGCGCCGCCGTACGTCGTGAGCTGCTCGAGCGTCCCGAGCGCGTCGCGGAACGAGCCGGTCGCGTGGCGCGCCAGCAGCGCGAGCGCCGTGTCAGGCGCCGCGATCCCCTCCTGGTCGGCGACGCGCCGCAGCACGCCCGCGATCTCCTCGACCGTCGGGCGCTGGAAGTCGAAGCGGTGGCAGCGGTCGACGACCGTCGGCAGGACCTTGTTCGCCTCGGTCGTCGCCAGCACGAAGATCGTGTGCGGCGGCGGCTCCTCCAAGGTCTTCAGGAACGCGTTCCAGGCCTGCGGCGACAACATGTGCGCCTCGTCGAGGATGTAGACCTTGTGGCGGCCCGACACCGGGGCATACGCCACCTTGTCGCGCAGCTCGCGGATGTCGTCGACCGAGTTGTTCGACGCCGCGTCCATCTCGATCACGTCGAGCGACGTCGCCGCCGCGATCGACACGCACGAGTCGCACACGCCGCACGGTCTGACGGTCGGGCCGTGCTCGCAGTTCAGGCAGGCGGCGAGGATCTTCGCCATCGACGTCTTGCCGGTCCCGCGCGAGCCGACGAACAGGTAGGCGTGGTGGACCTTTCCGCGCTCGACCGCGTTGCGCAGCGTGCGCACGACGTGCGTCTGCCCGACCACCTCGTCGAACGTGCGGGGACGGTGGCGACGGTAGAGCGACGGGCCGGCGGACACGGGAGATCTGAGTCTACTCGCGACCGGCGGCAGCCCTATGCTCCCGCCGTGCCGCAGCGCCTGCGATCGGAGGGGGTCGTCCTCGTCCCCGCCCTCCTCGCGGTCGGGCTGTTCGTCTACTGGGGAGCCCACGGCGGCGGCTACGAGCCGACGACGTGGGAGCCGTCCGCGCTGCTCGTGCTGGGACTGCTCGTCGCGACCGTCGCCGGGCTCGGACTCGAGCGCGTGCGCGGCATGTCGCGCCCGCTCAAGCTCGCGCTCGCCCTGCTGGCCGCGTACGTCGCCTTCTCGTACCTGTCGATCACGTGGGCGCAGGCGCCGGGCGACGCGCTCGACGGCAGCAACCGCGCCCTGCTCTACCTGCTGCTGTTCGCGCTGTTCGCGCTGCTGCCGTGGCGCCAGTGGACCGCGCTCGTCACGCTCAGCGCGTTCGCGCTGGGGATCGGCACGGTCGCCGTCGTCACGCTCGCGCGGCTCGGCAGCGCGAGCCAGATCCCGCTGCTGTTCAACGGCGCCCGGCTCGAGGCGCCGGTCGGCTACATCAACGGCTCGGCGGCGCTGCTGCTGGCCGCCGCGGTGCTCGCGATCGCGCTCGCCGCGCGGCGCGAGCTGCCGGTGCTGCTGCGCGGCCTGCTGCTCGCGCTCGCCGCGGCGGCGCTGCAGCTGTCGGTGCTGTGCGAGAGCCGCGGCTGGCTGTTCGCGCTGCCGATCGTGCTCGTGCTGGCGCTCGTGCTGACGCCGGGCCGCGGCCGCCTGCGGCTCGCGCTGTGGGCGCTGCCGCCGTTCGCGGGCACGGCGCTGGCCTTGCCGGCGCTGCTCGACGTGTTCGAGCAGGCCGACAAGGCGCCGACGGTCGCCGCCACCACGCGCGCGCTCGTGCACGCGTCCGCGCACGCAGCGAACGTCGCGCTGCTCGTCTGCGCCGGCGTGCTGGCGGTCGGCCTGGCGATCGCGGCGTTCGACCGCCGCACGACCGTCTCGCCGCGCGTCGCGCGCGGCGCCAACCGCGCCGGCGCCGCGGTCGCGATCGCCGCTGCGCTGGCCGCGATCGCCGCCGGCCTCGTGCTGACGCACGGCCGCCCCGACCGCAAGATCGCCGACTACTGGAACCGCTCGCAGAGCTACCAGGCGACGACGCCCGGCGCCTCCCGCTTCGCCGCCGTCGGCAGCAACCGGCCGGACTTCTGGCGCGTCGCGCTGAAGGCGTTCGCGGACCACCCGCTCGGCGGCCTCGGGCAGGACAACTGGAGCGCCTATTACCTGCGCGAGCGCCGCAGCGACGAGCAGCCGCGCTGGACGCACAGCCTCGAGCTGCGCCTGCTCGCGCACACCGGCATCGCCGGCTTCCTGCTGTTCGCCGGCTTCCTTGTGGCCGCGCTGGTCGCGGCGCTCGCCGGGCGGCGCCGCGCGGGCCCCTCCGCGAGCGCGGTCGCGGCGATCGCGCTGCTGCCGCTCGTCGTCTGGCTCGTGCACGGCTCGGTCGACTGGTTCTGGGAGATCCCGGCGCTCAGCGGGCCGGCGTTCGCGTTCCTGGCACTCGCAGGAGCGTCGATGCGCCAGGTTCCGGCTGTCGCCGCGCCGGCTCCCGCGTGGCCGCGGCGGCGCCGGGCCGCGCTCGCCGCCGCGCTCGGAGCGCTCGCGCTGCTGGCGGCCGCCGCGATCGCGCTGCCCTACCTCGCCGAGCTCGAGGTCGGTGCCGCCAGCAGCGGCTGGCCGGACGACCCGGCCGGCGCGTTCGCGCGCCTCGATCGCGCCGCCCGGCTGAACCCGCTCAGCTCCCGTCCGCGGCTCGTGGGCGGCGTGATCGCGCTCGACCTCGGGCGGCCCCGGGTGGCGCAACGCCAGTTCGAACAGGCGCTCGCCCGCGACGACGGCGACTGGTTCGCCTTCTTTGGGCAGGGCCTGGCGGCGTCGGCGCTCGGCGAGCGCGCGCAAGCCCGCGCCGCCTATGAACGCGCACGTTCCCTCGACCCCGCGGAGCCGCTCGTGGCGGAGGCGCTCGCGCGCGTGGACGGTGGCGATCCGCTCACCGCGCGGGAGGCTTTCGGCAGCTTGCGCCGCGACGTCCAACGCCTGTCGGGCAGGATCGGTAGGGTGCGCGAGCCCGTCCGAGCGGTATGAATGCGCGCCTGGGCGGTTGTGGGGTCGCCTGGGAGATGCTAGCTTGGGGCGCAATTCGCCAAGTTCGCACGCAAAAGTAGGTTTGAAGCGCCCTGGCGCGCTTCGTGCCAACCAATACAAGGATGGGAAGGGATTGGTTCGATGAAGCGACTCGCCTTGCTCATGGCAGTGGTCGCCCTCGCGCTTGTGGTCGCCGTTCCGGCGTACGCGCAGAACGCGACGAGCGACGCCTACGCCGGTAAGGGCGGTGGGATCGTCGGCACCGTCGATAGCGGCAATGGACCGTCCGCGTCGGCACCGCAGCAGGTCAAGGTGGCCAGCTCGAACGACAGCGGATCGCTGCCGTTCACCGGTCTGGACATCGGCCTGCTCGCGCTCGGTGGCGTCGCGCTCGTCGGCGTGGGCGTTGGCCTGCGTCGGTTCGCGCGGCCGCTCAGCTAGCTCTGAGCGCACGACAGATGGGCACCGCCCGGACGCGCGGGAGATGAGGTTGCGATGGCGATCGGCTCAGACACGAGCACGGCCGATCGCCTCGCGCCCTCGCCCGATCGTCGGTCCGGAGACCTGCCGCACCCGCAGCCCGCAGTACCCGTACCACCCGCTCAACCTTCGGCGGAGAACTGCCGAAGACTCCTGCAGAGCGACGTGGCCTCAGCCCTCACCCAGCAGATCACCGCCGACTCCAGCGCACGCCCGCTGGCAGACGGCCCCAGCGCCGTCGACGAGCGCCGTCGCCGCCGCTCGCGCTGGGCGCGGCTGACCTACCGCACCGCCGACTGCGCGATGCTGCTCGCGGCGTCGGTGACGGCGATCGTCGCCGCGCCCGCGCCGGCGAGCCTCTCGAACTTCGCCTGGGGCGGCGCCTACGCGCTGCTGACGCTGCTGATCCTCGACGCGCGCGGCTTCTACGGCTTCCGCCTGCAGGACACGCCCGTCGACACCGTCGCGCGGATCTTCGCCGCGACGTCGATCGCGGCGATGACGCTCACGGCCGTGCGCGCGATCGCGGCCAACGACCCGACGCTGACGGCGCAGACCGTCCGCCTGTGGGCGTTCGCGCTCGTGTTCCTCGGCGCCGGCCGCGTCGGCATCACGCTCGACCGCCGTCGCGCGCTGCGACGCGGCGAGACGGGCTTCAACACGCTGATCATCGGCGCCGGCAGCGTCGGGCACCTGATCGCCAGACGCCTGCGCGAGCGGCCCGAGTTCGGCCTGCGGCCGATCGGCTTCCTCGACAAGGACCCGCTGATCGACGACGCCGACGAGGAGGGCCTGCGCGTGCTCGGCGCGAGCTGGGACCTCGAGCAGGTCGTCCAGCGCTACGACGTCGAACAGGTCGTCGTCACGTTCTCGACCGCGCCGCACGCGGTCCTGCTCGGCATGATCCGCCGCTGTCGCGAGCTGGGCGTCGAGGTCGTGGTCGTGCCGCGGCTGTTCGAGGAGGTCTCCAACCGCGTCGAAGTCGAGCACCTCGGCGGCGTCCCGCTGCTGCGCGCCGCGACGGTCGACCCGCGCGGCTGGCAGTTCGGCATCAAGTACGCCGTCGACCGCATCCTCGCCGGCGTCGCGCTGCTGGTGCTGGCGATCCCGATGGGCCTGATGGCGCTCGCGGTGCGCCTCAGCTCACCCGGCCCGATCCTCTTCCGCCAGCGCCGCGTCGGGCTCGACGGGCGTGAGTTCGACATGCTCAAGTTCCGCTCGATGAAGGTCGCCCCGCCGGCGGCCGAGCAGGAGTTCGTCCCGCAGGAGGGTGTCGCCCCCGGCGGCGTCGAGGGCGACGACCGCCGCACGCGCGTCGGCGAGGTCATGCGCCGCCTGTCGCTCGACGAGCTGCCGCAGCTGTTCAACATCCTGCGCGGCGACATGGCGATCGTCGGGCCGCGCCCCGAGCGCACCAACTTCGTCCGCTCCTTCGAGGAGCACGTCTACCGCTACGGCGACCGCCACCGCGTCAAGTCCGGCCTGACCGGCTGGTCGCAGGTGCAGGGGCTGCGCGGGCAGACGTCGCTCGACGACCGCGTCGAGTGGGACAACTACTACATCGAGAGCTGGTCGCTGTGGCTCGACCTGAAGATCATCCTGATGACGGTCCCGGCGCTCCTTGGGCGCCACGACGCCGAGTAGCGGGTGTGACGTCGCCCGCAGGCGGGTCGCTTGCGACCGCCGGAGGGCGAAACAAGAGTTGGACCGTGCACCCTCCGTCGAAGCGGGTTCCAGGGCGCCGATGCCATCCGCAGGCTCCGGACAGGCACTCCCGCAACGCATGGCGGAGGCCGCTTAAGGCTGCTTCCTTCCGGACCTGACCTGGTTCACGGGTCGCCATCGCGCGGGACCTGGCCATCGACGCTTGCGAGCGACGAGCTGACCCCTGGAGCCGGCACCCCTCAGGAGGGAATTCGGCCCCGCTAGAGCGGATTGCAGGTACAGGGCACCGCTACCTCCCCGCCTAGCACGGTCCGCGGGCGATCATACTGCCCGCCGCTGCTCGGCGGCGTGCGCGATCACCGCCGCCATCTCGTCGCGAAAGCGCGCGCGGCCGAAGCGGCGGGCGTTCTCGCGCGGCGCGGCCGGGTCCAGCGACAGCGCCTCGAAGCGCGCGATCGCGTCGGCGAGGCTCGCCGGCGTCTGCTCGGCGAACAGCACCCCGGTACGGCCGTCGAGCACCGACTCGCGCGCGCCGCCGACGCCGTAGGCGATCACCGGCAGGCCCGCGGCCTGCGCCTCGACCGGCACGATCCCGAAGTCCTCCTCGCCGGGGAACAGCAGCGCGCGGGCGCCGCCCAGCAGCGCGTCGCGCTCGGCGTCCGAGACGCGGCCGAGCAGCTCGGCGTTCGGCCCGGCGCCGGCCCGCACCGCCTCGAGCGCGCGGCCGCCGCCGGCGACCTTGACCGTGCGCCCGGCCAGCGCGGCGCCGGCCAGCGCCAGGTCGACGCGCTTGTACGGCACGACGCGGCCGAACACGAGGTAGAAGTCCTGCGGGTCGTGCGGGAGCGTGAGGTAGTGGTCGACGTTCACGGGCGGATGCACGACGACCGCCTCGCGCCCGTAGAAGCGTCCGATGCGCGCGGCGACGTGCGCCGAGTTGGCGACGAACACGTCCGGGCGCGAGGCGCCCGCGAGGTCGGTGCGCCGCAGGTGCCCGAGCAGCGGCGGCAGCATCAGCCGCGTCGCGCGGCCGATCTCCTCGCCGTCGAGGAACTCCGGCTCCCACGCGTAGCGCATCGGCGTGTGGCAGTAGCAGACGTGCAGCGTGCCGGGCGGGGTGCGGATGTTCTTCGCGTTCGCGTGGCTGCTCGACAGCACGAGGTCGAAGCCGCTCAGGTCGAACGACTCGAACGCGCGGTTCATCAGCGGCAGCAGCTTCGGGTAGTTGCGCGTCGCCGTCGGGATGCGGTTCAGGAACGAGGCGTGCACCGGACGCTCGGTGATGATCGCCGGCCACGGCTCGGGGTCGTAGACGGACGTGAACAGCTCCGCGTGCGGGAACAGCTCCAGCAGCTCGATCACGACGTCCTCCGACCCGCCGGGGATCGTCAGCCAGTCGTGCACGACCGCCACGCGCGGGAAGCGCCGGCGCAGCTCGTCGATCAGGGCGCTCACCGGCTGCGCTCCACGGCGGCGCGGAAGTCGGTCCACTCGGCGGCGTACGGCGCGATCCGCTCGCACAGCGCCTCCAGCTCGCGCCAGCCGGCGTCCGCCTCCCAGCCCCAGTGCAGGACGAGCGGCGTCCACAGGCCGGTCTGCCGCTCGATCGCCCGCTCGGCCGCCGGCAACACCTCGCGCGCGTGGCCGTAGTAGGGCGCGTAGGCGGGCAGGTAGACGGCGCCGTCGCGCCACTGCGGCGTGCGCTGGAAGCCGATCCGCCGGATCGACTCGGGGCCGCCGCAGACGATCGGGAAGCGGGCGGCCAGCAGCGGCCACTGGGCGGCGTCGAAGCGGTTGTAGGGGGCGACGAAGACGTCGGGGTAGACGCCGTGGCGGTCCAGCTCGGCGAGCGCGTCGTCGAGCAGCGCGGCGGTGGCGGCCGCGTCGAGCCCGCACAGCTCGGAGTGGCGGCGCGGGTCGGCGAAGCGGGTGCGGTGGTCGCGGCCGTGCAGGGCGATCGCGACGCCGGCCGAGCCGGCCGCGCGGCGCAGCAGCGCGGCCTCCTCGTCGGTCAGCGGGCGCGACTCGCTGCCGGCGGGGTCGAGCGGCGCTCTGCTCACGCGCGGCAGCGCGGCGACGAGGTAGGGGACGCCGGCGGCCTGCAGGATCTCGTGGAAGCGCGCGAAGCCGGCCGAGCCGAAGCGCTCGGGGTCGTCCCACGCCTTGTAGTGGGGGAACTCGTCGACGCGCACGAGGAAGCGCGGCGGCGCGGCGGCGCGCTCGCCGAGCACGGCCTGTCGGGCGGCGACCAGCGGTCCGTCGACCGCGCGCTCGTGGTCGTAGCGCCCGAGCTTGCGCCGCACGTCCTGGGCGAGCCGGCCGATCGCGGACGGGACCGGGCGCGCCCCGATCGCGTCGAGCGCGGCCGGGACGGCGGCCGCGCCGGCATCGATCGAGCTCGCCGCGAGCTCGGCGTCGAACAGCAGGCGGGCGCCGCGGGCGGCGTCGATCTCGGGGGGTGCGGTCGCTGCGGGGGAGCCCACCAGCGCGAGACTACCTCTCGGCCCGACGGCACCGCGCGCGGCCCGGCGTCTTGCGAGAATGCGCGTGTGTCTGGAGTCGATCCCGATCCGGACGGGCTCCGCGTCACCGCCGTCGCCACCGCGCGCCGGCTCGTCGGCGGGGTGCGCCGCGGGGTCCTGAGCGCGGTGCTCGAGCGCTCCGGCGAGACGAGCGCCGCCGTGCGCCTGGCGGACGTCGGCCTCGTGCGCGACGGGTACCAC
>Ga0265319_1001256_pt1 | contig 15448 bp, 10 predicted proteins | sample 4824metaG_FD_192443 | JGI IMG/M metagenome (GOLD analysis project Ga0265319, IMG submission 192443) | Rhizosphere microbial communities from Carex aquatilis grown in University of Washington, Seatle, WA, United States - 4-8-24 metaG | ecosystem: Host-associated > Plants > Roots > Rhizosphere >...
CGGCGGGATTATTAATTCCATTTGCGCTGGTGAGGGAAGCCGCTTGCGAATAATTGTTAGGCGTTGTTTGTTGGAATATCTGAACCTGTCCCGGTCCCCCTTCGTAGGATACATAAATATCCCCATTTGGACTTGCCGCCACCCCCCTTGGACTGTTCCAGGCGGAAACCGTGGCCATTAAGGATGAGGTTGAAAGCTTGATCTTTCTCACATCCTTTCCAAAATAATCCGCGACATATAAATACCCGTTGCCATCCGAGGCCAGGGCAATAGGGCCATTAAAACCCAGTCCGGAAATGGTTCCCGCCGCCGAACCGCTTGGCACTAGATACTCATTGACCTGGTTATGGCCGAAATCCGCGACGAAGAGCTTGTTTCCAATCACGACCTCTCCCGTGAAGGTCACCGCGCTTGGGCCTAAAATCGTTTGGGCCGCCTGGCAACAGGTGGGAGGAGGGGTGGGCGTAGCATAAGTTGATAAAAAGGGTTTCAAATAAGCCAGGACACGATTGCGGTTGAGTTCGACCATATAAAGGTTGTCTTGATCGTCAAAGGCTCCTGAATAAGTTTGAGGCCCGAAATCCTGCAAGGTTGTCACAGGGTAATCCCCTAATTCAGGGTTGGTGAAAACAACCGGAAAACGCATTCCCAACCCTTGGCTGTTTTGACCCACTACCATGATGCTGTCATTGGAATTAAAGGCCGGTTCCCATGGCCCGCAAATTCCAGGGACGGGATCAACCTGGTAACAACCAGCTCTATTGAAACTCCCGTTGGTTCCAAAGACACCGTCCGCTGGAACGGCGTATTGGGCCATTCCTGTGGACGAGGCCAGGGAAACCGCGGCCGCGATCGTATTGGCGTTCCAACGGAGCATCCGGTAATTCCCGTCATTTTCCAGGGCATCGTCGGAAACATAAAGGTATCCGTGATGGTCCAAAGCGATGGCCCCAGGGTAATAAAGATTGGTCCTACTCGGGATTCCCGAGGGCTGGTTCGCCATTACGGTTCCATAATTGGGTTGGCCTAAAATGATATCCACCACGGGAGTTGGCCCCGGCGCCGTCCCCAAGGGATTCCTTATCCGGAAAACACGGTTGGTTTCCCGATCACTCAACCAAACGGAAGATCCGTTCGGGGAGGGCGCGATTCCCTCCACATGGGACCAACTGACCGCCTGTCCAGGGGCTCCCAGGATTGGAATCCCGGATGACAAGGTGGCGACAGGTGTCGCCTCAACTGGCGAAACGGGTAAGGGGAGTGCGTAAACTTCAACTAGTGGTGAATTTGAATAGCTGTCGGATTTGGGCCTTCGAATCGCCCAAAGGTGTCCGGCGTTATCCTGGCGGATACGGCCAAAATCCTGGCCGCTGTCCCCGAGCAAAGGAAGATTCGTACCGGCATAACCCGTTTCAGTTTGGCCGTTTGACATCCCGGCAATTCCACCCGGTGGCAGATTCCAGAAGGAAAGACGAAGCGAGTCCGACACGATAATCTGGGTGACTCCTCCCGCGGCGGCCACCGCCACCCCGGAAGGAACGATGAATCCCGCCGGTCCATATTGGTTCTGTTCCCCAAACAAAGTCGGCTTGAAAATTTGAACATCCGCCGAATGCAGAATCCCGGGGCGGATGGTTGGATCGGGGTTGTTCGGAAACCGCCACACATCCTGAATCCGATGGTCGGCGATATAAACGTTTCCAACGCTATCCACTCCCAAAGATCCGAAAGGATCAATCATGGTGGTGGCCGAAATAACTTCGCCAGAGACATAGCTGAAAGTGCTGAACCCATCCGCGCTCGTTCCTTCATGCGGAATGCCCGGCTGATCCGTAAGAATAACCTTAGCGGCGGTGGGAACGGGGTTTCCGCTGGAATAATCCACCCGAAACATCACCGCTTGCACGAGTTCGTCGATCACCCAAAGGCCGGTGGTGGTGACCGAAGCCGCCGTCGGATCCAATTCGAGACCCACCGGCGCGACTAAATTTTGTGTGATTTGAGTTATCGCCGCTTGACCGTTGATATAAGTGGGCACGCCCGCAGAAAAACCAGAGGGCTTAAATATCAGCACCCGGCCGTAGCTGGAGGATTTTTCGGCCACATAGACGCTTCCAAACTGATCCACCCTGACGGCGACAGGTTGGAACATATGGGCTTCGTCGCTGGTTCCGGCCGCGTTACGGTAATTCGCATTGAAATCACTTTGACCTAATACAACATCAGCGGTTTTGGAGGGGGTGCCTCCCGCGTCGGGAAACCTCAACACCCGGTTATTGCATTCATCCGCGACCCAAAGGTTTCCCCAATTATCCGCCGCAACCCCGGTCATGTAGGAATTTTGATCGACACCCGAACCGAAGTCGAACAAATTGAGGTTGGACGAGGTTGGTCCTCCCGTGCTTCCGGAGCCGTTATTATTCGAGGCGAAATAAGTAAAATCCGGCTGCCCCCAAACATGGGAAGCCGCTTGTCCGTTTTGGTTGATCGGCCAGTCATACCGAAGAACCCGGTTGTTGTAATAATCGGGAACATAGAGGTTGCCTTGGCTGTCCACCGCCATATTTCCGCCGGACCCGGCTTCCAAGGGAGATTGGGAACTCCAATGCAACCCGCACAAGCAAAACTCATCGGGGCTGGGAGGGACCGGATGGTTTTGCCAATTGGAATCCTTATTACAGGCAGTCCGGACAAAATCCGGTTGGCCCAAAACTATGTCGGCGCTGAAACCAGGATCTGAAACCGCCGAGTTTGGCTGAAGCTTGCCTAAATCCATTCCCAAGATACGGTTGTTGCCGCTGTCCCAAACATACATCCTGTTATGCGCTGTATCCACGACGACACTCATCGCGTTGGCAATCCGGTTGTTGACGGCCTGTTCTGGTTTTTCCTCGCTGAAAGCGTAGTTCGTTTTGCCGTCATCAGGCTGACCGAGGATGAGATCCGCCCAAAGGTCCCCCGCTCCACCGCGAAGCGGGTTCGCCATTACAACGGTGGGGAAAATTAAAATTCCAATCAATCCCAGAAGTGAAGATTGAATATTTAATTTTTTCAAGATGCCGCCTGGGTGAGGAACGTTCAAATATTTCCCGACAAAAACATGAGACAGATAAACCTTTTTATCGTCCCATTGTCGCTCGATTTTGGGAAAAGGCCAATTTCTAGACTGCCAAAGAGGAGAAAAATCCAAAAAATCGAAAAAAAGGTCAACAGGGGCAAAAAGAAAATAGCTATTTTTGGGGAGGTTTGCCGAATATAGCCGTGATGGTGGAATGTATGCCCCACGGGTCGCGAATTGGCCCGAGACCCGGCACCAATTGGGCTTGGCGGCGCTGGTGAAATCCCGGAGCATGCGGTTGACCGCGTTCTCGTAGAATATGTGACCTTAGCTAATTGTTTTTCTTTCAAACCAAATGTATTCAGGGAAATTCAAGCTGTCCACGACGGGTCCCCGTCGTGGACAGGTAACGGCCTAAAATTTATAAACGAGCTTAGCTTTGATATACATCGCGATTGCTCCGACAATCCAGCCCGCGAAAAATATGGCGACGGGCTTTACTTGTTCTGTACCGCCCTTGGACCAAAATCCGCCGAGAATGACGGCCATAACGATGGCCACCGCGATCCCCCAGCTTATGAATGGATTCATCATGCAACCTCCGATTCTATTGTCCAATGTGAGTCCCCGTCGTGGACAATGTTTTCCTCGCCAATAACAAGATTTTATCTTATTTAAAGCTCGCAGACTGGATTTCGTTTTCGGAACTTAAGGTTATGTGTAATGAACCAAGACAATTCTCTGACTTATCGCAGAACAATCAATTTCAAGATGATCTTTTTACTGTTCGGCAATGTCATTGCCAGGAAATAAAAACCGTTTGCTAACCGGGCTCCAACTTTATCCATTAACGAAAGGGTGAGAACCTCCCCTGGATGAACGTTCGTAAAAGACAAGGCTTCGACCATGCGGTGACCGGTCGTATAAATCAGGACCCGTACCATGCCCGTGCCCATCGAGGAGGGCATTGCGATTTGAACGTTTTTTCCAGTGGCGGGATTGGGAAAAATCACCGGCTTAGGACCAGCGATGCTGGTGGAAGTCCAGGTGGGGGTTATGGTGATAGTCATTACCGCTGTATTAGTCCATGTAGGGGTACCGGGCGTCCAGGTAGAGGACAAGGTACTCGTTGGAGTATCAACTGGAGTTTGAGTCGTGGTAAAGGAGGGGCTATTCGTCGGCGAATCCGTCGGGGTAAACGTGGCCGTACCAGTGGAAGTGGGCATGGCGGTGTAAATCGGAGTATCCGTAAAGGTGGGTGTGGGCGAAAGGGTAGGTGAGTTTGTCGAGGTTTCGGTTGGTGAACCGGTGGCAGAATTTGTTGGCGTGGGCGTATGGGTTGGCGGTACCGTGGTAACAGCCGGGGTCGTGGTTGTGGCCGCAGTCTGGGTGGCGAATAATTGACAAGGGTTGGTGTGATTGATGAGGTAACAGGGCCCGTTCCCAGTAGCGGTAGGTGTAGCGGTATTGGTCGGGGTAGGGGAAAAAGAAAAATTGGCGATGGTGATGATCTGGCTGGTTTGGGGCAAGTTTAGATCCGTCAGGCTGTTAGGGTCGATACAGGAGATGGTCCCTTGGACACCCCCGCTAGGAATGGTGGCTTGATAGGTCCCCAATGGTGCGCTGTTTGAAAAATGGTAGACCATATATAGGGTCGAGTTGTCATTGTCGAGGACAGTCAAAAGAGGTGAACCTGAAAAAACGATTTGCCCGTCGTCCGTTCCATAGGTTGCCGTTCCCAAATGTTGCAACCCCGTGGAAACAAATATGATGGGGCCATAAGTACTAATGTAATGGTTTCCAGTTAGAAGATAGAGGTCCACTCCGGTAATTCCCGTCGCATCATTGCCCGTTCCCGAGGCCTGGAATTGGATTGAAGAAATGTCAAACGGCATCCACTGGTTATTGGTGAGGGTAAAGGCCATCGTGACGGCAGCGCCAGGAGGTTGGGTAAGGGGATTCATTACAGCTGGACCCGACACATTGATCTGACCCAGTCCCGTGGGGGTTTGGGTCGGTGTAAGGGTTATGGTGGGTGTAGGGATTGAATAGGTCCCGGCGGGTGTGGTTGTTGGGGAATTCGTCGGAGTTAATGTGATGCACGCAAGAGCGTGGAGTTCCGAAGGCCAAATACAAGACAATAAACTGAAGGCAAAGAATGCGGGAAGGACGGATAAGCGGACGGGTTTGTTTTTTTGTAATTTTTTAAAAAGTAATTTCCGCTTATAAAATTCAATCGGCATGCCGCCCCCATACCTAACCCGTTTAATCCCATCCATTCCAATTTTCAGGCATGAACGAATTGGGATTTATGACCTATCTTCTAGACGGGTTTCGGCCTTATTAATCCCATTTATTTGAAGGTTTTTAAAGGGCTTATTAGGCGGGATATTCAAGAAATCAGTTATACAATCCGGGTCCAAGTCGTGGACAACCTAAACATTTTCAATCCCAAATAACGTCATCGAATGCAACACAATAGTCTTTTGTTACATTCGAGCGCCTTGGGCAAATCGTCGGTTTTACAATCACCTCCGACTAAATACTCTGTTCACTCCGGTTCCCCGTCGTGGACAAGTCGAAACCCTGATTTCAATCGTAAATCCACCCGCTAAGATATGCCTTTTGAAACTTGTGAAATCATTTTATTGCGAGTCTCCAAAAGCCGCACAGAGAAGAAGGTAAGAGGCTGTGTCGTAGATGCCACATTCATTGACGATCCAGGGCTGGGTTTTCAAACCGGTGTTGTCGATGAAATTCCAGTCCCGGTAAGCCTTTAAAACGGGCGAGGGTTTACCGCCGGAAAGATTGGGTGGTTCAGCCAATCCTTTTAACTGAAAATATTGGTAGGTTGGGCCGTCCGGCACGAATCCCGGAGCGGGCCCCGTTTCGGACTCGTGATCGTCGGTAACACCGTAATTATCCGCGCCATTTAAATAGGGCCATAAGGGATCAGCGGCCGAAGCGGGTTTGCCCGAATAACGCCTTACTTTCGCCAGGTTTTGACTGTCGTTGAACCAAACCTGGGAGGGTTGCCAAACGCCGTGCTTTCCCCCGGCTAAATCCGAGTGGGTCATATAGAACATGTTGAGGGGATTCAACCCGTGGAAGTAATGGAGAAAATCCTCCGAGTGATTTCGGCATTCTTCAGGGCTATGGGAACCGCAAGCGTTCAGCCTTGCTCCCCAAAGCAGGGCAAGGGCTTCTTCCGCCTTGTTCCAATTGGAGTTCCAGCTATAGAGCGAATAATCCATCCCGCTTCGATAACTATCGTTATTCCGGAAGATTAAATCCACCTGCGTCCCCAGGGCGGAACGGATCTGTGCCTCAACACCAGGGTCTCCCTTGCCGCTTTCTAAATAAGCCAAAGCCCCTTTGAAGGCGTCGTTCACCGGCGGTTGGAAGCTTTTCAATAAACCGCTCTTTTCCACGACTTCCCTGGCACCCTCGGTTTTAGGGTCTAATCGAAACAATTCGGCCGCGGCCCAAAGGCGCGGACCCGAATCCGGCCCCTTCTTGACCCATTGGTTCCAAGTTTTCAGGGCCGCTTCCCTTAGTTTTTTCGAGTAAACGGATGATTGGGGAAAAGCGGCGAAAAGCCGGGAGGCGTGTGCCAGGGAGGCCACAAAGACACCTTCAGCTTCACTGGTGGGAGGACCATAAAAACGCGGCGCCATGTCCGAGGAGGGAGGGGACGTCATTTTCCAAAGCTCAGTCGTGAAAACTTTCGCGATCACATGGCCGTCCGACTGTTGGAGTTTCAGGTACCAGTCCAGTTCCCATTTTGCCTCGTCCAGAATGTCGGGAATAACGTTTCCGCTTTCGGGGATGGATGAAACACCGTCCTTGAAGAGTTCGGGATTCCACTCATAGGCGGTCATCATGTACCAAAGGCTTTCGCCTGAGTAACCGTAGGAATCAACGCCACAATCATTCGAGTGGCCGATTTTCTTTTCAAAATCCCCGGCGTCATGCCATCCGCCGGACAAATCCAACACACCATAATCTTTCTCCCCATAATCCCCTCCGGTGGTACATAGGGGTTTAACGGTTTTGTCGCTCAAGTGGCAAGGCTGATCATCCACCCAATTACCGGCAAAAGGCGCGGCTTTGGCGATGCCGCAGCGTTGGAAATAAAAACTCTTCAAGGCTAAAAAAGCGGCTTTGTTATAGATGTTTTTGGAGATAACAAAGTCGTAAGAAAGAGCGCCGAGGGCGGGGGCAGCGATCTGGTAATGTCCTTCGACAGTCAGCGAAGAATAGTCCACCTGCCAAACATGGTCCCCGTGAAGTGGAGGATCGGTTTTGTCCTGGCCCATGTCTTTGATCGATGAAGCGGGTATCCTTAGAAATGTTTCACCACTAGGAACTTTTCGCACTTCCACCCATCCCTTCGGGTCGGCGGTGATGACCGCGAATTTGGGGTCCATAGGTCGGTAGCCTATCGTGTCGATCTTGACAAGGCCGTTAATTTGAAGCGGCGACGCGGCTTGGATCATCGACGAAACTGCGATAATAATGAAAAAGGCGGTCAATCTTTTAATAGGATTCCTTCGTGTCAGAAGTTGGTTTTATTTCCATAATAATCTGAATTTTGCGGCAATCGCCGTTTGCACCCTTCCCAATATTAATTGTCCACGACGGGTCCCCGTCATGGACAAAGGGTTTAAAAATCAAAAATGAATCCAAACCCTCATTCAGGTCAAAAGCCGGGGGTATTGACGGGTGGCGAAAGCCCAGATGAAGAGTGACGCCCCCAGCAGGACCAACCCGTCCAATAACCCGTTGGAATAGGTCGGGTCCAGCAACAACCCCCTCAATCCATCGACCAAATAGCTCAAGGGATTCGCCTTGGCGAAAGCCTGGAGCCAGGGGGGCATGACGGAAACGGGATAAAGGGCGCTGGAGGCGAAGAATAAAGGCATGGTCACCAATTGGCCGATGCCCATCATGCGGTCCCGGGTTTTGACGAGGGCCGCTATCACCATGGAGAGACCGGAAAAAAAAGCCGATCCCAGGACGACGAAGGCCAGGAGGCCCGCGACCCGGTCCAAACTCCATTGCAGATGGATTCCCAGTAAAGAGGCCACCGTGAGCACCACCGCCAATTGGCAGAGGGACCGGGAGGTGGAAGCCAGCATCTTTCCCAGGACCAGCGCCGAACGCTCGATGGGCGTGGTCAGGATCTTCTGGAGGAGCCCCATGTCCCTTTCCCAGATGATGGACAAGCCGTTGAAGATGGAAACGAAGGTGATGGACTGGGCCAATATGCCGGGCGTGAGGAAGGCCAGGTAATCCCCTCCCTGGACCGGCACGGCTTTCATCCGGCTGAAGGCCTCCCCGAACAGCAGGAGCCAAACGACGGGTTGGATGCTCCGGGAAAAGATTTCGGCCGGGTCCTTCATCATCTTGAGGGTTTCCAATTCGATGATGAGGCCCACGTGGTAAAAATACAGCAGGGGGCCTTGGCGGCGCTTAACCAAGCCTTTGGGCGGTGCGGCGGCTGCGTTTGACATCGGCCAGGCCTCCTTGCTCGTCCGGTTCGGAGGTTCCGACGAAGTATACGAACAACTGGTCCATCGTCGCCCGCGGCAAGCGGGCCTTTTTCCGCAGTTCCTTCAAGGTCCCCATCACCTTGATCCGTCCCTTGTCCATGATGGCGATGCGGTCGCATAATTCCTGGGCTTCCTCCATGTAATGGGTGGTCATCAACAAGGTCGTCCCAAATTCCTTCCGCAAGTCCCGGATGTGCCCCCAGAGGGAGTTGCGGGCCACCGGATCCAACCCGGCGGTGGGCTCATCCAAAAACACCACCTCGGGCCGGTGGAGGATGGATTGGCCGATCTCCAGCCTGCGGACCATGCCGCCCGAATAATGGACCACCGGCCGCCCCGCCGCCTCGGTCAGGTCCAGCATTTCCAGGATCCGGGGAATCCTTTCCTTCAACTCGGCATGCGTCAGGCCGTAAAGTTTCCCGAAGATGGTCAGGTTCTCCAACCCCGTCAAGCTGCCGTCCACGGACAAGGATTGGGGTACATAACCGATCGACTCCCGGATACGGGCCGGTTCCTTCTTCAGTGAAAAGCCGTTGACCTTAGCCTCGCCCGAGTCCGGGGCGATCATGGTAATGAGCATTTTGATGGTGGTGCTTTTACCGGCGCCGTTGGGTCCCAGGAGCGCGAAACATTCCCCGGGGGCGACGTCGAAACTGACATCCTGGACGGCCTGAACTCCCTTGAAGCTCTTGGTGAGGCCGCGGACTTCGATCATGGGTTCCATGGCGGGATCAAAACCTTTCAAATCCGGATGGGTCGAGGCGGACATTGTAACGCATTCCAACCTTTGGACGTTCCCGCATCATTCAAGGAGTCGTCCCCAAAGCGCCCCCCAACCCTTCGTCGAGGAACTGGGCCTGGATTGCCTTCACTTCCTTCTCGTTGAGAACCAAGGCCTCCACGCAATCCGCGTCCAGCTTGTCCTTCCCCAGCTTCCGGAGCATGGCGAAGGCCTCCTCGTTGCTCCAGGGGGCCTTGTAGGACCTGGCGCTGGTCAAGGCGTCGAAAATATCGGCTACGGCCACGATCCTGGCCTCCAGCGAAATCTCAGTTCCCTTCAATCCCCTCGGGTACCCCTTGCCATCGAGGGTCTCATGGTGGTCCTCGGCGATGTTGCGCAATAGGTCCAGGCCCTCCAAATGTTCCAGCCCGAAATTCCTCGCGATCTCCTCCACCATGGCCAGGCCCTGGGTGGTGTGCGAATTCATGATTTTCCGCTCCTCGGGGGACAGGGCGCCCTGCTTGAGGAGGATGCTGTCGGGGATTCCGATCTTGCCGAGGTCGTGCAGCGGGGCGAACTCGAAGATGCTCTCGATGGTTTGGTCGTCGATTTTGTGGACGCCGGCCGCGCCCAGTTGCCGCGCGATAAGGCGGGCGTAGCGCGACATGCGCTCGATGTGGGCGCCTGTCTCCGGATCGCGGCGGTGGACCATGCCCTCGGCGGTCCGGACCGCCGCCGCGAGGACGCGCACGGCGAGCATTTCCGTCGTGACCAAGGCCCCGATGAGGTGCCCATAGACGTCGAGGAGGGGAAAGCGCTCCGGCGTGAAGGCGTCGGCCTTGAGCGAATTGAAGAAAACGAATCCCCAGAAAGTGCCGTCCTGGAAAACCGGCATGGTGTAACTGGACCTGAACCCGAGTTGCTGGATGGCCTGGGTGTGGAGATGAGAGCCCTTGCTGAAGAGCGCTAGGTCGGCCACGACGCGCGGCCGGCCGATCTTGAGGATCTCCTGGAGGGACGGTGAATCCGCCAACTTCGCGTCGTAATAGACGAGGCTGTTCTCCGGCCCGCTGCTGGCGATGAAGGTCTTCAGCAAATCGGTCTCCCGGTCATAGCTGGCCACCGCGACGCGGTCTATCCCCGGAAACACCGTGGATAGATGGGCATGGATGGCCCCGAGCTTTTTTCCGAGGTTCTCCGGCGTGTTGAGGATCCGCAAAGGATCCTCATGGGGAAAGAGGCTTTTCACCGGCAGGTTTTCGGGGCTCAAGATCCCCACCGTCCGGCTTTCAAGCGCGAAACCCCTTGGGTTCTAAAGGGATTATCGAACCGTTCGGGGGTTAATTTTGCCATGGGTGGCTCCGTGGAATAGGCTTGTGGGCAACAATCTCATTACATGTCAGGAGCGCTTCATTTATCAAGACCGGACTCGAATTCATCCGAAAAAGCAGGGCCAATATCCCTTTCCATTCCACTTTTTGATTTCCATGGGAAACTATCCCTGTATCCTATTCGTCATAATCAGCGCAGGGACTTTGGACTTTATTTCACGGTTCGGGAGGCTTTATGTTCCAAGGAAACTTCATTTCCGGTTGGTCGAAGGTCCTTGCCATGGCGGTTTTGGCCCTGGCTTTCCAAGGATGCGCCGGGCCGGAAAAACCGGTCGCGCCGGCTTTCAACCTTTACGGTTATCAACGCCTGGCCGTCATACCCTTTGACAACTCCGCCACGGATCCAGCCCTTCCCCAAGCCCTTCAGGATGAAATGACCGATGAGATCGTAGGCTTAAACGCCCTTCCCGTTATCGACGCGGTCCAGGTGGCGGCTTACTTGAAATCCATCCATCAAAACGCGGAGGACGTGCCGACCAACCCCGGCCTCCGGCAAAAGGTGGCCCAACAATTCAAATGCGACATCCTTCTCCTGGGCTCGGCAACAGGGTACCGGGAAACCCTCAAGGATACGGCCCCGGAGCATTTACCCGATCCCCAGACGAGCCAGTTGAAATGGGGCTTTCACACCAACCGCAAGGTCGTCGTCAATATCGGCGCCAAGCTCATGGAACCGGCCAGCGGAGGATTGCTTTGGAGCCAAAAGGGACAGGGCAACGCCTGGTTCAATTCCTGGAATCCCCTACCCATCCCTGATGCGGTCGTTGTCCCCGATCAGTTAGGCCAGTTCGTGGACTTGGCTAATTTGTTCCGTAAAAGGGTCATGAAGGAAACCGACAGCGAGCCGAACACCCTCAGCGAAAACGACCCGAACGTCCTTCTTTATCCCAAAAGCTCGGCCTTCACCGACCTGCGCAAGAAGGCCGTCTACCAGGCGGTTAATTATATCGTCGGTGATTTCCGCGGCTCCGCGAATTGGACGCCCGCAGCCAAGGGAAACTAAAGCAGAGATCGGGAAATGGTTACGGGATCGACCCCAAGACCGTGTCCTCGAAAAAGCTCTCTTCCATCCCGTAAATCATATCGTCGTTGCTGGAGGCGGTCATGACGCAAAGTGGGTCATCCTCAAATTTATCACTGGAACAGGCTCCGGTTCAGGCTTCATTTATTGAAATTGCATCACCGTTGCTTTAAATGAATTAAAGGTGTCGCTATAGGCTACATATGGAGTACCGCCGACAACACAAAGCGAGGTGGAGAAAGCCGAAGCGGCGGAAAATCCCTCATTGCCCAGATAAACCCAGTCGCTTCCATCGTATTTCATCACGGTAGCTTTATACCCAACAGCGCCGTCGCCGAAGGCGACATAGGGAGTTCCGTTGTACTCGGAGAGTGAAAGATAATCAGCAAACCCGGCCGAAAAACCCGCAGAACCTAGGTTGGCCCAACCAGTCCCTGAGTTTCGCATCATGCTGGCTTTCTGCGAATGAGCCCCATCCGAATAAGCAACATCGATAACCGTCCCGGACACATTCAGCGAAATATTGGTGGCCGCTCCGGCCGATATTCCGGAGCCAATACTGAACCAATTGCCGCCGGTATTTTCCATGACGGTCAATTCCCCTCCTAACCCACCGTCCGAATAGGCCACATACAAGGCCTGAGGCGAGGCAGTCGCATAAAGCGCGGGACTATAAGACGAATTGGAGGAAAAATTGGCGTCTCCCACGGTAACCCAAGAAGTTCCGTCAAATTGTTCGACAAGGATTTTCCCTGAATTCGAGGAATCAGAAAAGGCGGCATAGGGCTTATCCGCGACAAAAAGAGTTGGATCGGAAACCGCTGCGTTCGAGAATCCCGGCGAACCCACATCAATCCAATTACTCCCGTTGTAATTTTTGACCGTCGCTCGACCGCCGTGACCTGTGTCCGTATATATAACGTAAGTGCCGGCAGATGAAACAATATTACCGACTCCGGCGCCTGAAAAACCCGCGCTCCCAAAATAACCCCAGTTATTTCCGTCATAGGTCATGACTGACGCGAAAGCCGAAGCGGCCGTGTCCTGGAAGGCCAAATAAAGCGTTCCATTGAATAATGAAAGGGAAAGGTACCCCGCACTGGACGGGGTAAAACCCTGGATCCCCACCGCTTGCCATGAAGGTGAAGCCGTGGAAGTAGGCGTTGGGGTTAAGGTCGAAGTTGCCGTGGTCGAATAGGAAATCGTCAAGGTTGGAGATTCGGAAGCCGTGTTCGTCAAAGTGGGGGTTTCAGTAAGGGATGGGGTATTTGAGACGGTATCGCTTGGAGTCACCGTCGGCGTTGAGGAAATAGTTTCGGTTATTGTTGGGGTGATAGAAGAAGTTGCGGTATTTGTCGGAGTGTTGGTGGGAGAATTGGAAGTTGTAAAACTTGGAGAGGATGTAAGAGTAAACGTCGGGGTACTCATAAAGGTATTTGTAACCGTAGGAGTGTTTGCGGGATTGTTACTTCCATCTCCAGGATTTGTCGGCGAGTGACTATCATTTTGACAAGCGAGTGGCCCAATTGATGTCGCAAGTAAAAAAATAAGACCTATCCGGCGAATTGATTTCAAATATTCCCCAAGTTGATTGGATAAATAATATTAACGGCCTTTCGAAAAATCATCTAAATAACAAATCTCATTTTTAATTGATTGACCCCAAGACATTATCTTCGAAAAAGCTCTCTTCCATCCCGTAAATCATATCGTCGTTGCTGGAGGCGGTCATGACGCAAACAGTGTCCGCGTCCGGCGACACGAAGATGGCCTGGCCCTGGTAGCCGTTGGCGTAGAAGATTTGGATGGTTTTACCTTTCCAGGTCATGTCCTTGAGGTGCCACAAGTAGCCATAGCTGTGGCCGAAGGAAGTCCGGACCGGTGCGTGGAGGCTGGTGGCGTCTTTCACCCAAGCTTCGGAAAGAACCTGCTTCCCTTCCCACTTGCCGCCGTTCAAATACAACTGCCCCAGCTTGGCCATGTCCCTGGCTTTCCAAGCTAAACCATAATCCACCCGATTGACGCCGTTAGGCCCCATCACCCAACCGTCGTTTTCGATGCCAAGTGGATCGAATAAATATTTCTTGGAGTAATCCACCAGGCTCATGCCGCTTTTTTGGGTGATAAGGTTGGAAATGAGCGAAAGGCAGCAGCCGTTGTACATCCAGAAGGTTCCCGGCTTGTGGGCCATGGGGATGTCAAAGGCAAAGGCCAGCCAATCCTTCGTTTCACCCATCTGGACGCCGCAATTGGGCGTTCCCACATCATTGCAGTTGAGGCCGGACGTCATGGAAAGCATCATCCCCACTGTGATGTCATCCTTTTGTTTCTCCCATCCCGGCTTGGCTCGCCATTCTGGGTAGAGGTCGTAAAGCTTTTGATCCACGTTGATCAACCCCTGGTCCTGGGCAATGCCGAAGACGGTTGAGAAAACCGACTTGGTGCAGGAAAACAAAGGATTGGGATATTTCGCGCCATAGCCTTTGAAATATTCTTCCAGAACTATTTTCCCGTGCCTTACCACCACCACGCTATGCACATCGGGAATGGTTCCCCCTTGGATTTTGTCGATCCCCTGAGCAATCTGCTGGAGATTGGCCTTTTGCTTCCGCAAATTCCCCACCTTCCACCCATCGGCCAGCTTCTTGGGAGCTTTGTAGACGTAAGGGGCGGCTGGCTTTTCCGGTGGGTTTGGGATGAGGTGTTCACTATCGGCGGGGGGAGGGGGTATTTCGTCTGCATAGGAATTTTTTAAAAACAGTCCAAAAATAAAAAAAACCAAAATAATCAATAAATATTTATTTTTACAATCTGGTTTTAATAACATCATTTTTTTCCTATTCATAATTTTAGCCCGGAGGTTCTATCGGGACAGCAGGAAGTTTTCTTTTACGAGGGTAATTCTTCCACATCTCAAAAAATTCAGAATCATCGCTAAATTCAAATCTTATCAATTGATCAGAATCTCCGATTTTCATACACGGAACCACAACTAGTGTTTTGTCAAAGTTCGGCAAGTTACAGGTATCATATTGAGACGGTCCCATAATCACCACAATGTCATTTTTATAATTTCTTAATTTCACAAACCTTCTATCGTATTCATCAATGGTTTCACCGGCATAAAAATATACAGTTGGGCAAACGCCATAGTTCACCAATTCCAAATAAAGTTTGTTGATTTCCACACACATGTTTTTTATCTCCCGGGACTTCGGAAAGCTTCCTCGTTTATGCTCTATTCTATTTCTAACATCAGCAGTCTTAATATTCTCTAAAACAGATGTTATCTTCTTAAGAAAAACCAATATCATTTCAATGTCTTGATTTGATAAATCCAGTAAAAACAAATCATGTTGGAAGGGGAATAACTGAATGTTCGTTTCCGACTGAAAACTAGGTTTTTTTGAATTTTCACGAATATATTTACGTTCGTTTTTTATTTTTTCTTCACATAAAACTGATAAAATTGAAAATCCTCTCACCAAAGGGAATAAGGTATTTTTCCCATCCAAGTCATATTTTAACCTTTCCGAACCGAAGGTAATTTCATTTAACGTTTCTGCCATAAACTTTCTAGCCTCTTTGAATCGATACTTAAATTTTGTCGTCGAATAATGATCCGAAAGAAGAACCCACGTCGAAAAGGAAAGACTCTGTTCAAGAATTTCTTCAAGGGATACGAAATAATTAACTGCAACA
>Ga0265319_1001259_pt1 | contig 15436 bp, 20 predicted proteins | sample 4824metaG_FD_192443 | JGI IMG/M metagenome (GOLD analysis project Ga0265319, IMG submission 192443) | Rhizosphere microbial communities from Carex aquatilis grown in University of Washington, Seatle, WA, United States - 4-8-24 metaG | ecosystem: Host-associated > Plants > Roots > Rhizosphere >...
GGGCACGCGCTGGGGCGGCTGCGGACGGCGTGGAGGCGGCAGTTCCTGGCGATGAAGCTCCACGGACCGAGTGTACGCAGCGCGGCTCATCCGCCCTTCGCGACAACAGCGCTTGCCGTTCGGCGCATGCCGTCGGGCGCGCCGTCTGCATCAAATGCACAACTTTTGCCCACGCCCGCCACGCGAGGGCCGCCGGATGGTTCCGACACCCGGAATCCGAAGTCAGCGGACCGGATCCAGCCCCGGTTTCGACCCAGAAGCGGCTATCGAACTCCATCTGCGCGCCCGGGTCGGTTCCCGTAGCGCATTAGGAGGATCGATTCGCCCTGTGCGACGCGAAAGTTGTGCACCTGCTGCAAAGCCGCATGTCGATGCCCGATAGGATCCGACGGTGCCCACCCAGGACGACGTGCGCCGGATTGCCCTGGCACTGCCGGGAGCGGTCGAGGCGGACCGAGATTTCGCGTTTCGAGCCAACGGGCGGCTGTTCGTCTGGGCGTGGCTCGAACGAGTGGATCCGAAGAAGGCGCGCGTGCCGAGCCGCGAGGTCGTCGTCGTCCGCGTCAGAGACGAGCTGGACAAGCAGACGCTGCTGGCAATGGGCGATCCATCGATCTTCACCGAACCGCATTTCGATGGCTGGCCGGACGTCCTCGTTCGACTGGCGGACGTCAGCTTGGCGTTGCTCGAGAGGCTGATCGCGGACTCATACGAGCTTGCCATCGCCAAGCCGCCAACGATAGCAAGGCGTCGGTCGTGAGCGCTCCGGTGAAAACTAGCCGTTCCGCGATCTACCGGTGACGGTGAATGTGGCGATCAGTGCGACGACCGACCCAATACCTATCAGCCAGATCCCGATTCCTACGCTTCCGTAGACGAGAGAGCCGGAGTTTCCCAGATCACTGAGCCTGGATTCGATATCAGAGTAATTCAGGGCGACCACAGCAAGCGCGACTAACGATCCCACGATCGCGAGGACGCGTTGGACTTCGGTGGCACCGCGAACCATTCCCAGACCGATGATGGCAATTGCGATTCCGAGCACGATCGTAATCAAGCCGTCGCCGCCCTCTATCCCGCTCTTGCTAATCGAAAGGCCAAACGGACCCGTGGCAGTCGCCCAAGGCAATATCGAGCCGAGCCCCATAAGAGCACCGCCGACGACGACGGCGATGGCACCGAATTGGGGTTCCGCACGCTCGTGCGGGTGCCAATTCGTATCGCGGCCAGCGTTGTAGGGCAATGGAGACGGCCATGTTGGCGGAGGTGGTGCACTTGGCATCCATTGGTAAGTGACGGTCAGAGTTGGGCCATCCCACCTTTGCGCTACCGGGTGGAAGCCGACGGCAGAGGCGCGCGCGGAATCTTGGCTGAACGCCTGCAGCGACTCATTGGGTGTTCGTCCTGTGTAGCGCTCCACCCGAGTCGTCGAACCTTCCACAAGTTACCTCCTGCCGTCATCGGCTCCGCAGCGGAAGCTAACGCTGCGGAGCGCCAGAAACAAGGTGGGCACCTGATAGGAGAGGGCGATGTTTCCCATAACGGCTCAACGCAGGCTCAACCTTCAAGAAGCGGTAGACGCAGGTTTTGGCACGTCGTCCAGCGCCGAAGTTGCGCCGACGCTGCCCGTCGGCATTCTTGGATTCGTGGGTACTGCGACGTCGATCTATGCCGTCTGCGTGGAGCAGGACGGATCGCTATCCAATCATTGGCTCAACGAGCTAGCCGTTGATGACGATTCCTTGATGACGGACGTCTTCGGAGAAGGCGCGTCGCCCGCGACCGGTTCAGACCATCCGATTCGTTAACTCTGGTTGGTCGGGTCCTGCTCGATCTGGCGGCGAGCCTCGGCGCGCTGGTCCTTGACTGCATCGGCAACCGCATCACTCGCCAGGCCGAGCATCTGGGCTGCCAGCAGCGCGGCGTTCTCGGCCTGGCCCACGCCGACCGTCGCCACGGGCACGCCCTTGGGCATCTGCACGATCGACAGCAGCGCGTCAAGACCGCCCGCGAGCTGGCCGGGCATCGGGATGCCGATCACCGGCAGTGTCGTCTTCGACGCCACGACCCCGGGCAGGTGCGCGGCGAGGCCTGCGGCGCAGATGAAGACCTGCGCGCCACGCTCGATTGCGCCACTGACGTAGGTCTCGAGCAGGTCCGGCGCGCGATGGGCCGAGATGACGCGCAGCTCGTTACGCACGTTGAGCTTGCTCAGCAGGTCCGCGGCCTTCTGGACGACCTCGAGATCCGACCGGCTGCCGACGATGATCGCGACGAACGGCTCCATGGCCGAAATGTAGCGGTATCGTCCGCGGGTGGGCGACTCGGCACCGATCGCGATCGTTTCGGCTCTGCCGCAGGAGCTGGCACTACTCCGTGACGCCACGGCCGACCGAGCGGAGCTGGACCTTGGCGGCCTGGCCGTCCGTGCGTGGCTGGGCACTCTCGATGGCTGCGCGGTCGTCCTTGCCGAGGCTGGCATCGGCAAGGTGGCGGCGGCAATGCTGACGACGGCGTTAGTGCTCGTCGCTCGGCCGCGTCTCATCGTCCTGACCGATGTCGCCGGCGGCCTGGACCCGCGGCTGAGTGTCGGCGACGTGGTGATCGCCGACCGACTCATCCAGCACGACGCCGGCGTCGCGCAGCCCGCCGGGATCAACGCCTACCAGGCGGGCCACCTGCCCTTTTTCGACCCGACAGATCAGCTCGGCTTCGAGCCGCCGCGGGAGCTACTGGCCAAGATTCGTGGACGGCTGGAGGGCATCGAACTCCTGACGATCGACGGCCGGAAGCCGCTGATCACGTTCGGGTTGATCCTGACCGGCGACGTTTTCGTCAACTCTGTCGAGGTTGGCCAAAGGCTGGCCCGTGAGCTCGGCGGCCAGGCGGTCGAAATGGAGGGCGCGGCATTAGCCCAGGTGGCCGATCATCTCGGTGTGCCCTTTCTGGTCGTCCGCGCGCTGTCCGATCTGGCCGGGGAGAACGCGCCGTCGCCTGAGGTCTTCGGACACTTCCTGCGTATCGCGTCCGAGAACAGCGCGCGCGTCGTTCGCCACCTCCTGCCGGTGCTATAGGACATCGCCGTGAAGCTGATCATCGACTGCGACACGGGCATCGACGACGCGCTGGCCCTGCTGTACGCGGTCTCGTCCCCGGAAGCGGAGCTGCTCGCGGTCACGTGCACATCGGGCAATATCGAGGCCAGGCAGGTCGCGACCAATACGCGGGCACTCCTCGAGCTGTGTGGGAGGGCGGAGATCGAGGTCGCTCTCGGGCGCGAGACGCCGCTCGTCCGGCCGCTGATGATCGCGCCCGAGACCCACGGCCCGCGCGGCGTGGGCTACGCCGAGCTGGCGCCGCCCATGACGCAGATCAGCCCACGCCACTCGGCCGACCTGATCATCGAGGAGGCGCGCCGCGCGCCGGGCGAGGTGACACTCGTCACCCTCGCGCCGCTGACGAATCTTGCCGTCGCGCTCGTGCGCGAGCCCGAGCTTCCACGACTGCTGCGCGGCCTGGTGATGATGGCCGGCTCGTACCGCTCGGCGGGCAACACCGCGCCCACTTCGGAGTGGAACGTCGCGGTCGACCCTGAAGCGATGGCGCTCGTGCTCGCGGGTTGGGATGCGTGCGAGGGTGTTCGGCGGCCGATTGCGCTCGGACTCGACGTCACCGAGCGGGCGAAGATGACGCCGGAGCTGCTCGCCCGACTGCATGCCACGGCCGACGACCCTGAGGCGAACCCGATCCTGACCTTCGTCGACGACGCGCTGCGCTTCTACATGGAGTTCCACTCGCGCTACGACGGCTTCTACGGCGCGTTCATCCACGATGCGCTGGCCGTCGCCGCGGCGCTCGATCCGGATTTGATCACGGCGGAATCCGTGACCGTTGAGGTCGAGCTGGGCGGCAGGTGGACGACCGGCGAGACGGTCACCGACTGGCGCCGATCGTGGCGCCGACCGCCCAACCTCGATGTCGCTACGCAGGCCCGCGTCGACGTTTTCTTCGAGCGTTTCATCGACCGTGTCGGAAACCTCGCCAAGCGCCACTCGGACGTGGCAATCTGACGCCACAGGGAGAGGCAGGAGGAGAGGCAATGGGAATGGGAATTGGAGTGGTCGTTGCAGCGCTCGCGGCGCTCGCTGCGTCGTTGCTTCCGTGGATCACAATCGCACCGCCCGACCCGACGGCCGCGCCAATCGATATCAGCCTGCTCAGCGCCGTTCCCGCGTTTGGTTACGCGGACGCGCTGCTCGCGCTGCCCATCGTTGCGCTCGCTTTCGGGGTTGTGCTGATCAGAGGATCGCGCGAGGCCTGGGTCGGCTGGGGCGCGGCCATCGCCTTCTTCGCCGCCGCTGTCGTCGCCGCGATCGTGGGTTTCTGGATTCAGAACGCCGATCAGCAACTTGCCAGCTGGTCGGTTCCCGCGGGTGCTCTCGGAATAGGTTCCGGCGTCGTGGTTTACGCGCTTGCCGCGATCTTCGGGGTGATCGCCGCCCTCGGGACAACGAGACAGTTCAAGCGTTACGTCGAAGCACAGTTCACGACGCGAGTGATCGTGCTGATGCCCGTCGCGATCGCCATCAACATCGTTCTGGGGTACACGGTTCAGACCGTACTCAAGCTGCCCATCTATCTCGACTCGATTGGCACGATCACGGTCGGTGTGCTTGCCGGTCCGCTCGCTGGCGCACTGACGGGCATCCTGTCGAACTTGATCTGGCAGTACGCGCCAGTCATCGGCGGCGGAACCATCGGACCATTCGCTGTCGTTGCGGGCGTGATCGGAGTTCTGGCCGGCATCTGGGGCTATTTGGGAATCTATCGATCGAGACCCGCGCGACCCTCACAGCTCGTGCTCGGAGCAGTGGTTGCTGCGGCACTCGCGATCCTCGTGATCGTGCCGCTCGTCAACAACCCGATCTACCAGAACGGTTCAGAAAACGGCTTCGTCGCGTGGGCTGTGCCAGCGGCAATCGGCATCGCGATTGTGGTCGCCGTTGTCATCGCGGCATTCATCTACATGCGGCGCGACATGGCCGGCTTGTGGGTCGCCATCGCGGGAATCGTCACCGGCTTCATCGCGGCCGTCGTGTCCGCTCCCATCGCCGCGATCGTGTTCGGTGGCGTGACCGGTTCGGGGACTGACCTGATTGTGGCTGCGCTGCGTCAGGGCGGCGCCGACGTGCTCCAGGCGTCGCTTGGCCAGGGCTTTTTCAGCGACCCGATCGACAAACTGATCACGAGCTTCGTGGTCTTCATGATCCTGTCCAGTCTCTCGCCGCGCTACCTCGCCCGGTTCCCGCTCGGCGAGCGTCTGATTCGGCGCGAACCAGCCGGTGCGGTGCCCATGAGCGGCGCGATGCGCCCGCCTGAAACGCCCCCGATCAACGCGGAGGATCAGTAGTCACTCAGGCAACGGCAGCCCCGGCGGGCGTCTCGGCGCCCGCGCAGCGGGGGCTGCCCGATTTCGTCGCCCGACCACAGCACGGCCCATATCGCAGCCTGAACCCGACGACGAAGCTCGTCGTCGCCTTCGCGAGCGCCCTGATCGCGTTCGGCGTCCGGGGCTGGAGCGCGCCGATCGTCGTGCTGGTCGTGATGCTCAGCCTCGTCGTCTGGGCCGGCGTGTTCAGGCGTTACCTGCCGTACCTGCTCGCCACGAGCGCTCTGCTCGTCTCGATCCTGCTCGTGAACACGTTCCTGTACCCGGGCGCAACGGACAGGATCTTCGTTGCCGGGCCGTTGGCCGCGACCGGAACGGGTCTCGTCGCCGCGTTGCAGGCCGCGCTGCGTGTCCTGGCATTCGCGACGTCAGTGGCACTCTTCGCGTTGACGACGCGGACAGACGAGCTCGTCGACGACCTGGAGCGGCGCGGCCTGGGCCGCCGACCCGCGTTCATCCTGACCACGGCCATCGGGACTGTGCCCCGGCTCGCGGAGCGCGCGCGCGAGATCGTGGAGGCCCAGCGATCGCGTGGCTTGAACACTGAAGGCGGCTTTCGTGCGCGCGCGCGCGGGGTCCTGCCCGTGGCCGCGCCCCTCGTCCTCTCGGCCCTGACAGAAGTCGAGCACCGGGCAATGGCGCTCGAGGCACGGGCGTTCACGGCGCCGGGTCGCAGAACCGTTCTGCGTGCCTATCCCGACAGTCCCGCGCAGCGCGTGCTGCGCTGGGGACTCGTAGTGCTCACGATCGTCCTGCTCATCTCCGCGTTCAGCGGCGCACTCAGTGCTCTGCCATGACCCTGACCATGGCCTCGGTCGCCTATCGCTATGCCGGCGCTCAGGTCAGCGCTCTGCACAACGTCAACCTGTCGGTCGAGCCTGGCCGCGTGGTCGGTCTGGTCGGAGCGAATGGATCGGGAAAATCGACGCTGTGCCTGTGCGCGGTTGGCCTTGCGCCCAACGCCATCGGCGGCGTGATGGATGGCTCGGTCCGCATCGACGGGCTGGAGACGAGCAAGACACCGATTCACAAGCTCGCCCAGCACGCCGGCATACTGTTCCAGGAGGCGCAGACGCAGCTCACGTCGGGCGCCCCGTCAGTCTGGGAAGAGATCTGTTTTGGGCCGCGCAACCTGTCGCTGTCCGCCGACGAGGTGGTCGAGCGCACCTGGGCGGCCATCGAATCGCTCCGACTGACGGACATCATCGAGCGCGACCCGGGACGGATCTCGGGCGGGCAGTCGCAGCTCGTCGCGCTTGCCGCGGTGCTCGCCCTCGGCCCGCGTTACCTGGTGCTCGACGAGCCGACCTCCCAGCTCGACCCGCTGGGCACCCGACTGGTAGGCGATACGCTCGCCCGCGCGGCCAAGGAAACCGGCGTCGGCGTGCTCATCGCCGAGCACAAGACCGACCTGCTCGCGCGCCTGTGCGACGAAGTCGCGGTCATCAACGGCGGCACGATCGTCGCCCGCGGCACGGCCGCCGACGTGTTGTCGGACCCGTCGCTCCACCAGTGGGGCGTGGCACCGCCGGCGGACGTCGCGTTGCGCCAGGCGGTCGTGGCCGCAGGCCTGACGTGGCGCGGTGAATGGCCATGACGGTCGTGGGCATCGAGCTCGCAACTGAGAACCTGGGCTTTGTCTACCCCGACGGCACGCGTGCCCTGTCCGAGGTGTCACTTTCGATCGCGGCGGGCACACGTGTCGCCATCATCGGCCAGAACGGGTCGGGCAAGTCAACGCTCGTGCGCCACTTCAACGGCCTGCTGCGCGCGACGGAAGGACGCGTCCTGGTCGACGGGCAAAGCGTCGGTCGCACCCACGTGGCGGACCTCGCGCGCCTCGTCGGCATCTCGTTCCAGAACCCGGACCGGCAGATCTTCTCGGCCAATGTCCGATCGGAGGTCAGCTTCGGCCCGCGCAACATCGGCGTCCGCGGCAAGGAGCTCGAGCAGCGGGTGCAGCGCGCACTGGGCCAGGTCGGCCTCTCCGATTACGCCGATGCGAACCCATACGACCTCGGTTTCTCCGAGCGCAAGCTGCTGGCGCTGGCGTCGGTCATAGCCATGGGCACGCCGGCGATTGTGTTGGACGAGCCGACGACCGGCCAGGACGCCGACGGCGTCGCGCGGGTCAAGCGCATCTGTGGCGAGCTGGCCGACGAGGGCCGCACGGTCGTGGCCATCTCGCACGACATGACCTTCGTGGCCGAGACCTTCGAGCGCGTGCTCGTCATGCGCGACGGCCGCGTCGTGCTGGACGGATCCACGGCCGCCGTGTTCGGCGAGTCGAACTGGGCCATGCTCGAGTCGACCTTCCTCGAACCGCCGCTCGTCGCCCGACTCGGCGCGCGACTGGGATTGGGGCCAACGCCGACGACCGCCTCGTTCGTGGACGCGCTACGCGGCACCGAGTCGCCGACCAGTTGAGCGGGCGCGTATCGCCACCAGTATTACGTCGTGCGTAGCGCGTTCGTTAACGAGATCTCGCGAGGTGCCGCACGGCCGCAGCCAGCGGACTATCGGCTCAAACGCGCTGATTTAGCAGTGGTGGCGATAGGACGCGCCGCAGTCGTCGGCGCCACGGTCGCAAGCTCCGACTACGCCCGCCGCTCTTGGCTGGCTAATACTGGTGGCGATATCCGAGTTCTTTAGGATGGCCGCGGGTCACGTCAGTGACGCGTTGAGGAGGTAGCCGTGTTTTCAAGACTTATTGGCGGTGCGGTCGGCGCGCTGGTGACGTTCGCGCTGCTGTGGCTCAACCATGCCGACACGGGCGCATGGGCCACGGCGGCAATCGTCGGCGCGATTGCCGCATTCCTGTGGCCGATCGTCGTCGGCTGGTACCTAGGTCACCGCGCTCGCACCCACCGCGACGACAAGATCGAAGCAGAGGTCCAGCGCCGCATGGAGCATCAGCAGCAGGAGGAAACCCCGCCGCGTTGAGGCCTACTCCGTGATGAGGAGCGCGACCGCTGACACGGCGCCGTCGGCGATGACCCAGGCGCGGACGACGGGCCGATCAGGGTGGGCGAGCGAGCAGATCACGTAGAGCGAGTCGGGGTAGTAAGCCAGCCCGACGTCCGTCTGCGACGGCTCTGCCGGGGACGCGACGTGCGAGTGGACGATTGCCCAGACGACCTCGTCGGCGTCGTCGAGCTCGGTCCAGACGCGGAGCTGCTCCTGCGCGTCGATCATGTAGCGATAGGGCGACTGTGCCGCGTTGCGCAGCTCGATCCAGCGCGATGGCGCGCCGCCCTCCGCCCAGTAATGGTCCGAGACGAGCAATCCGCACGCCTCGTTGGGAACGCCGCGGCGCGCCGCGTCAATAACTGCCTGGAGCAGCTCAGCGGAGATCGGCGCCTCGGCCCCACCAGCAGTGGAGCGTGACGACGGATCGCGCTTGATGGCAGCCCACTCATCGGGAGTCGGGATCGGATCCTCCCCGTTCACCACAGGTTCAGCGCCTCCATCGACTCGTGCTCGAGATCGCGCGACCAGACATCCTCGGAAAGGTACTTCCAACCGCCGTCGGCCAGGAGCGCGACGACCGTGCCTGACTCCATCTGCTCAGCCACACGCGACGCAACGACGAGCACACCGCCCGACGAGACACCGGCAAAGATCCCCTCCAGCGACGTCAGCCGGCGCAGCGCCTCGATCGACTCTGCCGTCGTGACCAGAAACTTCCCGTCGACCACCGACGGGTCGAAGATCTCGGGCACGAAGCCATCCTCGAGCGAGCGCAGGCCCTGGACCATCTCGCCGGGCATCGGCTCGGCCGCGTAAATCCGGACGTCGGGCGAGTGTTCGCGCAGCCGCCGACCAACACCGGTCAGCGTTCCGCCCGTCCCCAGGCCTGCCACGAAGGCATCGATCTCGGGGCAGTCGGCGATTATCTCGGGCGCAGTCGTCTCGTAGTGGGCGAGCGGGTTGAGCGGGTTGGCGTACTGGTCGGGCATGACGAAGCGCGGGTCGTCGGCCGCCATCTGGCGCGCGAGCGCCACCGCGCCATTCGATCCAAGCTCGGCCGGTGACTCGACGACGGCCGCGCCGTAGATGTCGAGCATCTGCCGGCGCTCGCGCGTGACGTTCGCGGGCATGACGACGGTCAGTGGCCAGCCACGCAAGCGGCAGATCATCGCCAGCGCGATACCGGTGTTACCGGAACTTGGTTCGAGGACGATCGAATCGCCCTTCAGCCGGCCGGCCGCCTCGAGGCCCTCGATCATGTAACGCGCCACGCGGTCCTTGACTGAACCAGTTGGGTTGACGCCCTCGAGCTTGACGAGGAGCTTGACGCGCGGGTTGGGGCAGAAGCGCGGGATCTCGACCAGCGGCGTATGGCCGATCGCCTCGATCAGCGACGAGTAGCGCCGCCCGGATCCGTCGGTTGTCAACGACCCCCGGCCATGGCGGGCAGGATGATCAGCGCGTCGCGCTCCGCGACGGGCGTTTCGAGCAACTGCATGTAGCGGACGTCCTGGCCGTTGAGGTAGACGTTCACGAAGCGGTGCAGGCCGCCGTCAGCGGCCATCAGCTGCTCGCCCATCGCGGGATAGCGCGCGATCAGGTCGTGCATGACCTCGCCGACTGTCGATCCGGCTGCCTCGACTTCCTTCTGCCCGTTGACCTGCGTTCGAAGGACGGGCGGAATGCGAACCCGGGTCACGATGCGCTGGCGAACGTCGCGTCCGCCGTTTGTGCCTGGCGGGCGAGTGCCCCGACGCCGCACGCGGGACAGTTCGGGTCGCGGCGCAGCTTGACCTCGCTGAACGTGCCGTCGAGCGCGTCCCAGATCAGGAGACGGCCGACGAGCGGGTCGCCCAGGCCGAGGAGGACCTTGATCGCCTCTGTTGCCTGGAGCAGGCCCATCACGCCCGGCACCACGCCCAGAACGCCCGCGATGGAGCAGCCCGGAGCGAGCTCGGGCGGCGGAGGAGTCGGGTAGAGGCAGCGGTAGCACGGCCCCTCGAACGGCACGAACACCGTCAGCTGACCCTCGAAACGGAAGACCGACGCGTGCACGACGGGGATTGCGTGGCGCACGGCCGCGTCATTGAGCGTGTAGCGCGTCTCGAAAGTGTCCGTACCGTCGATGACCACGTCGTAGCCCGCGATGAGCTGATCGACGTTGTCCTCGGTCAGCATCTCGACGTGCTGGACGACCTTCACCTCGGGGTTGAGCGCCCTGATCGTCATCGCCGCGGATTCGGTCTTCTTCATGCCGATCCGGTTCTCCGCGTGGACCACCTGGCGCTGGAGGTTGGACAGGTCGACGACGTCGAAGTCGACGATGCCGATCGTGCCCACGCCCGCAGCGGCGAGGTAGAGCAGGCCGGGCGAACCAAGCCCACCGGCACCGATGAATAGCACCTTCGCCTGCTGCAGCTTGGCCTGCCCCTCCGGACCGACCTCGGGCATGACCAGGTGGCGCGCGTAGCGCGGATTGGTCGCCACGGCCGGTGTGTTCGCCGGGAGCTCCCACGGCCGACCCTCAGCCTTCCAGCGGCCAATGCCGCCGGCGACCGAGTAGACCTCCTGGTAACCGAGCTGCGCGAGCGCGTACGCCGCGCGCAATGAGCGGGCGCCGGCGGCACAGTAGATGACGACCGGCCTGCTCCTGTCGGGAACGACGTCCTGGACGCGCGCGGCGACCTCGACGGGCGGCAGCAGGGTCGCACCTGCCAGATGGCCGGCGCGCCATTCGTTCTGCTCGCGCGTATCGAGAAGTGCAGCGCCCTTGTCGATCAGCTCCTGGGCTTGTGCCGGAGAGATCTCGCGGACCGGATCAGCCCTCATCGCTTTGCTGCCAGGTCACGCGGTCCTTGGTGGCGTCACGGAGCGTCTCGAGCGACAGCATCGCGCACTTCATCCGTGCCGGGCTGATCTCGATGCCCAGGTTGTCGAGCACGTTCTGGCGGCCCATGTGCGCGATCTCGTCGAGCGTCTTGCCCTTGATCTCGTCAGTCAGCATGCTCGCCGAAGCCTGGCTGATGGCGCAGCCACGGCCGGTGAAGGCCACGTCCTCGACACGGCCCTCTTCGTCGATGCCGAGCATCAGGGTGATGCGGTCGCCGCACAGCGGGTTTGCCCCTTCTTTGGCCGTGGTCGGCGACTCGAGGATGCCGAAGTTGTGCGGGTTGCGGTAGTGCTCGAGGATCTCGTCGCGGTAAAGGTCGTCCATCTTTCCTTGTTTCGTGGTTCCTAGTTTCGTGGGCCGAAGAGTCGCTCGACCTTGTTGAGCGCCTCGGCCAGGCGGTCGATGTCTTCGCGGTCGGTGTAGATGTAGAAGCTGGCCCGCGCGCTGGCCTCCTCGCCGAGCCGCTGGTGGAGCGGCATCGTGCAGTGGTGGCCGGCGCGGACTGCGACGGCCTCACGGTCGAGGAGAGTGGCCACGTCATGCGGGTGCGCGTCGGCCAGGTTGAAGGTGATGATGCCGGCGCGGTCGGCGCTCGTGTGCGGCCCATGGATGCGGATCGTCGGCACGCGCTCGGGAAGGACGGCCAGCGCGTAGTCGACGAGGTCCTTCTCGTGGGCGCGTACGTGTTCCAGGCCAATGTTGCTCAGGTAGTCGAGCGCCGCGGCTAGGCCGATCGCCGCGGACACATCGGGCGTGCCCGCCTCGAAGCGGTAGGGCACCTCGTTGAACGTCGAGTGGCGCAGCTTGACCTCGCGGATCATCTCGCCACCGCCCATGAAGGGCGGCATCTCGTCGAGGATCTCGCGCCGCGCCCAGAGCGCGCCCGAGCCTGGCGGACCGAGCGTCTTGTGGCCCGAGAAGACGAGGAAGTCACAGTCCAGCTCCTGGACGTTGACCGGCTCGTGCGGGGCCGCCTGGGCCGCGTCGACGAGCACGAGCGCACCGGCCTCGTGCGCCTTGCGCACCATCTCTGCCGTCGGGTTGATCGTGCCGATGCCGTTCGACACGGCCGTGAACGCGACCAGTTTGGGGTGCGTGCGGAGCAGGACCTCGTACGAGTCCTGGAGCAGGCGGCCTTCGTCGTCGAAGGGCACGAACTCGAGGTCGGCGTCCTTCTCCTGGGCGAGCATCTGCCACGGGATCAGGTTCGAGTGATGCTCCATCTCCGTGGTCACGATCGTGTCGGCCTGCTTGATGTTCTTGCGGCCCCACGAATAGGCGACGAGGTTGATCGCCTCGGTCGCGTTGCGGACCATGACGATCTCGTGCGCGTCCTTGGCGCCAACGAAGGCAGCAATCGTCGCGCGAGCGGCCTCATAGGCGGCGGTCGCCTCTTCGCCGATCTCATAGATGCCGCGATGGACGTTCGCGCTGTAGTTGTTCAGGTAGCCGCTCATTGCCTCGGCGACAACGCGTGGTTTGAGGCTGGTCGCGGCACTGTCGAGGTACGCCAGCTGGCGGCCACGGAACTCACGCTCGAAGATCGCGAAGTCGGCCCGCAGGGCGACCGGGTCGAGCGGCCGGACGATGGCCATCGTTGGCTTGCTCCTTGTCAGTGCGCGGGTGACTGCGCCGGCTCGGGCGCCTCGGGCTCGTCGTCAACGTCTTCCATGCCGGCCTCGCGCAGGATGGGAGCGTACCCCTCCTCCTCGAGTCGCAACGCAAGGTCGCGTCCGCCGGTGGCGATGATCTGACCCTGCGCCAGGACGTGAACGACGTCGGGCACGATGTAGTTGAGGAGGCGCTGGTAGTGCGTGATCAGCAGGACACCCATGTCCGGGTTGAGCTGGGCGTTGACGCCCTCCGCGACGATGCGCAGCGCGTCGATGTCCAGGCCACTGTCGGTCTCGTCGAGGACCGCCATCTGCGGCTGGAGCACGGCCATCTGGAGCATCTCGAGACGCTTCTTCTCGCCGCCTGAAAAGCCTTCGTTGACGTAGCGGGCTGCAAAGGAGTCCTCGAGCTTGAGCAGAGCCATCTTCTCGCGCAACAGGCGCCGGTAGTCTCCCATCGAGATGCCGCCGCGCGTCGGGTCGGACGGGTCGTAGCCCTGCTGCTGGCTCGGCTCGGAATCGAGCGGTCGGGAGCGCGCGTTGAGAGCAGTGCGCAGGAAGCTCGCGATCGACAGGCCGGGAACGGCGGTCGGGTACTGGAAAGCCAGGAAGAGGCCCAGACGGGCGCGCTTGTCGGCGCTCAGGGTCAGGATGTTGCGACCCTTCCAGATCACCTCACCCTTGGTCACCTGGTACCCCGGATGGCCCATCAGGGCGTAGGCGAGCGTCGTCTTGCCCGACCCGTTGCGACCCATGATCGCGTGGATCTCGCCCTGGCGAACCTCGAGGTTGATGCCGCGCAGGATCTCGCGCTTCTTGTCCGCGATGGGTACGACGTGCAGGTCGCGGATGACGAGCGTGCGGTCAGCGTCGCTCGGTGCGTCGGGCGCCGTGGCGCCGGGTTGGGTAAGTGTGTCGGTCATGGCTCCGTCGTGTTTGCCAGTTGGCTGATCGAGATTGGCATCGAGTGAAACGGGTGGCTGGGCCGCGGCGTCGCGAGGTCGGCGAGGGTAATCGAGTCCAGCGCGCCGATGATCGCGCGCTGGACGGTCATCCACAGGTGGTTGACGCTGCAGTAGCCAGTCCGATCGCAGATGCTCGCATGTGACGGATCTTCGCTGGCACAGACCATAGGCGCGATCGGGCCTTCGAGCGCGCGCAGCACTTCGCCCATCCGTATCTGGCCCGGCTCGCGGGTGAGCTCATAGCCGCCATGCGCGCCGCGCGTGCTGTGGACCAGATCCGCTTCACGCAAGCTGACGACGAGCTGCTCGAGGTACGGCCGCGGCAGGGCCTCGTGGTCGGCCATCTCCGCGAGGCTGACGGGTCCGGCGCCGTGGTGGCGCGCAAGCTCGACCATCATCCGAACGCCGTACTCGCCGCGCGTGGAGAAATGCACGGCGCCGGTGCCCGGGAAGATGCTCCGCGACCGTGGCTGCTTGACGGCCGCGTCGATGGCGACCACGTCCGCGTCGAGAGCTTCGGCTTCGGGGGAATTCCGAGTTATCACGTCAGGATTGAGTCTAGCCGAGGCCGGTGACCGGCGCAATCGCGGCCGCACGGAGCACTTTGCCGAGATTCAGCCACGGCCGCGCTATGCCGCGATTTCCGCGCGCACCGAGCCGAGGCCGGCGAACACGAGGGCGGAAACGGAGCCACGGAGCACGAAATCGTCGACCAGCAACTCGTGTCGTGCAACGCCCACGACTGGACCGTGGCTAAGCGCGTCTCTGGTGAAAATCGGCAACTGGAGACGCTAATTCGTGGGTTAAGCCGCGCGTAGCTGAAGATCGACCATGCCCGCTACTCTCGCGTCATGGAATTCAGCGAAGTCGTCCGCCGGCGGCGGATGGTGCGCAACTACGACCCGGACAGGCCGGTTTCACGCGAGTCACTTGAGCGGATTGCGGCGGCGGCCCAGCGCGCGCCAAGCGCCGGCTTCAGCCAGGGCCAGCGTCTCGTGATCGTCACCGAGCCGGCGCGCCGACAACGCGTCGCGGAGATCTGCGAGGAGCCGGCCTACATCGCCGCGGGCTTCGACGCCTGGGTCAGCCGCGCGCCAGCGCTGTTCATCCCGACCGTCAGCGAGCAGATCTACCACGCGCGCTACCGCGAGCCGGACAAGATTCAGGAAGACGGAACGGAGATCAACTGGCCGATCCCCTACTGGTACACCGACGTCGGCGCCACTGCCCTACTCGTCCACCTCGCCGCGATCGACGAGGGAATGGCTGCTGGTTTTATGGGCCTGGCGGACTACACAGACTTGAAGAACGAGCTCGGCATCCCGACCGACCAGCAGCCCATCGGTGTGATCACGGTCGGCTACCCCCTGGCGGACAGGCGCTCAGGCTCGCTCAAGCGCGGCTGGGTGCCGAGCGCTGACTTCGCCCATTGGGAGCACTGGTAACGCTCAGCGGATGCCCGTGTCGTAGTTGATCTGGACGGTGACGTACTGCCCGGGCGGAACGGTCACCGACACTGGCTGGGCGATCGGATACGAGTCCGTGCCGG
>Ga0265319_1001261_pt1 | contig 15406 bp, 9 predicted proteins | sample 4824metaG_FD_192443 | JGI IMG/M metagenome (GOLD analysis project Ga0265319, IMG submission 192443) | Rhizosphere microbial communities from Carex aquatilis grown in University of Washington, Seatle, WA, United States - 4-8-24 metaG | ecosystem: Host-associated > Plants > Roots > Rhizosphere >...
GTAAAGGGTAAAAGGCGGATATTCCGGGGGGTTGACACCATCCGGGTGGTACACAAAAATGTCCACATGAAATTCCGGGTGGTCATTGGGTCGGATGAAGACGGGGTCTTTGTGGCGGAGTGCCCCAATCTGCCCGGCTGCGTTTCGCAGGGCCGGACCCGGGCTGAGGCCGTGACCAACATCAAGGACGCCATTCAGGGGTATATTACGAGCCTCAAGAAGCACGGCGATCCGGTTCCGCTTCCCGTCACGGAAGAGCTGGTCGATGTCTCCGCATGAGTAAATTGCCGGCATGTTCCGGGTTGGATGCCTCCGTGCCTTTCGCAAACTGGGCTACGAGCTGGATCACCAGACCGGCAGCCATATGATACTTCGCCATCCAAACCAGTGTCGGCTCACGGTTCCCCAGCACCATGAATTGGCCAAGGGCACGTTGCGGGCATTGATTCGAGATGCCGGCATCACCAAAGATCAATTTGTTGAATTATTGTAGGGCAAATGAATCTTTCTCCGCTTGGCGGGAGGCCCTTCGGGTTTGGCTCGATGAGGCGGGAGGCAGAGCAGCCGGGTGGATAAATAGAGGGCAAAAACCCGCTTGACGCTATTTAGGTGACCGATAGAATTTCTGCCAATTACCCCCGGTCATGAAAAAAGCATTCTACCTCTTGTTGCTGACGGTTAGTTTGAGTTTCTCGATGCCGGCCGCGAATGCGGTGACGAATGCGGCCGCGCCCGCACCACCGTCGTTGGCGGCCCGCATGGAACATCGCCGGCTGGTGCGCCGCCGCCGTCGGCTGCGCCGCCGTTTGCGGGTGCGAATCCGACGTTTGCAGGTGCGCCTGCGTCGCCTGCGGGTGCGAGTGCGCCGGGTGGCCGCGCCAAAACCAATGCGAGGCAAGAAGCCCTAACCTTGATCTGCGCTCGAGACGTGGGGTTCCGTCTTGTGGCAATATTTTTCTATGAAGGCCGCCGCCCGGATATTTTTTTGGTTGGTGCTTGTTCCCGTCGTTTGGGCACAGGAGCAATCGAAGATTATGGATTTGTCCGCAACGCCGGCGGCGGTGCAAAAAGCCATCACCGCGCAGGCGGGCGACGGGACGGTTGACCAAATTGAGCGCATCACCGACCAAGGGGTGACCAGTTTCGATGTTGAGATGACGACGAAGGACGGACTGGGCCGAGATTTTACGGTGGCACCGGACGGGGGCCTGAAGAGCTTGGAAATTTCCCTGGGCGATGCGCCCACAGCGGTGCAAAAGGCGGTCACCGCACAAGTTGGCAAGGGGAAGCTGGACTTGTTGGAGAAGGTCATGAACGACGACGGAATTTCCTATGAGGCCACCATGGTGACGGCGGACGGGCAGGACCGGGATTTCACGGTGGGTGAAAGTGGGAAGCTGGAAAGCTTGGAAATTCCCCTGACGCAGGCACCCGCGGGCGTGCAAAAAGTCACCAACACCAAAATCGGCGAAGGGACGTTGGAAAATGTGGAGAAAAATTTTGACGAGGGCAGCATTTCCTACCAAATCGGGTTTTCCACCAAGGAGGGGAAACCCGGCAGCTTTACCTTGGACGAAAATGGCGTGATCGAAAGCGAGGAAGTGGGGCTGGAGTCGACTCCGGCGGAAGTGCAGGCGACGATTGCGAAGGAAGTCGGCAAGGGCAAAGTGCAGGACATCGACAAAATTTATGATCCGGACGGCATCACTTACGAAGTCGGCATCACCAAGGCCGGTAAGTATCATAACTTTACGGTGGCGGCCAATGGGCACCTCGACAGTCGGGAGGTGGCCCTGGCTGATGCGCCGGCCCCCGTCCAGGCGACCATCAAGACCCAACTGGGCGAGAGCGGCAAAGTGCTCCGCATCGACCGCTCTTTTGTCGGGAAGGAAGCCGGAGTGTTTCCGTATGAAGTTTCGGCGGAGAAAAACGGCAAACCCTTCGATTTCAGCGTGGGCCCCGGGGGCAAATTCCTCGGGATGGATGATGCGGACGGCAATTAGGCGGGCCGACTCGGGTGCGGCTGGCGGGGTCGTTGGCTCCCGCTCAGTATAAGAATGGTTTCAGATTATAGCGCTGTCGGCCTTGCCAAATGGCGCGGGGTTGTCCATGCTTGCGCGTTTCGCCCCTGTTTCCGACCCCGCTGCGTCATGATTCGCAAAGTTCTTAGCTATTTTTCCGGACGACATTACAAGCAGTTTGTGCGCAACTGCCTGCCGGTGGTCGTGCGCGTGAACCAATTCGACGAGGAATACAAATCCTACACGGACGAGCAGTTGCGCGCGAAGACTATCGAGTTCCGCGAGCGCTTCAAGAAGGGCGAGACGCTGGACCAACTTTTGCCGGAGGCCTTTGCCGCCGCGAAGAACGCCGCGCGCCGCCTGTCGGGCCAGGAGTTGATGATCTGCGGGCAACCGCTGACGTGGAACATGGTGCATTACGATGTGCAATTGATTGGCGGGATGGCGCTGCATGGCCGCAAAATCGCGGAAATGGCGACGGGCGAGGGCAAGACGCTGGTGGCCACATTGCCGCTGTATCTCAACGCCCTTTCGGGGCGGAACTGCCACTGCGTGACGGTGAATGACTATTTGGCGCTACGCGACTCGGAGTGGATGGGCTATCTGTATAAATTTCTCGGACTGACGGTCGGTTGCATTCAGCAACAGCAGCCGCCGGATGTGCGGCGCGCGGCCTACCAGTGCGACATCACGTATGGCACGGCGTCGGAGTTCGGGTTCGACTACCTGCGCGACAATGGCATGGCGCCGCGCGTCGCCGACCAGGTGCAGAACGGCTATTTTTACTGCATCGTGGACGAGGTGGACTCGATTTTGGTGGACGAGGCGCGCACGCCGTTGATCATCACCGGACCATCGACGGAAGACAGCGAGGGGCCGTATCTGGCGCTCAAGCCCGGCGTCGAAAGCCTTTTTAACAAACAACTGCGGCTGTGCAACCGGCTCGCGCAGGAGGCCAAGGAGGAATTGGAAAAGCCGGGCGCGGGCGAATCGGACGAGGCCATCCGCAAGCTACTGCAGGTCAAGATGGGCATGCCGAAGCACCGGCAGTTGCTCAAGTTAATGGAAAACGGCACGGTGCGCAAACTGCTCGATAAATACGACTTGGAGATGAGCGGCGATTTTGCGCGCGACGAGCGATATAAGCTGAAGGAGGAGTTGTTCTTCACCGTGGATGAGCGGCAGCGCACCTCGGATTTGACCGAGAATGGGCGGGGTTCGCTGCGGCCGGAAAGCCCCGACGCGTTCGTGCTGCCGGACTTGCCCAGCTTTTTCATCGCCACGGACAAGCGTAGTGATTTAACACCGGAGCAAAAGCACCAGCTCAAGCAGGCGGAGGAAAAACGCTTTGCGGCGGTGTCGGAGGAGATTCACTGTCTCGCGCAGTTGTTGATTGCCTACACGTTGTATGAGCGCGACAAGGAATATGTCGTCCTTGAAGGCAAGGTTTTCATCGTGGATGAGAACACCGGGCGCCTGATGCCGGGGCGGCGCTGGAGCGAGGGGCTGCACCAGGCGGTGGAGGCCAAGGAGGGCGTCGTCATCGAAAAGGAAACGAAGACCTATGCGACGATCACGATCCAGAATTATTTCCGCCTTTATGAAAAACTCGCAGGCATGACCGGCACGGCCGAGACCGAGGCCGCCGAGTTCAACGACATTTACCGCCTGACGGTGATGCAAATACCGACGCACAAGACCTGCATCCGGAAGGACTTTGACGACATCGTGTTCAAGACGCGCCGCGAGAAATACAACGCGGTGGTGGAGGACATCAAGCAGGCCCACGAACGCGGGCAGCCGGTGCTGGTCGGCACGACGTCGGTGGACGACTCGGAGGTTTTGTCGAAGATGCTGAAGCGCCTGAACATCGTGCACAGCGTCTTGAACGCGAAGTATCACCAGCAGGAGGCGGAGATTGTCGCGCGCGCGGGCTGGCGCGGGGCGGTGACCATCGCGACGAACATGGCGGGCCGCGGCACAGACATCAAACTGAGCGAGGGCGTGCCGGAGACGGGCGGTTTGTATGTGCTCGGCACGGAGCGCCATAATTCCCGCCGCGTGGACCGGCAGCTGCGCGGCCGCTGCGCGCGGCAGGGCGACCCGGGCTTGTCGCGCTTTTACATTTCGATGGAGGACTCGTTGATGCGTCTGTTTGCCAACGCGGGCCCGCTCTCGACGATGCTCGACAAGTCGATGCAGGAAGGCGAGCCGCTTGAGCACGGCCTCCTCAACTACAGTATTTCGCAGGCGCAAAAAAAGGTCGAGGCGCAGGACTACAGCATCCGCAAGCGCCTGCTGCAATATGACGACGTGCTCAACCGCCAGCGCGAGGTCGTTTACGGTTTGCGCAACGACGCCATCCGCGGCGAAGACCCGCGCGCGACGCTGTTTGAGGTGGTCGAGGAGGAATTGAAACTGCGCGCCGACGCGCTGGCCCCCGACGGCCGCCTGCCCGAGGCGGAGCCGTTGGCCGGCTTCCTCGCGTGGGTCAACGCGCGCTTCCCCGTATCGCTCAAGGCCCCGGACGCCAAGGGCAAGGATTCCGAAAAGCTGGTCGCGTGGATCATGGAGAATTTGACCAAGGCCTATGCGCAGCGATGCGAGTTTGAAACGCCCGAGGCAATGCACGCGATTGAGCGATATATCGTCATCCGGGCGATTGACCGCAACTGGCAGGACCACCTGACGGAGATTGAGGACTTGCGCAAGAGCATCAACCTGCGCAGCTACGGCCAGCGCGACCCGCTCAACGATTACAAGGGGGAGGCGTTTACGTATTTTGAACAGATGATGGGGCGGGTGCGCGAGGACGTGTGCGGCGGACTGTTCACGTCGGCGACGAATATGCAGTCGTTCCAAAGTTTAATTCAGTTGATGCAACGCGCACAGGCCACCGGGCCGACTGACCCGATGCAGCCGGCGACCACGAGCAGCACCGCGACCCGCCCGCCCGCGGCGACCGCGACCGCGGCCACGAGCACAACGGTCAGCGGCCAGGCACCGGAAGCGAAGCTGCCGAAAGTCACCCCGCGCCCGCCGCCGGAAGCGCCGAAGTTTGGCCGCAACGACATCGTGACGATCAAGCGCGGCATCGAAACCCAGCAGGTGAAATTTAAAAAAGCCGAGCAGTTGCTCAAAGAAGGCTGGGTGATCGTGGAAGGGAAATGAAGGCGAGCGCGGAGTGCGGAATGCGGAAATTACCATCCCACCTTTCATGGAACCTGATTGAAGGTTGGCGTTTTTGATTGTCACCTCATAATCGGAGTGCCCGCCGCCATGACCAATTCCGCGCTCCGCACTCCACACTCCGCACTCCATCGGCGTTGGCTGCCGCTGCTGGTGGCGGGAGCGTATATCCTGGCGCTGACGCTGGCATTTCCGCCGTTCAAGCAGGCGTGGGCGGTGCTGATTTTTCTGGTGCCATTCGTGAAGTGGGCGTTTACCGCGCCGCGCTGGCGGACGTATTTGGTGACGGCGTTCGCGGCGGGGTGGGGGTCATGGTTTTGCATTCTGATTTGGCTGCGGCATATTTATCCGCCGTGGGGCTGGGTGGGTCTGGCGCTGTTGAGCGCGGTGCTGGGCTGCTATGCGGTGGCGTGGCTGGCGGCGTTGCGTTGGGCGGCGCCGAGGATGCAAGGCGCATCGCGCGGGCGGCGGCTGCTGGGGATGCTGGCGCTGGCGGGGTGGTGGGTGGTGCTCGATTGGGTGCGCGGGTGGCTTTTCACCGGCTTCCCGTGGCTGCCGCTGGCGGCGGCGTTTTGGGAGATTCCCTTGCTGTTGCAAGCCATCGCGTGGACGGGCCAGTGGGGCGTGACGTTCATGATTGTGCTGTTTAATCTCGGTTTGGTGTGCGGCACGGGGTCGGAGATGGCGGCGGAAAATGCCCCGCCACCGCGCCGGAAAATCTGGTGGCCGGCGCGCTGCGGGCCGGAGATGTTGCTGCCGCTGGCGTTGTTTTTCGGCGCGGTGCTATTGTCGCTGCAGTTGAATTCGAGCAAGCGGCGGGCGGAGGTTCGGCTGCTGCGCGCGGGCATCGTGCAGCCGTGGACGCCGCCGCTGCTCAAATGGGACCCGGCGGCGGAAAACAAAAACCGGAACACACTGCTGGCGCTGACGCAATCATTTGCCTACCACGACGGGAGTCGGAGTAACGTGGATTTAATTTTATGGCCCGAGGCGGCGCTGGCGTATGAATTCCAGGGGCCGCACGCCGAGCCTAACCGGCAGGCGTTGAATCAAATCGTGAACAAATTGGGCGTGCCGCTGCTGTTCGGCGGAATCGGCGAGGCGGTGCCGCGGCCGGGCGCGACGGCATCGTCGGGCATGGTGGACGCGGTGTTTCTCACGCGGCCGGGCGCGGGCTTTGCCGGGGAGGTTTACGCGAAGCGCCACCTGGTGCCGTTTGGCGAGTATGTGCCGCTGCGAAAGTGGCTGCCGTTTTTGGGCAAGGTGGTGCCGATTGACGCCGACACGGTGCCGGGCGACCGCGCGCTGACGATACCGCTGGCGCTGGAGAACGGGCACACGGTGCGCGCCGGGCCGCTGGTTTGCTATGAGGATGTGTTTCCCGATTTGGCGCGCGATCAGGTGCGGGCGGGCGCGGATTTCCTCGTCGTGGTGACGAATGACGCGTGGTATGGCACGGGCGGCGGGGCGCTCCAGCACGCGGCGCATTCCGTGTTGCGGGCGATTGAGACGCGGCGCCCGGTGGTGCGCTGCGGCAACGATGGCTGGAGCGGTTTCATCGATCAGGACGGGGACGCGTTCCCGCTGGAGAAAAATGGGCACGCCATCGAGCGCGGCTGGATTTTGACGGCGCACGGCACAACGTATTTCCAGGGCGCGGGCGCGTTGTATCTCTACACGAATCCGCAATACGACGGGACGGAGACTTTTTATGTGCGGTATGGCGACTGGTTTGTGGGGTTCAGCGCGCTGCTGATGGCGGCGGGCTGGTTTAGCCTCGTGTCGAAACGGCAATAATCTATTTTGGATTCATGGCTGAGCCAAAAAATTCCGGACGGGGGTTTATCCGGTCGCTGGCATGGCCGCTGGCGGTGGTGGCCGTGGCGGGTTGCGGGGTGATGGCCGTCGCGCTGCAACAGTGCAGTCCGGGCGCGCAGGCGGATAAATTTTCCGCGGCGGGCGGGCGTTTCGTGAAGGGGATGGAGAAACTGGCCGCGGCGATCAACGAGCACACGGTGACGGAGACGTTTGTGGATTTTGAGGAGGCGCAGCACCCGAACTTGAACAATCCGTTGATCGTGGCGACGGACCGGCGCACGGAGCAATTTGACGAGGCGGAGTCCTCGCTGCTCGGCGGCACGGCGACGGCGGAGCTGCGCGTGCCGGTGACCTACCATTACTATGTGGCGCTGGCCGACCCGTGGCAGCTCAACCTCGCGGTGACGCCCTCGGGCATCGTGGGCGAAGTCATCGCGCCGGCGCTGCATCCGCTCGACCCGGCGCTGGACACGACGAATTTGGAAATGAAAAGCTCGAATGGCTGGGCGAATTGGAACGGGCAGAAGCTCCAGGACAATTTATTGCGCGACCTGACGGTGAAGCTCAAGGTCAAGGCGCAGGAAAACATCACGAATGTTTATGCATCGAGCCACGAAGGCGTCGAAAAATTTGTCCGCGACTGGATCCTCAAACAATACGCGGTGCCGGCGGGCACGCCGATTTATTTGCATGTGACCTTCCGCAACGAACCCGGCGCGCCGCGTGAATTGGTGCCGGCGGCAATGCCCAAGGGGTAGGGCAGAAAATCAAACGCCCAATCCCGCAGTTGCGGAATTGGGCGTTGAATGGTGTCCCTCGCGGTGCTCGGGATCACTCCTGGCGCGTAGCGCCTGGGTGAGGCGTTGAGCGTTGAACGCTACTTCGTTGCTTCGTCGAGGATGTCGCCGAGGCTGGTCATTTCGGAGTCGCCCTTGATGCGCTCGAACGCGGCCACTTCGGCGGCGAGTTGCGAGGCGTCATACGTCGCGGCCTTGATGGAGAGGCCGATGCGGCGGTCGTTGTGATCCACTTTGATGACGCGCGCGGTGACTTCCTGGCCGACCTTGAGGACCTCCTTGATTTTCTCGACGCGGTCCTCGTTGATTTGCGAGATGTGGACGAGGCCGTCGATGTCGTTCTGGAGTTCGATGAACGCGCCGTAATTGGTGATTTTGGAGACCTTGCCCTTGACCACGTCGCCGACGCGGAAGTAGCGGTCGATTTCTTCCCACGGGTCTTGCGCGAGCTGCTTCATGCCGAGGGAGATGCGCTGCTGATCGGTGTCCACATCGAGGACGATGGCCTCGACGTCGTCGCCCTTCTTGAGGACTTCGGACGGGTGGTTGACCTTGCGCGTCCAGCTGAGGTCGGAAACGTGGACCATGCCGTCGATGCCTTCCTCGAGTTCGATGAACGCGCCGTAATTGGTGAGGTTGCGCACCTTGCCGCGCACGCGCGCGCCGACCGGGTAATTGTGGCGGACCATGGACCAGGGGTTGACTTCGAGCTGGCGGACGCCGAGGGAGATTTTCTGCTCCTCCTTGTTGACGGCGAGCACGACGGCGTCGAGTTCCTGGCCGACTTTGAGGACTTCGCTGGGCTTGGAGATGCGCTTCGTCCAGGACAATTCGGTGACGTGGACGAGGCCTTCGACGCCCTCCTGGATTTCGACGAACGCACCGTAGGGCACGAGGTTGACGACTTTGCCGTGGACCTTGGTGCCGACGGCGAATTTCTGCTCGATGCCGTCCCAGGGGTTCGTGGTGGTTTGCTTGAGGCCGAGGGAGACGCGTTCGCGCTCGCGGTCGACTTCGATGATCATGACGCTGATTTCCTCGCCGACCTTGAGCATTTCGCTCGGGTGGGAGACGCGGCCCCAGCTCATGTCGGTGATGTGGAGGAGGCCGTCGAGGCCGTCGAGGTCGACGAAGGCGCCGTAGTCGGTGATGTTCTTGACGGTGCCGCGGCGCAGGGTGCCGGGCTTCACGTCGTTGAGGAGGGCGCGGCGCTTGGCCTGGCGCTGTTCCTCGATCAACTCGCGGCGCGAGACGACAATGTTTTTGCGCTCGAGGTTGATCTTGAGAATTTTAAAGTCGTAAGTCTGGTTGAGATACTGGTCCAGGTTCTTCGGGGGCTGGACGTCGATCTGCGAGGCGGGGAGGAAAGCGTCGACGCCGATGCCGACGATGAGGCCGCCCTTGACCTTGCCCTTGACGCGGCCGGCGACGATGGTGCCTTCGGAACACTTGGTGAGGATGTTCTCCCAGTTTTTCTTCTGCTCGGCCTTGTCGAAGGAGAGGATGGGGTTGCCGTCCTTGTCTTCGAGTTTTTCGAGGAAGACATCGATGGACGAGCCGATTTGCAGCGCGCCGACGTCGACGAATTCGTTGTGGGGGATGGAGCCTTCGGCTTTGCCGCCGATGTCCACGATGACTTCGTTCTGGCGGATTTCGGTGACGGTGCCTTTGACGATGGTACCGGCTTTGAGGGGGGTGAAGCTGCTCTCCGCGAGCAGTTGGGCCATGACTGAACTCATAGGGATGATGCTAACCTGTTCCGGCGCGCGGCCTTTTGCGGGGCCGAACGCAAGGGTTGGAGGTTATTTGATGGTGGAGAAGGGATGTTTTGCGCCCCGGGAAGCCGGGGGAGAGATGCCCAAGGCGGGCAGCTCGCAAGACAAGGAAGTTTGATCCTGCCGGAAGGCAGGCCATCGCGCAAGTGGAAAAAAGGGGGTCGGAGGGTGGTGTCTCAGTTTGAAAGTAGCTCTAAGCTAAGACCCTACTGACTACTGGCCCAGTCAATCGCCTCCTGAAGCTCTCCATCGAACATTTCAGTGTCATCGTCAGCACCATCAGCCAGTCGCTTTTTCGCAATCGGCAGAACATGCTCCACTGCAATTTTCTGTCGCAACAATGTGGCCAATTCTTCTCTCGATAAATCTTGGAGAGGCTTATTCCACGCTTCCTTGCACCGGATCATCAAGCCGCTATCCCAGCCTGGGTCAACCCATGGGCCAAGGATATCTGCGACCGAAATGTTTTTGCAGGCGTCTTCCACTTGGTATTGCGAGTATTACGACAGGCGTCCCAACACGACAATCCCCAAAAGGGAAAAATTTATGCCACTTTTTCCTATTTTTCACCTAACTGCGCAAACTACTTCCGAAAAATCCCAAACACGGTCAGTCAGGCCAGCTTCCATTGCCGGAGTGACGCGCAGCGTCTTGTGAATTCGGCGGAAGTTGTGAAACATCGTCGTCAGGGGCGTCGACAAGCAACGCCCCTACAGTTTTTCCCCTCGCCATTGGCGTGGGATTTGCTAAACCGGAGGGCCTTCCCTAGGGGATATTCCGATGCCTCGCTCATCCATCAAAGGCGGCTTCCCGGCCCCGATTATTGCCAAGTCCGCCGTCAAGGCGGCCGGGTCGGCCAATAAGAAGGCATCGGCGGTGGTCGCGCCACCGGTGGAAGTTCGCCTGACGCCGTCCGCGCCAGCGGCCCGGCCGGCGGCGATGCAGGACTTGGAAATCAAGGACGCGCCGTTGATTTTCCAGTCGGTGTGGTCGGAGATGGAGCAGGAGTTTGGCCGCGAGCAGATGCGGTTTCCGAAGGAAATTTTCTGGCTGAATGGCGCACCCGGCGCGGGCAAGGGCACGCACACGCGGTTCATCCTGAAGCACCGCGGCTACGCGCACCAGCCGGTGGTGGTGAGCGAATTATTGCAAAGTCCGGCGGCGCGGCAGCGCATCAACGCCGGGTTGCTGGTGGGCGACCGCGAGGTGACGGCGCTGGTGTTCCGCGCGCTGTTGAACCCGGTTTACGAAAACGGCACGGTGGTGGACGGCTACCCGCGCACGGGGGTGCAGGTCGAGTGCCTGAAACTTTTTTATCAGAAGCTGGTGTCGCTGCGCAACGAGTTCCGCGACACGGCGCTGGCGCAGGTGTTTCCGAAGCCGCGCTTCCATATTCTGGTGCTGTATATTGACGAGGCGGAGAGCGTGCGCCGCCAGGTGCGCCGCGGGCGCCAGGCGATTGAGCACAACGAGCGCGTGCGCGAATCGGGCGAGGGCGAGGAACTGGAGGTGCGCCCGACGGACGTGACGGAGGAGGCGGCGCGCAATCGCTACCGGATTTTCAAGGAGCGCACGTATGATTCGCTGCGCGCCCTGCGCGAGGTGTTCTACTACCACTTCATCAACGGCTCCGGCTCGGTCGAGGAAGTGCAGCAGCGCGTGTTGGGGGAGTTGCAATACCAGAGTTCGCTCGAGCTGGAGGAGGAGACCTACGATTTTATCTCCGGCATCCCCGTGGCGACGGAAATCATCCAGCACGCGCGGCAGGATTTGGTTACGCGGCTGGACGATTACGCGAAGAAGCGGCCGGACTTGTTCAAACGCGTGGCGGAGTTGGTGCGGGTGAAGTTCATGCCCATCGTGTTGCGCCATGCGATTTCCGGCGAGGCGTGCATCAACACCGAGGATTCGGTGTTTGAGGACGCCGAGGCGCTGGGCATGCTGATCGACATTTTTTCCGAGCGCGGATTCCACGCGGTGGTGGACCTGCACCGGCTGGAAATTCCGGACAGTCTCGACCCCAAGACGTATAAAATCAAAACGCGGTGGAAGAAAGTCTTCCGCGTGCATATCCGCTTCGCCGGTTCGGAAATCCGTCGCGGCGACTAGTGCGGGGCAAATTTCACTTTCATGGATTCACGATTCGACCAACTGGCCCAGGTGTTGACCAGCCACTCCACCGCCCTGAGCAAAGGCGACCGTGTGCTCATTGAGGCGTTTGATGCCCCGGCGGACATGGTCATCGCGCTGGTGCGTGCGGCGCGGGCGCGGGGAGCGCGGCCATTCGTCCAACTGCACACGGCGCGCATCACACGCGAGCTGCTGCGCGAGGCCGATCCGGCGCAATTTTCGACCCTCGGAGACATCGAGCTGCACCGGCTCAAGCGGATGGACGCCTACATCGCGGTGCGCGGGGGGAATAATATTTTCGAGCGTTCAGACGTGCCGCCGGCGAAGCTCAAGATGGCGATGGCGAAACTGCGCCCGGCGTTGAATTGGCGCGTGAACAAGACGCGCTGGGTCGTGCTGCGCTGGCCGTCGGAGGGAATGGCGCAACAGGCGGGCAAGAGCACGGAGGCGTTCGAGGAGTTTTTCTTCCGCGTCTGCACGCTCGATTACGCACGCATGAAGCCCGGCATGGCCGCGCTGAAGGCGTTGATGGAGCGCACCGACCGCGTGCACCTCGAAGGGCCGGGCGTGGACCTACAGTTTTCCATCAAGGGCATTCCGGCCATCCCGTGCGGGGGCGAATACAACATTCCCGACGGCGAGGTGTTCACCGCGCCGGTGAAAGATTCCGTCGAGGGCGAAATTACGTATAACGCGCCGACGGAATACCAGGGCGTGGCGTTTGAGCGGGTGCGGCTCGTGTTCAAGGCCGGGAAAATTGTGGAGTGCAGCGCGGCATCGAACAGCGAGCGTCTGCAAAAGATTTTCGACAGCGACGCGGGCGCGCGCTACGTCGGCGAGTTCGCGCTGGGCTTCAACCCGCACATCCGCGAGCCGATGCGCGATATTTTGTTCGACGAGAAAATCGCCGGCTCGTTCCACTTCACGCCCGGCCAGGCGTATGAGCAGGCGGACAACGGCAACCGCTCGCAGGTGCACTGGGACCTGGTAAATATCCAGCGGCCGGAATACGGCGGCGGAGTGGTGCGCTTCGACGGCCAGGTCATCCGCCGCGACGGCATGTTCCTGCCCAAGGTGCTGCAAAAATTGAATCCCGAATATTTGCTGGGGAAGTAAATGACGCCCGCGCCGCCTTCGCCGTTGACGGATTTCATCCGGCGTCTGCCGAAGACGGAGACGCATTTGCACATCGAGGGCGCGCTGCCGTGGGAACTGCTGCACCGGCTGGATGCGCGGCGATTTGCGCGGCCGCCGGCGTCGTGGGCGGCGGATTTTCGCTATGATTCGTTTGAGCATTTTGAGCGCGAGCTGCTGGACATGGCGTTCGCGTGGCACACGACGCCGGAGCGTTACCACGAATCGGCCAAGCTGGTTTTCGCGCGCCACCTCGAGCAAAATGTGCGCTACGTCGAGACGAGTTTTGCCTCGGGCGTGATTGAATTTGGCGGTGTGAACGGGCGCGAGGTGCTGGACGCGATTTTGGCGGCGGTGCCGAAGGAGCTGGTGGTGCGGGTGTTCCTGGGCATCCATCACAACGGCTGCCCGCCCAAAATGCGCCCGGTGCTGGAGGACAGCCTGTCGTGGCCGGGGCTGGCGGGGCTGGATTTGCACGGCGTCGAGAGTGTGCCGCTGGAGGATTGGACGCGCGAGTTATGGCCCGCGGCGCGGCAGGCGGGAAAGTTTACGAAAGCCCATGCGGGCGAGTTTTGTGGCGCGGACTTTGTGCGCACGGTCATCGAGGAACTCGGCGTGCAGCGGGTCGAGCACGGGGAGCGCGCGGATGAAGACCCGGCGGTCATCGCGCTGGCCGTGGAGCGCGGCATCGCGTTTGACGTTTGCCCCATCTCGAATGTGAAACTCGGCGTGACGCCGTCGCTGCGCGAACATTCCATCCGGCATTTGCGCGCCGAGGGCGTGGTTTGCACAGTGAGCACGGATGACCCACTATGCTTCGGCAACACGTTGCAGGACGAATACGAGGCGCTGGCGCGGGAGATGAATTTTTCGCGGGCGGAACTGGCCGACGTGGCGCGCGCGGGTTTTCAGGTTGCGCTGGTGGACGAGGCGCAGCGGGCGCGGTGGCTGGGCGAAGTGGCGGCGGCGAGCCAATAGGCTGGCCAAAGTCCGGGGGGTGGAATATTTTTTAGTTTCCATGCAGCCGCCCCGCGTCAAAATTACCGTGCCCACCAAAGCCGCCGGCGAGCGGGCGGACAAGGTGCTGGCGGGGCAGATGAAGGAGACGAGCCGCGCACGGGTGCAGGAGGCGTTTGATTTGGAAAAAGTGTGGCTCAACGACGCGCTGATTGCGAAATCGCACCGGGTGGCGAAGGGCGACGTGTTGGTGATCGAATTACCCGCGCCCCCGCCGTCGGAACTTGCGGCGGTGGATGGCGGCTTGACGGTGATTTTCGAAGACGAGGATTTACTGGTGATCAACAAAGGCTCGGGCGTGGTGATGCATCCGGGCGCGGGCACGGGCGAGGACACGCTGGCGCATTTCGCGCTGCACCACACCGGCGGAAAACTGAGCCGCCTGGGCGGGTCGCGCCGGCCGGGCATCGTGCACCGGCTGGACAAGGAAACCTCGGGAGCGCTGGTGCTGGCCAAGAGCGACCGCGCGTATCTGGCGCTGACGAAATTATTTTCCGAGCGCGAGATTGCGAAGGAATATCTCGCGCTGGCGCAGGGCGTGCCGGATTTGCGCTCGGGCAGCATTCTCGAACCGATTGGGCGCAACCCGGTGGTGCGCGTGAAGATGGCGGTGGTGCAGGGCAGCCGGGGGAAGCCGGCGCACACGGACTGGTCGGCGGAGGAAATTTTTGGAAAGAGCGCGACGCTGATTCGGTGCTGGCTGCACACGGGGCGCACGCACCAGATTCGCGTGCACCTCGCGCACCTCGGGCATCCGCTGCTGGGCGATTTTGTTTACGGGTGGAAGCCGCGCGGCGGGGCGGCGGGGCGGGCGCAGCGCGTGATGCTGCACGCGGCGGTGCTGGCGTTCCCGCATCCGGCGGACGGGCGACCGATGGAATTCCGCGTGCCGCCGCCGGAGGATTTTCTAAGTCTCGCCGCGGAGTTGCGCGAAGAAGCGCGCCGCGACGCCAAACCGCAGGTTGTGAAACGAATGAAATACACGAGCCACGTGCGCGAGGTCCAATAGCGCGAGGATGGTGGCGAGGGCGGCAGGCATGATGTCGGCGCGTTCGGGAGTGAGTTTCGGGATGCGCGCGCGCGTGGCGGCGTCGAGCGGCGCGATTTCGTCGAGGAGCGCGGCGAGGTCGGCACGGGACATTTCGGCGGGCCAGGTTTCCTTGGCGGGGAAGCCATGCCGCAGCGCGAGGATGGCGCGGGCGACGGTGAACGCGCCGCCAGTGCCGACCAGCAAGCCGCCGGGAATAAAATCAAATCCACTCGCGGATATGGCCCGACGCGTTTCCTCCGTGACAGCGACCCGCGCGGAGACGCCAAAGGGCCCTTTGGGATCGGTGACAAATTTTTCGGTGAGCCGCACAGCGCCGAGCTGCAGACTGACGGCCTGTTCAATTTTTCCCGCGGCGAACCGGATGCATTCGAGGCTGCCGCCGCCGAGGTCGAGCAGGCAAAATTCGCGCGCGTGGCCAAGGGCAGGGTCGGTGCGGAGGCCGCGGGCGATGAGGAGAGCTTCGTCGTCGCCGGA
>Ga0265319_1001267_pt1 | contig 15359 bp, 10 predicted proteins | sample 4824metaG_FD_192443 | JGI IMG/M metagenome (GOLD analysis project Ga0265319, IMG submission 192443) | Rhizosphere microbial communities from Carex aquatilis grown in University of Washington, Seatle, WA, United States - 4-8-24 metaG | ecosystem: Host-associated > Plants > Roots > Rhizosphere >...
TCCAGAATATGGGAGGAAATGTGGGCGGTCTCGCGCGGCTGGGGTTGCTGGTGTGCCTGGTAGGGGTCGTGTCGGTGGGTTCGGCCGCGGTTGGGCAGGCGGCGGGGCTGCCGGATGGGCGTTCGTATGAGCTTGTCTCGCCGCTTGCGAAGAATGGCGGGTCGGTGATCGCCGATACGCAGCGCACGCGCGCGGCGGCAGACGGCAGCGCGGTCGGGTTTGCTGCGCTGACGGCGTTCGCGGACCCGCTCGGGACAGGGGTCGGGACTGACTATGTCGCGGTCCGTGATCCGCAAGGCACACCGGACGCGGGCAACGGCTGGGCCACGCATGCCGTCAACCCGCTGCAGAGCAGCACGACGATCGACGGCATTCTGTCGGTGCTGGAGCCGTTGTATGTCGGGGAGTTCACGAGAGACCTCACGCGCGGGGTGTTCTTCGCGCAGAGCCCGCTGACCGGCGATCCGTTCACCGCGCAGGTCCCGAACTTGTACATGCGCAGCGACCTGCGCACCCCGGGCGCGGGGGCGTATGCCCTGATCACCGGCTGTCCGCTGTGCGCAAGCAGAGCCAGACCGCTCCCGGCCCTGGCGCTGGTGCAGAGCGGGATCACGGCCAGCCAACTGGAGCCGTTTTGGGCGGGGATGAGCCCCGACGGGCAGCATGTGGTGTTCGAGTCACGCCAGCAGCTTACCGCAGACGCACCGGCGTCGCTCAACTCGGTCAAGCTCTATGAGTGGGACCAGGGCACCCTCAGCCTCTCCGGCCGGATCCCGCCCGCCGGCAGCACCGCGTGCGATGACAGCACCCAGACGCCGGCGTGTGTCGCCACGATCGCCCAGGATGGCGCTGGCGCGAGCCTCGGCGCCTACCGCCTCGTGGCGCACGGTGTCTCAGATGGCTCAGATGGGCACACGCGCGTGTTCTTCACCCGCCCGGCGCAGGGCGACGTGTTCATGCGTGTGGATGGGACCTCGACGGTGCAGGTCAACGTGTCCGAGCGGACCGATTGCGCTGACCATAACCCGTGTAGCGGCACTCCGGAGCTCGATCCGGGAGGGTCAAGACCAGCGAGCTATCTCGACGCCTCAGCAAACGGCGAGCGGGTCTTCTTCATGACCGTCCAGGCACTCACCGACGATGCCCCGGCCAGCACCGTCAACGGTGGTAAGAAGCTCTACATGTACGACGTCACCAGACCGGCCGGCAGCCGCCTGACGTTCTTGAGCGCCGACCACGAGCCGGCTGACGGGCCCAGCGACGCGGCAGGGATGATCGGGGCGAGCGCCGACGGGCATTACGCCTACTTCATCGTCGACGGCCAGTTGATCAGCGGGCAGCCGCTGCTGCACACGCATGCTGGGATCTATCTGTGGCATGACGGCGCGCTGAGCTACGTCGGCCCGGCCCCGGACGGAACGTTCCAGAACGACCTGCTCAGCGGCGGCACGGACCCGACGTTCAAGCCTCGTCAGGCGCGGGTGACGCCGGATGGGCGTCACCTGCTGTTCAGCACCGAGAGCGGTGTGGGTCTTGGCGGCTATGACCAGGGGTTCTGCATCCCGAGCGGGTGTCGTGAGCTCTACCTCTACAACGCCGACACCGGCGGCCCACCGGTCTGTGTGTCATGCAACCCCAGTGGTGCGCCGGCGACGGTGATGGCGACCGACCAGGTCAGCACGCTCAACGGCGGTTCGCAGACGAGCGTGCATCAGAACGAGGCGCTGACCGATGACGGGTCGCGTGTGTTCTTCAGCACCGCAGAGGCGCTCGTCCCGGAAGACGTCAACGCCAGAAGTGATGCGTACGAGTACGACGTTGCGACCAGAACCGTGCATTTGCTCTCCAGCGGCACGAGCACCGGGGACTCGTGGTTCATGGACGCCAGCAGCACCGGTGATGACGCATTCTTTGTGACGCGCGAGCAGCTCGTCGGCTGGGACACCGACCAGGCATGGGACCTCTACGACGCCCGCGTCGACGGCGGCTGGCCCCAACCAGCCGCTCCGCCCGTCGCATGCGCCGGCGACGCCTGCCAGCCAACCATCCCGACACCGCCGCTGATCCAGTCCACCGCGAGCGCCGCCTTCCACGGCAGCGGCAACCTCGACCAAACACTCAAGACCCGCCCCAAGCCCAAGCCAGCCGCATGCCGCAAAGGCTTCGTCAAGAAGCGCATACGGGGGAGAGACACGTGCGTCAGACGCCCCAAACCGAAGCCGAAAGCCCGCCACGCAAGACGCGCACGCACCAGCGCGAAGAGAGGTCGGGCATGACCCGTCAGCGGACCCTCGTCGCACTGCTTGCGACCGTCGCCGGGCTCTCCCTCGCCCTCGCGTCTCCGGCACTGGGCGCGCAGGCATGGCGGATCGACTCGCTGGCGAACTCCACGGTCGCTCCCGGCGGCACGCTCGACTACTTCGTGAAGGCGGTCAACGTCGGAGACGCGGCGATGGACGGAAGCCCCATCACCGTCACCGCGACGCTTCCGAGCGGCATGGTCGTCGTCTCGGCGAGCATGCTCGACAAGTCGACGGCAAGATTGCAGAGATGCTTCGACGGCAGAGACGGGACGTCCCCCGTCGCAGGGGCGACCAGCGTCGTCTGCACGACCTCGAATGCCGTCCCGACCTCGAGCACCGAGAACTTCGAGGCGTTGAGCCTCACGGTCAGATCCACCGCCACGTCGGGGACGCTGACGACCACGTTCAACGTCACGGGCGGCGGGGCGCCGAGCGTGACCACGGCGGACCCGACGGACGCGTCCAGCACGCCGCCGAGCTTCGGGATCGACGCGCTCGACGGAGGCATCGTGGACGCGAGCGGCCAGCCCGACACGCAGGCGGGGGACCATCCGTTCGCGGCTGGGGTGTCGATCGACTTCAACACGCTCACGAACCCGATCCCGCTGCTGGGTGAGGTGTGGCCCGTCGAGGTCGTCAAGGACGTGCACGCCGACCTGCCGCCGGGGCTGGTGGGCAACCCCACCGCCGTCGCGCAGTGCACGCTGCCCGAGCTTGCCAACGCGGCCTCCGGCTTCGTCGCGCTGCCGCTGTGTCCGCCGGAGTCCCAGGTCGGGACGACGCTCGTGCGGCTCAAGGGAACGCAAGGCGGCGCCGGGGCGAGCGCGATCGGGCCGCTGCCGGTGTTCAACCTCGTGCCGGCGCCCGGCGTGCCGGCGCAGTTCGGCTTCAACGTGTTCGGCAGCGTCATCGTGCTCGACGGGACGGTGCGCCCCAGCGACTACGGGATCTCGGTGAACGCCGTCAACATCCCCGAGGCGCTCGCGATCGTCGGCACCGACGTGACGCTGTGGGGGAGACCGTTCGACGCCAGCCACACCGCGCAGCGGGCATGCCCCGGCTTCACGTACCCCGCCGACGGCGGCCCGACGTGCGCGGTCAGCGCGCCGGCGAAGCCGTTCCTGCGCGCCCCCACCGTCTGCACGACGCCCGACAGACTCGAGACGAGCGCGGAGGTCGACTCGTGGGCGCATCCGGGCGCCTTCACGCCGCCGGTGAGCTTTCCGCCGCACGAGCTTCCCGGCTATCCCTGGCCGCGCTCGGACTGGGGCGCGCAGGTCGGGACGACCGGCTGCGACGCGGTCCCGTTCGACCCGACGCTGTCCGGGAGTCCGGACCCCGGCGCGCAGGCCGGGACCCCGTCGGGCTTCAGCTTCGACCTGTCGCTGCCGCAGCCGGACAGCAATCCCGGCGAGTCCGATCTTAAGAAGGCGGTCGTGACGCTGCCCGTGGGCGTGCGGGTGTCGCCGAGCTCGGCGAACGGCCTGGACGCGTGCAACTCGACGCAGATCGCGCTCGGAAGCGAAAGCCAGCCGACGTGCCCGACCGGGTCGAAGCTGGGATCGGTGACGATCGACACGCCGCTGCTCGACCAGCAGGTGACCGGCTCGATCTACCTCGCGACGCCGTTCGACAATCCGTTCGACTCGCTGGTGGCGGTCTACCTCGTCGCAAGCGCGGACGGGGTCGTGCTGAAGATCGCCGGTCAGGCGACGATGGACCCGAGCACCGGGCAGATCACGACGACGTTCGACGACAACCCGCAGCTTCCGTTCACGAGACTGCACCTCCAGTTCAAGGGCGGGCCGCGCGCGCCGCTGACGCTGCCCAGCCAGTGCGGCGCCTACACGACGAGAGCACAGCTGACGGGCTGGAACGGCAGAACGACGGAGTCGGACAGCACCTTCACGGTCAGCCAGGACGAGAACGGGCAGCCGTGCCCGCCGCGCTTCGCGCCGAGCTTCGACGCCGGCACGGACAGCAACATCGCGGGCTCGAGCGCGTCGTTTCTGCTGCGCTTCGCGCGCCAGGACGGCGATCAGGACCTCGCGGGGCTGACGGCCAGCCTGCCGGACGGCCTGACGGGCAAGATCGCCGACGCCGCTCTGTGCCCCGACGCGCAGGCCGCCGCCGGGACGTGTTCGGACGCCTCGAAGATCGGGGACGTCACGGTCGGTGCCGGCCAGGGTGCCGATCCGTTCTACATCACCAACGGCCGGGCGTACCTGACCGGCCCGTACAAGGGCGCGCCGTTCGGCGTCTCGATCGTCGTGCCGGCGGTTGCCGGCCCGTTCAACCTCGGTGACGTGGTGGTGCGCTCGGCGCTGTTCGTCGACCGCAAGACAGCCGCTGTGAGCATCGTCAGCGATCCACTGCCGACGGTCCTGCAGGGGATCCCGCTCGACGTGCGCGACGTGCGCGTCAGCGTGGATCGCCCCGGGTTCTTCCAGAACCCGACGAGCTGCGCGGAGAAGACGATCTCCGGCGTGCTGACGTCCACCGCGGGCGCAAGCGCGAACGTCTCGCAGCGCTACCAGGCCGCCGACTGCGCCAAGCTCGGCTTCCGCCCGCACATGGTGCTGACGGTGGGCGCCAAGGGCCACACGAACGCGGGGCAGCCGGCGCCGCTGTCGACGACGGTGACGATGCCAGCCGGCAACGCCGACCTGAGATTCGTGCGGGTGACGCTGCCGACGACGATCAACGCGCGCCTGACCGTCATCAACGACGCCTGCACCCGCCAGCAGTTCGAGACGAACCTCGCGGCGTGCGCGCATGCGAAGGCGGGGACGGCGACGGCGGTCACGCCGCTGCTGAGCACGCCCTTGCAGGGGAGCGTGTACTTCGTCAGAAACGGGCACCCGATCCCGGACCTGTTCGTGGCGCTGCGCGGCCAGGTCGCCTTCGACCTGATCGGCAAGGTTTCGATCCCCGGCGGAAAGCACCTCGCGACGACGTTCGACGCGATCCCGGACGTGCCGGTGAGATCGTTCGTGCTGCGCCTCTACGGCGACAGCAAGCGCGGCTCGGTCGGCGCCGCGACGAACCTGTGCACCGCGAGCGCCAGAGCCGCCCCGGCGCTGCTCGACTACATCGGCCAGAACGGGCGCGTGTTCCAGACCAGCCAGCGCGTGACGATCAGCGGCTGCCCGAAGCCGACGAAGAAGCCCAAGGCCAGAAGAGCACGGCGCTGAGCCGCACGGAGGGGACCCCGGGCCGGCGCGTTGTCGCGCGTCGGCCCTCTCCTCCCCTCGGCCCGACGCACCTGACTTGCGTAGACAAATAAACCTGTTTACAGTAGAACGCTGGTGATGGTGCGCCGTCACGACCCGCATGTGGGTCCGAAGGGCACACGAGCCTCGTCGTCGACGAGGCAGGAGAGAGAGGAGAGGGAAGTGAAACGCGATTTGACCCGCGGATCGACCCGCGGTCGCGACACGGTGCACGTCACTGCGTCCGCTAGAGGGATGGGCCGCTCGGCCCATGCGCCCTGGCGCCTGGCGCTCGTGACCGCCTGCGCGCTGCTCGCAATGCTGCTGCTCGCCACGTCGGCGTCTGCTTTCACGCAGACGGGGACGTTTGGGTCGGCGGCGCCCCAAGCTATGTCCCCAAACCGGCTTGCGGTCGACGAGGCCAGCGGCGACATCTACGTGGTCGACGAGGCCAACGGCGTCGTCAACCGCTTCGACCACAACGGCGCCTACCTCAGCCAGCTGACCGGATCGTTCGCGTTCGGCGGGGGCGGGTTCGACGACGTCGCGGTCGACAACTCCGGTACCGCGACGCAGGGCTACGTCTACGTCGAGGGTGAGCCCGGCTCCGGTCCGGGCACGCTCACCGCGTTCGACGCCCATGGCAACCTGCGCTGGCAGTCCAGCAGCTTCAGCCTGCTGTGCGGCGTCGCCGTCGACCCGACGTCCGGAAACCTGTGGGTAGGTGACGTGAACACCGGGGTACGGCAGCGCTCGGTGGCCGACGGCTCGGCAATCGGCAGCGCGATCGACTCCGGGGGGCTGCCGTGCCGCATCGCATTCGACGCCTCCGGGAATCTGTACGTCGATCAGCTCCCGTCCTTCGGCGGAGAGATCGACAAGTACCCGCCACCGCCCACCGATCCGTCGGCCTCGACTCCTGACAGCGGTGCGATGGACGTCGGGACGGACTCGGCCACCGGTGACCTGTACTCCGACCAAGGCGGCTCCGTCAACGTCTTCGACTCGAGCGGCACTGCCCTCGGCAGCTCGCCGTTCGGCGGCTCGAACGTCGGCGTCGCCGTCGACGGTGCGCATCGCCTGGTCTACCTGAGCGACTCGAGCGCCAATGACGTGCAGGTCTGGACGATGGACACGGGCTCGTCGAAGCCGTTCGCCAGCGTCGGCACTCCGCCGTCGCCGATCGGCAGCACGTCCGCGACGCTGAACGCGAGCGTGAACCCGGCCGGCGCGACGACGGACTGCCACTTCGACTACGGCACGACGACGTCGTACGGCTCGACCGCTCCGTGCGATTCCGGGCCCGGATCCGGCACGAGCGACGTCGCCGTGACGGCGGCGCTGTCGGGCCTCACGGCCGGCACGACCTACCACTACCGCATCGTCGCGCACAACAGCGCGGGGACGGTGACGGGCGACGACAACACGTTCACGACGACCACTCCGAGAACGCTCAACGTCACAGTTGTGGGGTCTGGGACGGTCACCGGTTCGACGATCAACTGCACAAGCATTGGCGGCTCGGGGTGCACGGCGACCCCCGACTCGGGCACGACGGTCCATCTGACCGCCACACCCTCCGCCGGGTGGCGCTTCGGCGGTTGGGCCGTCACCGGCACGAGCAACACGACGTGCAGCGGCACGACCTCGCCCTGTGACGTGACGATGGACAACGACGTCCAGGTGACGGCGACGTTCGTGCAGCAGTGGAGACTCTCGGTCCAGAAGACCGGCAGCGGCTCCGGCACGGTCACTGACAACAGAAGCGCCATCACCTGTGGCGCGACGTGCAGCGCCCTGTTCGACGATGGCGCGAGCCCGACGCTCACCGCGGCGCCAGACGCGAACTCCACGTTCGTCGGCTGGTCCAGCGGCGGCTGCTCCGGCACCGCGCCGTGTCAGGTCACGCTGAGCGCCGATACGGCGGTCACCGCGACGTTCGCGCAGAAGGCGCCGGACGTCTCGACAGGCGGCGCATCGGGTGTCGGGCAGACGGCGGCGACTGTCGGCGGGTCGGTGAACCCGAACGGCGACACCGCTACGTGCCACTTCGACTACGGCACGTCGACCTCCTACGGGTCGACCGCTCCGTGCGCCTCGGCGCCCGGATCGGGCAGTGGCGCGGTGAGCGTCTCGGCCTCGCTGTCCGGCCTCGCCGCCGGAACGACGTACCACTATCGACTCGTCGCGACGAACGGCGGCGGCACAACGGCCGGCGCCGACGCGACGCTGACCACGAGCTCGGCGCCTAAGGCGCCGACGCTCAAGCTCTCGAGCTTCAGCGGGAGCACGCTGGTGCTCAAGCTCGCGTGCACGGGTTCGGCGGGTCAGTCGTGCAGTGGGAAGTTGACGTTCAAGTCGGTGATCAAGGTGCGTGTCAAGCACGGGAAGAAGACCAAGGTCGTCAAGAAGACGATCACCGTCGCGACCGTGTCTTACCGTGCTGCGGCGGGTGGAACGCAGAGCTTGAAGCTCAAGCTCACCTCGGCGGCTAAGAGCGCGCTGAAGAGCGGTGGGTTGACGGCGAGAGCCGGCAGCTTCTCGATCAAGCTCCCTAAGACGAAGGTGAGAGCGAAGAAGAAGCACTGACCGCCAAGCTGGGGGCGTCCCTGGGGGACACCGGGGGCGGGCGCTTCGCGCGGCGCCCGCCCCCGGTTCGGGCGCTTCAGCCGGCAGGTCGCGCGCACGCTTGAACAAGGGGCCGGCGTCCTGCACGGGCGCCGGCCCCTCCTGCGCGTACTAGCATCGCCGCCCATGCCCTCTGACGTCTCGCCGCTGGAGCGCCTGCAGCAGCAGGCGGGGCGCCCGTTCCCGGCGCTGCTCGGTGCGCGCGAGCGCACGGCGCAGCGGCTCGTGGAGCGGGCCGCTCTGCTCGACGGGCTGACGATCGAGGCGAACGCCGCCGTCGTGCTGATGGGCTCGTGGGGGCGCCACGAGCTGACCGGCGGCTCGGACGACGACTACGTCGTGCTCGTGCGCGGCTTCGCGCCGGCGGGCGGCTGGAGCGCCGAGCAGGCCACCGCGGCGCGGATCGCCGATCGCTTCGCGCGCGATCCCGGCGGCTTCAGTGCGCCGGGGCGCCAGGGCGTCTTCGCCGAGGTCGTCTACTCCGACGACCTGATGCGCGTCGGCCTCGACGACGACACGAACACCAACCTCACGCGCCGCATGCTGCTCGTGCTCGAGTCGGTCGCCGCCTGCCACGCGGACGTGCTGGACGGCGTGCGGCGCGACGTGATCGTCGACTACCTCCGCGACGCGCTGCGCGACCACCGCCCGCCGCGCTTCCTGCTCAACGACCTCGTGCGCTACTGGCGCACGATCGGGGTCGACTTCGTCGCCAAGGACCGCGAGCGCGCCGGTGCCGGCTGGGGGCTGCGCAACGCGAAGCTGCGGACCTCGCGCAAGCTGCTGTTCGTCAGCGGCCTGCTGCCGGTGCTGCGCTGCCACGAGCTGCGCGCCGAGGCGATCGCGCCGTTCCTCGCCGAGCAGTTCGCGATGCCGCCGACCGACCGCATCGCCGACGCGTTCCTGCGCTACGGCGCCGTCGCGCAGGGCGCCGACGCGCTCGCCGCCTACGACACGTTCCTCGCGCTGCTCGACGACGAGGCGGTGCGCGCGGAGCTGGGCGCACTCGGCTCGCGCGCCGCCGCCGCCGACTCGCCCCGCTGGCGCGAGGTCGCCGAGCTCGGCGCGACGATCGAGCAGTGCCTGCTGGAGCTGCTGTTCGCGACCGAGCTGGGCCCGGTCACGCAGCGTTATGCGGTGCTGTGAGCGGTTGGGTCGGATTCCGTCCGTTGCCCAGCTATCGTCAACATCCGAGGGTCACCCACAGGGTTCGGCGAGAAGGGTCCTGGGGACTTTGCCGCTCGCGGCTAGTCGGCCAGGGTGCCCCTCAGTCTCATTGGGCCGTGAAAGGCTCGAACTCCGACGCGATCAGGTGCTTAGGCGTGCGTAAGCCTCGCTTCGACCCAGAGCTTGACGAGCGCGTCCGACGCGCCGCGTCCGCAGAGGGCACTTCAGTCTCCGAGTTCCTGCGGCAGGCAGCGACCGAACGGGCGGAGCGGACGCTCGGCCATCGCAACAGCGATCGACTTGCCGATCTGATCGGCGCCGTGCGCGGCGGAGGGCGCGGGCGGGCAGGTGACAGCGGCGCCGCGCTCGGCGAGCTGCTGGCCGAGCGGCGCTCGAGACGGTGATGCGTCGCCTCACGGCCCCAGCAGCGCAGCCGGCACGACTGCGATCCCGTCGGGGCGGCGGTAGGCCTCGCGACCGGTCGTGACGACGACGGCGTCGAGCAGGTCGTCGCCGATCCGGTCCTTGAGCCAGGCGAGGTGCTTGACGTCGTCGTCGCGCGGCGCGGCCGTCAGCTTCACCTCGATCGCGACGACGCGGCCGTCGCCGTGTTCGACGACGAGGTCGATCTCGCGGTCCCCGCGGTGGGTGCGCAGGTGGCCGACGCTCGCCTCCGACGCCTGCCCATAGACGCGCACCGACAGCGTCACGAGCGACTCGAACAGCGCGCCGAGCAGCGTGTCGTCGCGCGGGATCGCCGGTCCGGGCGCCTCGCCCTGCAGGAGCGCGTCCGCTGTGGCGTTGAGGAGACGAGCCGCGAGCGCCGGGTCGGCCAGGTGGTGCTTGGGCGTCAGCGCGAGCTCCGCGATGTGGTTGCGCGTCGGCTTCCAGCCCGGTACCTCGTCGAGCACGAACAGGCGCTCCAGCACGTCGCGGTAGGGCAGCACGGTGCTGCGCGCCGGCTTCGACTCATGGCCGCCGGTGGAGGCGTCGCGGATCTTCTCGAACGACGTCGTCGTCGCCGTCGCCGCGGCGTAGGCGGCCATCCACCGCCGCAGCGCGCTCGGGTTGCGCACCTGGTGCCCGAGCTCGGGGAACTCGCGGTCGACGATCCGCTCGAGGTAGCCGTCGAGCTGCGCGCGCAGCGGGCGTCCGCTGAGCCTGCGCATTCCGGGGAAGCCCGAGCGCAGAATCTCCTTGGTGTAGTCGGCGAGCGTGACGTCGGTGCGGCCTTCGACGGCGGGCCGCTGGCCGGTCAGGAGCGCGGCGAGGCTCACGGTCGCCGCCCCGGGAAGGCGCTCGGCGAGCGACAGCGGCCGCATTCGCAGGCTGACGATGCGGCCTCCGCCGGAGTGCGTCCCGGAGTCGCGCGGCGATGCCGAGCCCGTGAGCAGGAAGCTTCCGGGCGGGGCGCCCGTGTCCACGGCGCGGCGCACCTTGTCCCACACCGGGGGGACGTACTGCCACTCGTCGATCAGCACCGGGGGAGGCTCGGTGAGCAGGCGGTCGAGGTCCGCGGCGGCGATGGCGCTCTCGCGCGGATCGTCGAGCTGGTGGGCGCTGGCTGCTCGCTGCAGAGCGGTCGCCGTCTTGCCGACGCCCTTCGCTCCCTGCACGGCGATCGCCGGCAGCGCCTCGAGCAGCTCGTCGAGCTCGTCGTCGAGGATGCGGCGCTCGTAGGAGAGGGCTGCATCCATGAGTCGGAGGCTACCATTTCGGGGCCGCCAACGCTACAGTTTCGGGCCGCCATACGCTACAACTTCGGGCGACACTACGCTCCAGATTCGGGCCTAGCTTGCCGGCGCCTCAAGCACCCACGGCACGCCTGCGCAGCGCTCGAGCACGGGCAGGAACGCCTCGGCGTCGGCGGCGCGGAGCGGGACGTGCTCGCCGCCGGGCTCGATCGAGGAGATGTGGACCTCGGCGAGGCGGTCGGCGAAGGCGTCGAGCAGCTCGTGGGCGAGGCCCATGGTCGCGTCGTGCAGCTGTGCGTGGGCGACGTCGAAGCAGAAGCGTGCGTCGGGCAGCAGCGCGAAGTAGCGCTCCAGCTCGGCGACGGTGCGGGCGTCGGGCTTGCGCGTGTCCATGTTCTCCAGCCGCAGCCGCGCGCCGAGGTCGGCGAACGCGGCCGCGTCGCCGAGCGTCTCGGGGTGCAGGACGATCCCGTCGACCTGCGCGGGGATGGCGCCGAGCGCGGCCGCGAGCGCGGCCGGCGTGCCGTCCCAGCCCTTCGACGGGCCGTGCACGGACACATGGCCGAACGGCAGCTCGCCGTCCTCGCGCAGGAACTGCAGCAGCCCCGGCAGCTCGCGCGCTGACAGCGCCGACAGCTCGACGACGTCGAGCGAGCAGCTCTCAGCCGCCGCCACCAGCCGCGGCCAGTCCCCGCGTGCGCCGACCATGTAGCCGGTCGACGGCCCCACGAGCCCGTCGTTCAGCTCCAACAGCTCGGCGACGGCGGTCATCGCGGGAAGGACTTCTGCGGTGATGGACACGTGAGCCACCGTACCTTGCTGGCGAGACGGAACCGCGCCCTTGCGGGTCGCCCACCAAACGCTCGGATGCACCCCGCGCAAGCGGCCGGCGTGACCGATCGGCGTTGGGCGCCCAGGCCGACAGCGCGGCCTGCTCGACTGACCGATCGAGGCGTCGGTAGACTCGTCTGAGCCTGGTCGCGACGGTCGCACGCTTGCAGCTGAGCCAGCGCGGAAACGCTAGAAGCTGGTGTATGGTCTTGGCAACGGGTCACGCGCTCAAGCAAGCGCGTTGACCGGCCGAAGAGCTGGGATGAGGTAGGTATGAGCACGCGCCATTACTACAATGCCGAGTCCCTCGACCGCGCTCTCCGCGAGTACGAGAGCGAGTACGGGATGGCCACCGCCGCCTTCTACGAGCGCTATGCCTCCGGCGAGCGCCTCGAGCTGCCCGAGTTCGCCCAACACGCCTGGGCGTCCTTCTACGAGGACATCCTGCGGATGACTGGCGGCTCCGGCATCGACCGGCGATCCGTGACCACCCGCGCCCACGAAGCTTTCGCCTGCCGCTAGCTCGGCGTGAGCATCTGGAAGTACTTCGCGGATCGCGAGCGGGAGTTTCGCGAGTGCTCGCTTCACATCCCCGATGACGCCGTGTTGTTCGCGGCAGAGGAGGATGAGAGACGGGGCAAGATCTTCGGGAAAGTCCTATTCGACGGCTACCCGCCGAGCGTCTACCTGGCCGTGCACGAGGACGTCGTAGCAAAGGGGACCGGCTTCACGCGGCCCCGCTACGCGTATTTCCTCGTGATCGATGACTGCGAGGTCGGTGGCTACGAGCGGCACGAGACGCACGATCCGGCCGTCCACAAGCACTGCTCAGGCCAGAAGGACCACGAGGCGTCGCCCTCGCGCGTCATGTCCTTCAAAGACGCTGTCCGCGAGGCGTGGAAGTACGTCAGCGAGTTCGCTGCTCCGCTTGGCGAGTAGGTGCTCGCCGCCGCCATACTGCCGTCATGGCCGAGATGCCGAGTCCCAGAGAGCTCGACGCGCTGATCGCGCGGGCGCGTGCGGCGTGCGCCGACGCCGGGCAGTTCGAGTCGGCCGATCTCGTGCGCGCATCGCGCGACGGGCGGCTGCTCACGCCCCCTCGTCCGGCCACCGGCCCGTCCGGTCGAACTCGCGGCGGGCGGCGTCCTCCTCGGCGCGGTCTTGGTCGCTGGTGACGCCGAAGCGGAAGAGGATGTTGACGAGCAGGACGGAGAGGCCGGCGCCGAGCAGGGCCATCGCCCCCTCGAAGTTGGCGCCCGGGTTCGCGATCAGGAAGCCGAGCCCGACGAGGCAGATCGCGCCGGGCAGCGCGTAGCGGACCGCCCAGGCAACAGAGCGGCCCCTCACGCGGACGGCTGGTCGTCGCCCGCGCCGTCCCCGCTCCCGCGCGGCACGACGACCACCGGACACGGCGCGTCGCGCAGCAGGTGCGTGGAGACGGACCCGACGAGCACGCGCCGGAAGGGACCCTGCGCGCGCGAGCCGGTGAACAGCAGGTCGTCGGTCTTCGCGTCCTCCAGCAGCGATCCGACGATGTCGCCGTCGAGCACCGCGGCCTCGGCGACGAGCCCCGGGCCGAGCGCCTCGAGCGCGTCGTCGAGGCGCCCGCGCGCCTGCGCGCGGGCGATCTCGCCCATCTCCTCGTACGCCGCCACGTCGAGCGGCGGCGGCGGATAGACCCCCGCGGCCGCGCTGTTGACCGCCGTCACGAGCCGCAGCCGCGCCCCCGCGCTGCGCGCATAGCCGGCCGCGATCGCGGCCGCGTGCTCGGCCTCGGGCGAGCCGTCGAACGCGACCGCCACCTGGCGCAGCCCGCTCGCACGCGCGCTGCGGAAGTCGTCGGGCGCGACCGCGACCGGGCACGGCGCGTGGTTGAGCACCGCCTCCGGCGTCGAGCCGGTCAGCAGCCGCAGCGCGCGGCCGTGGTGCGTCGCGCCGATGACGATCGCGTCCGCGTGCAGCTCCTCGGCGAGGTCGTGCAGCACGTGCGCCGGCGTCGCACCGGCGACGGCACGGAGGTCCGCGCCGCCCGACTCGGCGCCTGCACCGCCGGCACCGTCCAGCCACTCCCGCGCCCGCTCCAGCTTCCCCAACGCGTCCCCGCGCATCCCCTGCGCCATCTCGTGCGCCGCGGCGCTCTCGCCCAGCGGATCGTCGGGATACGCGCACGCGACGACCAGCTCGGCGCCGGCGATCCCGGCGAGCAGGCGCCCCAGCGCCAGCGCGTCGTCGCCGTGGTCGGAGCCGTCGTAGCCGACGACGATCGTGCGGGTCATGCGGAGTCCTCCGGGGGCGGGATCGGGCGGGCCAGGGCGGGCACAACGATACGCGCGCACGCGCGAGGCCGCCGCCGCGCCTGCCTGTCCCGGCCGCGTGCGCCCCCGCTTTGGCGCGCAGCCCTTCCACCAGTGCACAAGTTTCGCGGCAATCCTGCGTGCAACTCTCATGCGATCGCGCTGTTCTGACGATCACATGGATACCGTCGTGAATCCCCCCGGCGCCGACCGGGAACCACGCCCCTTGCGCGCGCTCGTCGTCCATCGAGATCCCGAAGTCGCCTCCGTGCTGGTGGACATCCTCGGCACGGCCAATGGCAGGGTGGGCGGGGATGGCACCGTTGCCGCCACGGCCCTGCCGGACCCGGCACAGCTGGCCGGGATGCTCGCCCGCGGCGAGGCCGACGCGGTCGTCTGCGCGCTGGCGCCGTCCGACGCCGAGCTGGACGCGATCGGCCGCCTCTGCGAGGAGGCCGGCGTCGCGCTCGTGCTGACCGACCCGGCCGCCGGCCCCGTCGCAGCCGCGGCCGACAGCCGCGCCGCCCACGAGCCGGACCCCGAGCGCCTGCTCGCCGCCGTCCTGCGCGAGCACACGAGCGCGCAGGACCGCTGCGCCGCCGCGACCGCGCAGCGGCTGCTGTCGGCCCAGCAGACGATCGCCGACCACCTTGCCGCGGACCTCCCGCCCGAGGGCCTGCTGGCCGAGGCGCTCGACACGATCGCCGACCTCTTCGGCGCCGCCGGCGGGATCGCCTGGGAGCTGCCGGCCGACCGCGGTGAGCTGATCCCGCGCGCCGCCCGCGGCGCGACGACGCTGCCGGCGAGCGGCAGCGTCCCGTTCCCCGACGAGCATCTCGCCGGCCGCGCCGCGCTCGCGCAGGCGACCGTCGCCGACGGCCCCCACGTCGCCGTGCCGCTGGTGGCCGGCGGCGCCTGCGAGGGCGTGCTGGAGCTGTGCCTCGCGCCCGGCGCGCGCCCCGACGAGCGGCTGATGGCCGACGTCGCCGCGCTCGCCAGCCAGGTCGCGCTGCACCTGCGCTACCGCCGCGGCGCGGCGATGCTCGACCTGCACGAGCGCGCGCTCGCCGCCACCAACAACGGCATCGTGATCGCCGACGCCGACCCGGACAGCGGCGGCTGGCCCGTCTCGTACATCAACGAGGCGTTCGAGCTGCTGACCGGCTACCGCGCCGAGGAGGTCGTCGGCCGCTCGCTCGGGATCCTCCAGGGCGAGGAGACCGACCCCGA
>Ga0265319_1001268_pt1 | contig 15340 bp, 7 predicted proteins | sample 4824metaG_FD_192443 | JGI IMG/M metagenome (GOLD analysis project Ga0265319, IMG submission 192443) | Rhizosphere microbial communities from Carex aquatilis grown in University of Washington, Seatle, WA, United States - 4-8-24 metaG | ecosystem: Host-associated > Plants > Roots > Rhizosphere >...
TTCGGCCTAAACATTCAATTATGAGTAGTGACCTAAGACAGACAGCTCCATCCCGTCTCGCCTCCGTAGATGTTTATCGCGGGTTCGTCATGTTTTTGATGATGGCCGAAGTGCTGAATTCGTGGGACGTGGCCAGGGCCCGGCCTGACAGCGCATTTTGGCATCTGTTCTCGCTTGCACAAACACACGTCGACTGGGTTGGCTGTTCGCTTCACGATCTGATTCAGCCGTCCTTCTCGTTCCTGGTTGGAGTGGTCCTGCCGTTCTCGATAGCCGGCCGTCTGGCGCGCGGCCAGTCGAAGGCCGGCATGACGTTGCATGCAATGTGGCGAGCTCTGTTGTTAATTTTGCTCGGAGTCTTCCTGCGTTCGATTGGCCAGCCGCAGACGAACTGGACGTTTGAGGACACACTCACTCAGATCGGCCTCGGCTATCCGGTGCTGTTCTTGCTCGGGTTCTACTCGCCGCGCGCGCAGTGGACCGCTTTTGCGGCAGTTGTCGTTGGCTATTGGACCGCGTGGGCGATGTATCCGTTGCCGGACGCCGCATTCGATTATGTCAGAGTCGGCGTGCCGCCCGACTGGGTGCACAACGCCAGTGGCTTCGCTGCACATTGGAATAAGAATGCCAACTTGGGTGCGACGTTCGACCAATGGTTTCTCAATCTCTTCCCTCGAACGACGCCCTTTGTGGCCAACAGCGGTGGATATTTGACACTTAGCTTTATTCCCACTCTCGGAACAATGCTTCTTGGGCTCATCGCGGGCGGTTGGCTTCGCCGTTCACTATCCGACGGGCAACGAGTGCGGCGACTGGTCATCGCGGGCATGGTCGGTCTGATCCTCGGCGTCGCACTACATATGCTCGGAGTCTGCCCGCTGGTGAAGCGGATATGGACCCCCACTTGGACGCTTTTCAGTGGCGGCTGCTGTTTCCTTTTGCTGGCGGCGTTCTACGCGGCGATTGATTGGTGCGGCTGGAAACGGTGGACCTTCCCGCTCACGGTCATCGGCATGAACTCTATCGCTGCCTACTGTATGGCGCATCTCTTTGAAAACTTTATATTGAGCAGTTTGACTACACATTTTGGCGTGGCTGCCTTCAACGTTTTCGGCGAGACCGTGGCACCCTTTTCTCGCGGGGTGCTGGTGCTCCTGATATTCTGGTTGATTCTTCTATGGATGTATCGGCGCAAGCTGTTTCTGAAAATCTGAGGACGTGCGAATGACGAGTGCGTTCCCCGACTGCTACTTGACGTGATCCCGCCGATCCGGGCCGCTTGAAGTGTCGGTCTGGGTTGATATCGGCTACTCATTTTGCGAGAACCGAAGCGAATTCGTATGTTCCCGATTGCAGTTCCAGAATGGCCTGGCCGCCCTCGAAATGATCGAGCTTTACCCCAGAACTTTGCGCCAACTTCCGGCCGCCTTCAGTGACAGATTTGAGTTCCGAGGCGGGCAGGTAGAGTCGGGCGCTGGTGTTGGGCGGAATTTCGACGTTGAGCTGGAACCTGCCGGCAGTTCGCTTCCATGACGTGCCAATCCGTCCGTGAATGGAATCATAGTGTCCTTTGGCTGATGTGAGATCCGGCCGATTGGTCGGGCCGGGACGAATGACGACGCGCTTGAAGCCCGGACCAGCCGGATCCGGCTGTATGCCGAGCACATCGCGAATGAACCAAGCACCGACATAAAGATACGAACTGTGGAGCTTCGAGAGGCCATCGTCATCTTCCCACGACTCCCAAAAGGTTGTGGCGCCGGCGCGCAGCATGTTGCCCCAACTCGGGTAGTCGCGCTGGTTTACCATCGCGTAAATTAAATCGTCGCGGTGCGCCTCCATGAGCGCCTTGAACAGAAATGCGCCGCCGGTGATGCCCGCATGGATGTGGCCGCCGCGCGCCTCGAGGATTTCCTTCTCAAGGCGCTCCCAGATTGCGGCGCGCTCGCCTTCGGGCGGCACGCCGGCAACGAGCGCGATGGCAAGATAGGCCTGATCTGCGTTTACATAACTGTGGTCCGCAGAGTTGAAGAACTCAGCATGCACGGCGCGGCGTGCGACCGCGGCGCGCGCGTTCCAGCGCGCGGCAAGATCGTCCCTCCCGAGAACGGCGGCCATCTGCGCCGCGGTCTGCAAGTTATAGATCCAGTAGCAGTTGTTGAAGAAAAGTGTTTCACGTGTGTCGCCATTCACGCCCTTTGCGCCCGGCCAGAGCCAGTCGCCGAGGAAATCCCATTCGCCGCCCCACCGCCGGAGCAAGCCCGCTTCGGCTTTGTTTTCCAAGAACGCGAGCCAGCGCTCGACGGTCGGCAGCATTGCTTCCAGCACTCGCCTGTCTCCGTATGTCCGATAAAGCTCCCATGGCAGGTGCACGCAGAATCCACTCCAGCCCGGACCGCCACCGCCCCAATACGTCGGCGCCGTGTAGGGCAGGTTCCCGTATTCAAGGCGCTTGCCGGAGCCAAGATCTCCACCGGTCTTGTTCAAGCCCCATGCCGCGCTGTGTCCCTGCACTGCGCGCCAGTCCTGCGCCCACTTGGTGTAGAACGCGCCGAGTTGGTAGTTGCTAAGCGCCGTCGTGGTGGTCGCGTGGGCGTCGCCGCCGTAGCCCATGCGCTCGCGCTGCGGGCAATCGACCACGTAGCCGCCCAAGCTGAGACTTTCGAAGGTCCATAGCGCTGTGGCATAGATTTCGTTAAATAGAGGATTCGAGCACTCGAAGCTGGTCGCTCGTGTGTAGTCGCTTCTCACCAGCCATCCGCGAATGTCGCCCGGGACGGGTGCACGCCGAAGCCCGCGGATCGTGATCCAACGGCCGGAACTGTAATTGAAGTGGCTACGAAAAGTGCTTTGTCCACTTGCTCCGATCACCAACACATTCCTCAAGGCGTGTGTGATTGGTTTGTCTTTTTCCTCGGAGAATAGAAATTCTATTCGATCACCCTGGGCGCCTCGGACGGATATTTCGGTCCAGCCGGCGAAATTCCTACCCATGTCCACGCGATAGACGCCGGGTCCCGATTCCGACACGCTTTCCGGCGTCAGTTCGGTAACCAACCGGTTAGGTTCCACCTTGTCAGCTGAAATTGCCAGTGATGGGGCATACACCACCGCCGGCTTCCAAGTGGAATCATCCAGCCCCACCTCGGCCCAGCCTGGGATTTCCAGATTCGCATCATAGAGCTCGCCACCGAAATTATGGAAATACCAGGTACCAAGCAAGGTGTTGGGACTGGGATGGGTTTTCCACGACCCGTCAGTAATGATCCGCTGCTGACTGCCATCATCAAAATCCATGTCTATTTGTCCGATGGCTATCGGCGCGCGCGGTTTGTCCGCGGTTGCAAAAGCCGGAAAAATGGACCAACCGGTCCCAAGCCACAGGCCAATCACATTCTTCCCCGGGTGGAGCAGATCGCCGATTTCATAAGCGACGTAGCGCGCGGCGGTCGAGTTGTCCGTGACGCTCGGAGCTAATACGGCATCACCCACCCTGCGGCCATTCACATAGAGTTCGTGGTATCCGACCGACGCTACAAATGCTGTCGCACGTTTCGGTCGCAGTGCAATATCCACCGTCCGGCGAAGCCAAGGATCCGGCAGCGTGTTATCTGGAGACGGCTGGTCGGATGGAGGAACAACCGGGACATACGACTCGCCCGTGCCAATCCACTTGGCCGTCCAGTCAGCCTGGCTAAGCAGCCCCATCGTCCAGCGCGCGGAAGCACTCCAATCCGACCAGTGTCCATCCTGGTCACGCACCCTCACGGTCCAGAAGCACATCGCGCGCGAAGTCAGAGCGTTGCCATGATAGTCGATGAGCGCTGTCCCATCGGAAACGACCTCCCCGGAATCCCACAAATCCGCTTGATTCGGGATCAGCAACGCGGGAGTGCTCGCAACGAGGATTTGGTAGGCGGTCTGGCGTAATCCACGCGCACGCTCCGAGCGGGCCTTCAGTTCCCAACTCAGGCGCGGTTGGGGCATGTCCAGGCCAAGCGGGTTGGTCAAGTATTCCGTGTGGAGCGCCACCGGAGTAAGGTCGCTCGCCGCGAGCGGAGAAAGGCAGGATAGCAGGCAGGTGAGCAAACCGAGCGACACAGTCTTGCACGATGCGGCGGGAGACAAAAACCATGTCGATGCCGCTCCGGGAGGAGATGGCACGCTTTCATCGGGGAAAAGACGCATGGTCATGGGCCGCTCCTGTTGCGCGCCAGCTCACGTGACAGATGCTCAATCATGGCCCGACCGGATAGCTCGGTGTAGACGCCAAGGTTATGCGTCACTTTCGAGTGAACCACATAGGTGTATCTGATCCCAAGCTCATTGAGGTACTTGAGAAATGGCCCATGCTGCAAATACAGGGAATCGTCCTCGCCGACGGCAAAATACAAATAGAGGCGGTTGCGATCATTTTGGCTTAGCGCAGACGCGTGCCTATAGCAGTTGTCTCTTCCGAAATCTTCTGCGGTCTGTTCAAGCGCGGCCGCCAGCGAGGCCGCTGTGCCAAAGAGCTTGGGATATTTCAATGCCAGGCGCATCGCGCCACCGCCTCCCATCGAGAACCCACAGATACCCCGGGCACCGGGCCGGGCGATCGTGCGATATTCCCGATCGATGTAAGGAAGCAATTCACGCACGATGAGCGTCTCCGACTTCACATAGCTATCAGGCCAATCGCGGTAGCCACTCTCCGCTCCTCCGTTAGGGAAGATGTAGATGACCGGTTCGATGCTTCCCGCGACTATTTCCGCATGCACGTATCGAGCGAGTCCGGCATCCGAGCTCTCCGTTCCCGTCGAACCATGCAGAAAATAGACCACTGGAAATCGGCGCGCTGGTTCCTTCTCATACTGAGGCGGCAAATAGATGTTGAATCCAACTGTGCGCTTCATTGAGGTGCTCTCAATGGTGCCATGATGCATTCCCGGGATCTGTAGGTCCTGGGGATCATTCCATTTCCACGTGTTCGGGTCTGTCACCTCAGGCGCGCCGTCCGCTGCCTTCGCAATAGAGAAAAAGAAAACCCAAAGCAGAGCCACAAAGACCGCTGGCTTGAGGAACCACGCATTAGATTGAATGACGTTCGATTGCATAGGATTCGATTCCGGAGGAGGTCTGCAGAAAGACGACGGCAAGGACGGTGGGTGCGGCTCTAGGCGAGCTCTTGCCTGGATTGAGCGGTCACGCTGTGTTGGCGCACCCGCTGCGTTACCCGGGTGGATGTGTCGCCGTGGGAGGTCGTAACGATTATCGAACGTCCGTCCAGCCATAAGGTTACGGCGCGCCTGGAGGCAAGGAAATCGGATGTGTCTTTGTCCGCACGATTGCCGAAGTACAACGTGGGAATCAAACCGATCAGCAATGCGAAAATTATGATGGACCAGTCGATGGGGAGAAATTTCATGGTTTGAGCCGCAGAAGAATGGCCATCATAGTGCTTGGTGCGTCCTTGCGGGCTTAGCCGCCGTAGTAACGAGTTGCCGCAGGGATTGCAAAAATGGAAACTCCACCGCAGCTGCATTCGGCTGGTCTGCGTGATCAAGTATTGCGACCGCGGTGAGGCGCCAGTCATCAGCCACCGTGCGCCCTGAAATAAGTGCCTGAATGGCCTCACGGCCTATGCGGCAGATCGCCGCGAGCGAACGCGCCATCTCAGCCCGGCCTTGCGCCACCGGCGTCGCAGAGGCAGGCGCTTGAGCCGCGAGTTCGCCGGCATTGCCCCACCTTTCTAGTTGCGCAGCGAGCGCCGTTGCCATCTTGGCGTCGAGTTCACCAGGGGCAGAAAGCCATTGAGCGACCGAGGCGTTGAACTCGCGTGCGGCGCGGCTGTCGAAACGCGACCAGTCCGCGAGCTCATTGAGTGGCGTCGATTGGGTGCAATCGGGTTGAAGATCAAGGCGACGATATTCCTTCACCGGCTCGACGACGGAGGCGAGAGTGCGCAGCGCATCTGCAATCGGGCCCTCCGGGTCAAGACCCGGCAACTCGATCCTTGGCCACTGGTTTTGCTGCAAGCCGGCTTCTTGCAGGCGCGCATCGATGACGGCGAGCCTTCGATACATGTCGGGGACGTCGCACACCTCGCGTGGAGACCAGAGACGCTCGGCGATGGCGGCAGTGCGAGGCCAGATCCGAGTGTCGATAAACTCAGGTGTAACCCACTCGCTCCACATGGTGGCTTCGCCCCCTAGGATGTGTTGCTGCTGTTCGAAATTGAGCGTGGTATTGGCGGGCAACGGATCTGAAAGGTAATTCTCGGCTGCTGTGTTGTTGAGGTCGATATAGTAGCCATGGGAAAGTATGACATAATGGCCGCTCGCAGCGACCTTGGCGAGCCCCCCCGGGTCGCTCGCCTGGACTATGCTGTCGCCCGGCAGATCGGGATGCAAAATCGCATCCCAACCGACGATTCTCTTGCCATGGCGATGCAGGATTTCTGAGACGCGGCGGTTGAAATACGCGTGAAGGCCTTCGTTGTTCTTCAGATTGTGCTTTCGGATAAAAGTCTGAATCCGCGCATTTGCGTTCCACTGCACACCGTTGTTTTCGTCGCCACCAATGTGCACGTATTCATCGGGAAATAATGCGGCCATTTCGCCAAGGAAATCCTCAAGCAGCGCGTAGACTACTTCATTGGTCGGATCTAGCACGGGATCCCAAATTCCCCATTTGCGTACGAGAGCATAGTGGCCGGGTGCACTCGCCAGTTCCGGATGGGAAACAATCCAGCTTGTCGCATGGGCGGGCATGTCGAATTCCGGCATCACACGGATGCCTCGCTCGGCCGCGTAGCCGATGATCTCGCGGATCTGCGCGTGCGTAAAATAGTGCCCATCCGAACCCTGTTCATTCAGCTCGGGATGGGTGCGACTCTCAATACGGAAACCCTGATCCTCGGTCAAATGCAGGTGGAGGACGTTGAGTTTCACCAAGGCCATGCCATCAAGGTTGCGCTTGATGACTTCGAGCGGCTGCCAATGACGGCAGACGTCGATCAGCAATCCGCGCCACGGAAACCGCGGCCGGTCGCTCATGGTCACAACTGGCAAGAAGAAGCCGCTTGAGTCCTGCTGCAGCAATTGGAGCACCGTCTCTAAACCACGCAATCCGCCTACGACGGTCGGAGCTCGCAGCACTGCGTGCGACGACGTGACGTCGAGCGTGTAGGACTCATCATCGCCAAGTCTGGGGACTGCCCTGCCCGCGGACACGCATTCGACGATGAAAGTAGGTGCGGCCGGCCTTGGGTCGAGCCCGGCAAGCTTCAATCCTGTGCGCTTTTCCCAGCGCTGGAGTGCCCTCACGAGACCAGCTCGCAGCCTCGCGTCGTCGCAACCGCGCACGGCGACCTGGAAAGTCGTGGTCACCGGCAGCCGGCCACTTCCGAAATTCAGCTCCGCCGGCACCGGCATGAGCGAGTGAATTGGAATTGAAACAGGCTCGCTCGCCTCGACGATTGTAAGCAATAACGCCAGCGCCAGGATGGCGGGCACGGATTTGGTGACACGCGGCATGGGCAAGGATTCAGGATTCTTCATGGCGAGAGCACACTCCCGAAGCCGGTGCGTGCGAACGTTTTAATGGCCTCGTACAGCAGGCTCCTCGACTCACCGCCTCGCGCGAGGTGCCGCGGTAGACGGTTGTCATGTAGATTAAGCCGTTTCTCGACGACAAGTGGCGTCGACAGGCCCGCGTCAAAGGTTTGGAAGCATTCCAAACCGATCCGGTGCATCCGCTCTAGGCCCGGCTTGACGCCGTCCTTGGCTATATTTCCGTTCATCCAACGCCACCACGCTAGGGGCTTGGCGCATTCTTGAGGATTCAAAAACTCCCGCATCAGCCTGTCCTCACCCGACTGCGCGCGAGCATCGGCGGGTAAGCAGGAAAAGCCTAGGATCCAAATGGCCTCAGACGCCCAGGGGTCATGTCGTAACATCTTAGAGAAAGGTGAATCTTCCGTTCCTCCAATTGCAGTCTTGTCGTCATTGCTTAGAGTTGAATTCCTCATGTGGCCGTTAGGTTTGTACCGCCGAAGCCAAAAGGGCACTCATCAAGAAAAATCTGTAACGTAGGTTCAAAGGCTTCGAGAATATGCGTGATCTCATAGAAGCAGAATTCTAGGTTGCGAATGCGGACATTAAACGGAGGCGCTCCTGCGCCAGGGCGCGCTGTGAGTAATCGGCTTTTTCACGTGGATCGGCTGGGTTGGCCTGTACGGCTGCAATAGAGCAGAAATGCGCCGATCGCTCCGACGGTCCCTGCAATGCTGGCAATCTTCCCCCAGTGACCGACACTGCTCGAAGGAATCAATAGCAGGAGAATCGCTGCTCCCATAAACAATGCAAAAACACCGATAATCCGCATTTGCCGGCTATCATTCCCCGTGCCGATTTCAGCGGCAAAATCAACCGGGCGATCCCGATTGGAAAAGAACTCCTGCTCACGTGCCACCATTCCCGGGTCCTCGTGGCGATAAAGGAAACGGGCTCCAAAGAAGGCCAGTGTGCCAGCCACAAGCAGGGCCATGATCTGTTCCTGATATAGCCATGGCGCGGTGCCCAGAAGCTTAGGCCCATAGGCGATGCTAGAAGACACGGCGACTCCGACAATGACGGAAATAGGCGCCGCGCAGTTGGGAACACGGCGGACCCACAATCCCCACATCATGGGCACTGCGAGAGGAACACTGACAAGAGCAAAAATATTGATAAAGAGCTCGAATACTCCGGTGGTTCCTCTTCTAGCCATGACGAGCGCACAGGTGATCACAGTGATCGCACAGCCTAGATTCACCGCCCGACCCAACATCAGACGAGCACGTCCATCCCACGGAACCAAGCTAAGGCGACGACATAGCGCCGGATAGATATTCTGGGTGATAAGACCGGCGAGAGCGGTCAGAGTCGCATCGAGTGTGCTCATAGTCGATGAGCACATGCCAACCAAGACGAATGCGACGAGGCCCACCGGCAGATAATGTATCGCTGCCGCCGCATAGGCCCCCTCAGTAGGATGGCGCAGCGGCATGGCGGCTACCTCATCAGGAAACAGCAGACGGGCTGTCATTGGGGGGATGAAGAAGATAAACATACCCAGCAACAGTGCAGCGGCGGCAAATAGCGCGGCGCGACGCGCTTCCCGTCCGTCTTTGACCGCTAGGAATTTCCCGGCATTCGTCAGTCCGTTGATCTGAACAAACTGGGCGCAATAATACGCCGCTATGAACCCCAGCGTAAAATAACCCGCAGGAACGTTAGTCAGGGTTGCGACAACCTCGGGCGACTTGATCGGCGCGTAAGCTGTGTGCAATCCAGCTGCGGAAATACTGTGAAAAAGCCCACTGATGCCCCCGAGTTTACTGAGACACACAACGGCGACCAAAACACAGATTGGCAATAAGATCATACCCTTAATGAAATCGGCGGCCAATACCGCCCATGCCCCGCTCAATGCGGTATAGAAAAGCACCACCACCCCTAGGACGATGATGACGATCCGAATATCGAATCCGAGCAAAGAGGTCGTGAAAATGGCCAGAGAGTAAAGCTGCACCCCGCCGAGCAGAGGCTGCACCAAAGACTGCAGAATGGCATAGAATTGCTCCATCCCCGCGCCAAATCGCGAGCGAATAACGTCGGCATTGGTCACCATTCTCGTTTGGCGAAACCACGAAGCCGACTTGATCGATACAGCCAAGTAGGCAACAACGCCACTGCCATACATTAGAACCACACTCCAGCCTCCTTGATAAGCCGCACCCGCTGCACCCGTGAATGTCCAAGCACTGAAATTCCCCATGAAAACGCTGCCGCCAACCAGCCACCATGTGGCCTGGCCACCGGCCCGGAAGTAGTCGCTGGTGTTTTTGCTGAAGCGACTGAACGCAAGACCGACGCACACCAAGGTCAGCAAGTAGCCGCCCACAACCATGTACACGATCGGGCGATCCGTCATCTGAATAGCCGCGAGCATGGGGAACGGATTGGCCGATTTCGAGATCGCAGCTAGCATCCTTAGTCTTCTTCAAAGAAGCGGCAGGTCATTTGCGTCACAACTTCACTTCCGTTCATGGCCAAGTAATCTCGTAGAGATAGGCCCGGTCACGGGCTCCATCGAGTCTCATGGTTCCGTCTGATGCAACTGGTAACGTGCGATCGGTTCGCAATCCATCATGACCGAGCACATGCACCGTTGCGCCTACAAGCCGAGGCCACATCAATTCAATGGTGACGCCTTCAAGTAGAATTGGCTTGGTGCCAAGCGCCTCAAGCTGATCCCTTGCCGCGTCGTACCGCTGGCCTGAATTCTGCGCGCGAGCCATCAAGCCCACCAAAACCCGTTTCGTCGTACTGAGATCACCGCTGCGTTCCGCATCGGTTACGATTATTACGGCAAACCTGTTTGAGACCTTGATTCCGATATCGCCCAGCTGGTGGAGCCCGTCGCCTGCCGCCCCGACTACAGCTTTGGTCGCACGCGTAGAAACGGTGAAGAACCCGGCAATTGAGTCGTGTACGAGCTCACCGGTATTAGAACGGGTGACGGACCCGTTCCGCCAGCGCGATAAATCGACGGGAGTTTCAATACGCTGAGGCTGATCGGTGAACTCCAGTTCCACCTTGCCCACCGCGAGCGCGTCGAGCGGCACGCTGACGACCTGCTCTACCTCGCCATCATGTGCCTCATCGGTGTTTTCAAAAAATCCAATCTTGCCATGACGCAAATCGTCCAGACTCAGTTGTCGTCGCGGCAGGACCGGCGACCCTTCGCGTACATCCCCACGGTAAACAGCCCGCGCCAATAGAGGGAAGAGTCCGGCCTGCGTCGGGCTGTTTGTGTTATAGACGTTGGGTGACTCAAGATTGTTAGCGAAGCCGGAATGATTGCTGGCAAAGTGGAAGGATGCGTCCCAGCCCTGCAGTCCCAGTCCGTAATAGGCTATAACCGGAGGCCCCTCGGCGACCCATTCGTTGGGCACCACGCTCGTCCATTCTGAGATCGCAAAAGGTCGGTTCATCACCTGATCCATGCCGACACGCAGCAACCCAAAATCGGATCGCCTTAGCATGCTCACGGTCGTTCCAAAGGGCTTTCCGATCGGCATGTGATACGCGTCGGCACCATAATAATTGTGCCGGTCAACCAATCCCACATTATAGTCGGCCAGCAGATTATAGTAATGCGGCACTCCATTGTCCGCCTTCCAATTACTGCCGATCAGGATGCCCTTGTAACCCGTAGCACGAATGGCCGCTGCGTAACGCTGATAAAAGGCATCCTGCCGTTCGTGAAGGAATTGCGCGCAATCTAACAGGCGTTGACGGGCCGGGGACTCCACAAAGGCCGTTGGCTGGTAGTATTGCCGATCTGGAGGAGGATAGATGTTGTTCCGATCGAGGTGTTCACCGGCTTGGAGTTCAGGCCATAGATTGAGGCCACGCCGTCCCCAAGCCGTTACCAATGCTTTTTCCGTGCCGTACTTGATGCGCAACCAGTCACAGAACATCGCCGACAACTTCGTCCTGTATGTGGGCATATGACGGAGCGAATCCTCTGCGGTCCACCATGCGTTATCCTCATTTTGTAGCTCGATAATCGCCAGCGCCGGCTCATCCGCGTAACGCGAACCCGTGTAGGGATTGCGGTGATTGAGCATTTTGACGGTGCGCTCGACGCTCAGGGCTTGCAAATCCTCAAAGAGGTTAACGACCCCATAGGTGGACGTACCGAGGAAATCCTTGTTTCCCGGTTGAACCACTTCGTCGTAGGCCAGCAAGCGGCTGCGGTCGCCCGCCAGCGGTTGCAGGCCGAAAATATGCGACCAATTGAGATAGATCCCGTAGCGCTTGAGCGTGGCGCTGTAATAATCCATCCCATCCACGGCCTTCGCCGACAAGACGGTGGAGGTTCGAGATGCGACGGGTTCGCTGTCATCCCAAGCGAAACGGTGGAACCGGATAATGTTGATGCCAAACTTCGCATACCAAGAGGCTCGGGCTTCCGCCTCGGCGCGGTCGGGGGCAAGGATCGGCGTTATGTCGTCCGGACCATTACCGTGGTTTGTGCCCCAGAATTTGACGAGCGTGCCGTCGGCGAACACCAAGCGACCGTTCTGCATGCCCAGCGCGCCGTGCCGTCCCGCCGGCGCGTCTAGCCAGTCGGCGAGCCCGACGGCCCCGGGTTCACTGGTGCTGCTCGGAGCGAAGACAAACCAGCCCGACGGATTCGCTGGCGCAGCGTCCGTCGCGCGGCCTGCTGCCATGAGGCTGAGGGAAACCATCAAGGCTATGGAAATCCTAAAGCTCATGGGCATCCATTCGATAGCGCCGTCGCGCCGACAATTCTAAACAAAAATGAGGGGGGACCTGCGCCTCCCCTCATTTGGGTATATCAACTGCCCGGGTCTACGTCGGGTCAGAAGGCAATTCGCGCCGATAGGCTATAGGATGTGGGCAAGAGATAATAGGTGTATTCGGCAAGAGTTGGGGCGGTGCCAGGAATTGCGGTACCGCCAGGCGAGACCACTGGAGTTAACCCGCCGGCAAGCACCTGCTTCTTCTGGTTATCTAGCAGGTTGTCGACGTTGAATTGCAGCTTAATCCCTGTCTTACCCAGCTTAAACTGATAGGCCAACATTCCGTTCACCATGTAGTATGCCCCCCCCATAATATTGGTGTGAGTGGTCGGATCATCATACAAGACTTCATTGCCGCGGTAATTCACACCACCTCCGACCGTGAAGTTCTTGAACACGCCATGACTGAGAGTGTATGCTGTGAAAAGATTGGCGTTCCAAGGACGCAGGTTGGGTTGCATGGCTCCATCCAGCGTCTTGTCTTGTGCAATATCCCCCTGGATCTCTGCGATCGCGTTCGCGATCGACGGTGTCGTCGTTCCGCCTAACAGGCCGTACCGGTCGGTGTTGATAAGCAGCGAGGAATTGGAATTCCACTCAGCCAAGTGAGTGTTGACGTAACCCTGTATCACGCTGTCTACATTCCCAGTGACGTTGTTTGCCTTGGTTACATTCAATGATAGGCGCCATTCCTTCGTAAGATTGGCCGTCAGCTCGAGTTCAACGCCTGTCGACTTCGCGCTTACCGTGTCGCCACCGCCTGGGTTGTGCCCGTTGGGCTGCTGGCTATCCTGCAGCTCGCCTGGGCCCCTGTTAAGGATGGCATCCCAAATCGACTGAATGTAAAAGGGGATCGCGCCATTAAAGCCCGATGCAAGATTGTTCTGGTCGACTTGAAAGAAGTCGACGGTCGCAACAAGACGGTTTTGCACAAGATCGAACTTCAAACCCGCATCCTTGCCTAGGCCACGCAGCGGACCGGCCTCTGTTTGCTGGTGTTGATCATTGAAAAGCAGCGCGCCATTCTGCTGCTGGAAATTTGTAGACTTGTTCGCGAAGACACTAACCCACTTGGCGAATGGGAACCGATAGACAGCACCTATGGTATAAGTATTTGCAGATTGGTCGATATCAGGTGTGCCGTGCAGAGTTGGTGGAAGCGCAATCCCGTCATCAGTGGCGTTAAAATCGGATTGGTAGACTATCGCTCGGTCACGGCGACCACCGAGCGTCGTGAAGAGGCTGTTAGCGAAGAAAGAACTTTGGACGGCAAGGGCAACCGAATCGATGCGGTTATTCTCCCTGGTCCAATTGTCCTGAATCCAGCCATCAATGAATCCGAATTGGGGACTGCCATACATTGCGCCACTAGGGAGTGGAGTTCTCCAAGGATCGGGCACCCCGTGCAGGCTTAGATTTGAGCTGAAGGGATCAATGTAGGTAGAGCGACCGCTGAAGTTGATCCCATTATAATAATAGGAAGGATCAGGGCGGTTCGGGGCCACGTTGGTTTCGAAGGTATCCTTGTATTCCGTCTTCTGGTCAGAACGACTGACGAACGCAAGGAAGTGGTGATCGCCCGCCAGCCGCCCCAAATCCAAGTGGTAGGTTAAGCTCACCCGCGCATCATCCTGAAGCGTGCCGGTGAATTCCCCGTAAGGCTGATAGTCACCGACCATTAGCTTGCCCATGTTTGGATTAGCGATCTGCTGGCCAAAGTGAATTGTGCCGGTGGCTTCCGTGGTGCTGCCTGGAGTGGCGGCCCAACTTCTATCGCTATTATAGACCGGCAGGGTGGAGGTCACATCATACTCGATCGCATCCGAAGCGAAACCCATTGAATTATGGATATTCGCGGTCACCTTGGACTCATTGACGGCCACCGCGAGATACATATTCTTGCCGATCGCTTGCTCAATCGTGGCTCCGTTGGTGTGATATTTTGTTTCAACATATGCACCAGGTCCGGTCACGTTGCCGTTTTCGGGGAAGACACCAGGGTTATCGTAATTAACATTGGTGTTGAAGTTGGCGATATTCACACCCATGGACGTCCGGAAATATCGCTGACCGAGGGGTCTCGTTCCCATCCACATTGGCTCGCCCGCAAGCGGTCCATTGGTAAACGTGGTCTCGTTTCCATCATTGCCTTCCCGGCGCTCACCGAAGATGCCTGAATATGGACTGGACTGGGAGTAGTTGTTGTCCCCGGGAGTGACTGCATACTGACCGGTGCCATAAGGAGAAAAATAGCTGCCAGCTCTGATCCAGGGAGTGATGCTGTCGAAGGGTCCCCATGGCCGCACCTTATTCTGGTGCGTTTCGCCAAATTCGCCATCGAGACGAATCGTCAATGAATTTGTCGGCCTCCAAGTGACCGCTACCGCGCCTTTTCTCTCATTGTCAGTCTCAAAGTCGAAAAAGCCATTCGCCCTCTGGTTCATCAGATTGATGCGTACGGCCAGTTTATTACCCATCAGCGTGCGATTGAGATCCAGAGCCTCTCGAGTGAAATCATAACTCTCCACTCGCAAGTCCAGCTCGTCGATGTTTTGTCCAATTTGGGCGCTTTTGGGCGTGAAATTTACGATGCCCCCCGCGCCACCGACGCCGAACAAAGTCGAGTTCGGCCCGCGGGAAATATCGATACGCTCGAGATTAAAGGCATCCCCCTGCAGAATCGTGGGGAAAAAATCACGCGTCGTCTGCACAAGGCGATACCCGCGAATCATGAAATTGTAATCATTCTCTATCAAACCATTGCCAGTCGTGGCACCGACCTGGTAGCCGCCGCCGCCGATGTCGTTGCCGGCGCCCGTCGCATATTCGATCGCATCGCTGATTTTCAACGCACCGATATCCTCAATGAAGTCCTTCGTTAAAACAGAAACGGCCAGCGGCGTGTCGGCCAGCGGGGTATTGAGGAAGCTCCCGGCCAGCGTGTTGCTGGCAATATACCCGTTGTCCTTATCGGTCGAAACG
>Ga0265319_1001269_pt1 | contig 15335 bp, 19 predicted proteins | sample 4824metaG_FD_192443 | JGI IMG/M metagenome (GOLD analysis project Ga0265319, IMG submission 192443) | Rhizosphere microbial communities from Carex aquatilis grown in University of Washington, Seatle, WA, United States - 4-8-24 metaG | ecosystem: Host-associated > Plants > Roots > Rhizosphere >...
CGAGCTTCGCTGCAACGCGATCGAGCTCCTTCGCGACGCGGGCGAACAGTGAGGGGCTGTAAGGCTTCAGCAGGGCAAACGCCGTCGCCGAGACGAGCGAGGTGCCGACGGCAGGGCGGGCCTCCGTGGCGGCGCCCGTGGTCGTCGCCGTCCACCCCGCCGGCGCCGCGAACTGGAAGCCGAGACCCTTGACGACGGACTGACCGGTCGGTTTGGCGTTCTTCGACGCTCCGCCGCAGGCCACGAGACCGAGGGGCAGGACGATCGCGAGGATGATCGGTAGGGTCCGTTTCCCGACCACGGCGAGGGGGAAGATACCTCTCACAAGCAACCGAAAGGATCCGCCGACATGGCCAAGACGAAGGACAAGGTCTCGGACGCGGCCGGCACCGTCAGACCGTATGTGGATCGCGCGCTGCATGACGCCGAGCTGCGCGACAACGTGCGAAGTGCGTACGAATCGGCACGTTCGATCTACAACGAGTTGACGGGCAACCGCGGTGTCACCGGTGTCGCCACCCGAGTGGCGACCGACAAGGACATTCAGAGCGAGCTGCGTTCGACGATCGCAGACCTCCGCAAGGCGGCCGATCGCGTGCAGGGGAGGGAACCGCACACGAGCCGCAACGGCGGCCTGCTCTTCCTCGGCATCCTGCTCGGGGTTCTGTTCAACCCGTTCAGCGGCCGCCAGACGAGGAAGTGGCTCTCCGACCTCATCCTCGGCGGTGGCGACGACTTCACGTATCAGGGCGGCGCCGGCAACGGTTCGTCCGGCTAGCCGGAAGGCCCGACCACCGGCTTCGTGGAGGGTTGCTGCGCCTGCGGGAGCAGCAGCCCTCCCTCACCCTCCGTCGACTTCGAGGACAGCGCACGGTCGATCGACTCCGGGTCGAGCCCGCTCGCGCTCGAGATGTCCGACGACTGAAGCAGGAGCGCGCCCGCCTTTGGCGCGTTGCCGGGGTGTGCCACCGGCGTCCAGCCGGAGACGGCGTCGAAACGAACGTCTTTCAGGTGCGGCCAGCTGACGAGATAGCTCGTCGGGTCGACAGCGCCGTCGTAGCCGAGCCCGAGCAAGCCGACCGGGTGCACCTCGAAGTGAAGATGGTACGGGGTTCCTTGAGCGTCGCCCGTGTTGCCGACGAAGCCGAGGACGTCGCCGGCCTGCACGATCGCGCCGTTGACCGCGAGCGGCGAGTACGCCGAGAGATGCGCGTAGTAGAACTCGTTGCCTTCGTCGTCGCGCAACCAGAGACGCCACCCGCCGACGCGGTTCCACCCGACCGAGAACACGGTCCCGTGCGCGATCGCAAGCAAGGGCGCACCGAGCTCGGCGAAGATGTCGTCGCCGTGATGCCAGCCGCCTGAGACGTCGCCCCGAAGCGCCCCGAACGTGTCGATGAACGACGAGTTGCCGTAGACCGGGAACACGTAGCCGCCGGCGCTCAGCTTCGGCGTCACGTTCGGCGGCTTCGAGAGCACCGGCAGCAGGCCGTTCTTCTTCTCGCCGGGCGCGGCGCCTTTTCCGCCCGTCCCGATCGTCGGCGCCGACGGAGCGACGGGGAGCGGCGCAGGCTCGCTCGCCTGCGCATTCGCCTCCGCGTAGCCGATCTGCACCTCGCTTCCCGCCGGCAGGCCGCCGTGGTCGGCCGTGAGGAACACGTCGAGCGCCGTGACGAAGTCGTGATAGCCGGGGGTCGGCGTGTCGACGCGCTGGCTCTTCTGCTCGAGCGCGATCGCGTAGCCCCAGTCGGCGAGCGGGATCTGCTGGTTGGCCGTCGGAGTCACCGGCTGCCCGAGCACCACGAGCGTCGTGAGCCCGGTCAGGCCCGTGTCGCCGGACGCGCTCGCCGAGCTCGCAAGGGCATGCGTCTCGCCGGTGACGGCGTCGGCCGTGATCTCTCCCTTGAACAGCGAGAGCGAGGTCACCTGCGACGACGCGCCCGCCGACGCCTGGTCGCCGCTCGACGCGGAAACGCTCGTCGTGACGGAGGTCGCGGCGACGATCGAGCCGTCTGCCGGATACGCGTAGGGGCCGTCGAACGCCACGTCGTCGTCGGGCGCAGCGAGAACGCGGCTGCCGGTTGCGGGTTGTCCCGGAACGATGACGTTGACCGCCCACGCGCGGGCGGTCGCGCCGGCAGACTGGTCGGCCGAGCCTTCCGACGCGCCGACGGCGAGCACGAGCACGAGCGCGCATGCGGCGGCTGGGAGGCGGATCGGCGTGGCGAGTCGCACCGGCCTCCATTATCGGCATCGCGCGCGACGGCGGCTGGATTCGGCTTCGTCGCCGGGCGGGCTCTCAGAGGTTGGACGAGCCGAGCTGCTCGCGGGCAAAAGCGCGGAAGCGCTCGCGCGCCGCGTCGTCCGGGCCGAGCGGGCCTTCGTCGGCGTACTTCGGGTCGGCGGCGATCTCCTCGGCCACCGCTCGAACCTCACGTGTCAGCGCGTCGTGATGGGCCGGATCGCGAAGCAGCGCCTCGATCCAGCTCTCGGAGCCGTCATAGGCGGGGACATCGTTGTCGAAGAGCAGCTGGCCGAGGAGCAGCCCGCAACGGATGTACGCAAACGTGCGGAATGCGAGAATCCGGTGCGGCGACTCGATCAGCGTCGCGATCTCCGGGTTCTCACGCTGGATCTGCTCGATGATCGAGCCGAGCGGCTCGTCGACGAGCGGGATCCAGAGATCGTCCAGGTCGGCCATACCCGGATTATGGCTGCTGGCGGCGGGCGCGCCAGGCGATTTGCCCGGCGACGCAGAGGAGCAGCACCGCGAACAGCTTGCGCAGCGTGGCCTCCGGCAGCGAGACCGCCAATTGGGCGCCGCCGACGGTCGCCACGATCGACGCCACGCCGAGCACGGCCGCCGCCCGCCAGCGCACGTTCCCGTACCGCTGCTGTCGCCAGACGCCGACGAGCACGGTGGGGATGATCGCGAGCAGCGACGAGGCCTCGGCGTGCAGTTGCGTCAGGCCGATCCAGGTCAGGATCGGGACGAAGAGGATGCCGCCGCCGACACCGAAGAGCCCGGACAGCACCCCTGCGACCATGCCGAGCGCCGCGGCGAGGATGTACGACGTCACTGGAGCAGCATCCGGACGCCGATCGCGGCGAGCAGCGCCGCAAAGAGAAACGCGAGCGTGCGCACGGGCAGCCGCTGCTGGAGCGCCGTACCGCCGAGCGCGCCGAAAGCGGCAGGGACGCCGACGAGCGCCGCGTATGCGGGCTGCACCTGGCCGTGCACGACGTACGTGATCACGCCGGCCGTCGCAGTGATGCCGATCGCGGCGAGCGAGGTCGCCGTCGCCGAGCGCATCTCCCACCCGCCTGAGAGCAGGAGGAGCGGGACGATCACGATCCCGCCGCCGACGCCGAAGAGCGCGCTGAAGAATCCCGCGGTCAGTCCGATGAGGATCAGCCGCCAGGGCACGCGCCTATGCTAGAGGCTTGATGTGGATTCGACGTGCGTGCGGGGATGGGCCAGACCAAGCGGTTCGTTCGCACCCGGCACCGGGCATAACGGTTGCTACGTCCAAGCCGGGGGCGGGCGAAACGCGCAGCGTTTGGCACACCATCCGTGCGTGCGGCCAATCCGCATCAAGCCTCTAAGCCCGTGGCGACCGACGCGCTACTCGCTCGCCTCACGTCCGCGCCCGCCGAGGCCGGGCTCTTCCTCGACTTCGACGGAGTGCTGGCGCCGATCGTGCCCCGGCCCGAGGACGCGTATCCGCCCGCGAAGACGCGGGTCGAGTTGGAACGGCTCGTGGTGCGCTACGCGCTCGTCGGCGTGGTGAGCGGTCGCGCAGGCGAGGACGTGCGTGCGCGAGTGGGCGTCGAAGGCATCGTGTACGTCGGCTCGCACGGACTCGAGCTGAACCCGGAAGCAGAGCGGTGGCGGCAGCGGATTCGCGACTTCGCCTCCAGCGTCGCGTGGGCGGATGACCAGACCGAGCTGAAGGGGCTGACGATCTCGTTCCACTTCCGCGAAGCCGCGGACGAGCGTGCCGCGGTGCGAGCGCTCGAGGCGATCGCAGCGCGCGCGACGGACGAAGGTCTCGTCGCGCGTTTCGGCCGTAAGGTGCTCGAAGTGCTTCCACCGATCGGCTCGAACAAGGGCACGGCCGTGCGCCATCTGCTCGACGGCGCAGGGCTGAAGCGCGCACTCGTCGCGGGCGACGACACGACGGACCTCGACGCGTTCCGCGCAGTGGACGGCATGGACGGCGCCGTGCGGGTCGCGGTCGTGTCGAAGGAGTCGCCAGACGTGCTGCGCGAATACGCGGACATCGTCGTCGAGAGCACGGACGAGTTCCTCGATCTGCTCCGCCGTCTCTGATGCACGTCGACGACGAGGTGCTGGCGCGGGTCCGCGCTGCCCTGGGCACGCCGGCGGTGCTTTCGTGGGACGGCGGGATCAGCGACGTCGAGTGGCGGATCGCGACGCACAACCCGGCGCGCACACACGACGTTACGCTGTTCATCCTCGATCCCGCGCGGCGCATCGCGCTCATCCGCAAGCCGCAGTTCGCCGCCGACGTGTGGCGGCCGCCCGGCGGCGGCATCAAGCCGGGTGAGGATTTCGTCGCCGGCGCAGTGCGCGAGGCGCTCGAGGAGACGGGCCTGCACGTCGAGCTACGCCGCTACCTCGTCGTGTCAGACGCGACGTTCCACAACGCCGGACGGACGTTGCCGTGGCAGACGCACGTCTTCCTCGCGGAGACGGGGGACACGGAGCTCGAGCCGGCCGACACCGATGAGATCGCCGGCGCGCGCTGGGGCACGCTCGAGGAGCTCGCCGGCACGTTGCGCGAGCGCCTCCTGGCCGAGAACCGCGAGTTCTGGCGCTACCGCGTCGCCCTCCACGACGCGGCCCTGGCCGCGCTGTCCGCTTGAGCCAGGGGGACAGACCCGGGTCAGACCCCGTCACACACGTGTCACGTCTTCCCAACGCCACCGCCCGACCCACGGCCCCACGACTGCCGCGTCGATCGAGCAGGAACGAACCCCTGGGTCAGACCCGGGTCTGACCCAGGGGTTCGAGCGGCGCTAGGCCTTGTGCACCTTCGTGGCGGTGCCGTAGGCGCAGATCTCCGTCCAGTTCGGGCCCATCTCGGACGTGTCGAAGCGCATCGCGATGACGGCGTTCGCGCCCTTCGCCTCCGCCTCCGCGACCATCCGCTCCATCACCTCGTGACGGCTGTCGACGAGGGCCTTCGTCATCCCCTTCAGCTCACCGCCGAGGATCGACTTCAGGCTCGCTCCGAACTGCGAGCCGATGTTGCGCGAGCGGACGGTCAGCCCGAACACCTCGCCGTAGACCTCGTCGACCTCGTAACCCGGGATGTCGTTCATCGTCGTGACGATCATGTTCGGGCCTCCCTGTTGAGGACGTCCCACGCACGGCGAACATCCGCCTCGGTGGTACGCGCATTGCCGATTGCGAGCCGCATGACGTAGCGGCCGTGCAGCTTCGTGTGCGAGAGAAACATGTCACCGCTCCGGTTCGCGCGCTCGACGATCCGCTCGTTCTCCTCGTCGGTCCCGTTGCGCCGGAACACGACGAGCGAGAACCGCGCCGGCAGGCACAGCTCCCACGCCGGGTCGGCATCGACCCACTCCGCGAAGAGGTTCGCGAGCCGGATGTGCTCGCGCAGCAGCTGCTGGAGGCCTTCACGGCCGTAGCAGCGGAGCACCGCCCAGAGCTTCAACGAACGGAAGCGCCTCCCGAGCGCCGGCCCGTAGTCGGAGAGCGCATACGTGTCGTCGTCGGTACGCAGGTACTCCGGCGTGAGCGAGAAGGCGGCGCGCAGATCCTCGGGGCGCGACGTCCAGAGCAGCGAGCAGTCCATCGGAACCATCAGCCACTTGTGCGGGTTGACGACGAGCGAGTCGGCGAGCTCGACACCGTCCTGTGACGGCCGCTCCTCCTCGCAGATCCACGACGAGCCCGCATAGGCCGCGTCGACGTGGAGCCACGCCCCTGCCGCATGCGCACGCTGCGCGAGCTCGCGCACGGGGTCGACCGCCGCGAACGACGTCGAGCCGACCGTTGCCACGACCACCGCGACGTCGTCGAGCTCCAGTCCGTCCGCGCGCATCCGAAGCTCCGCGTCTGCTTCGACCTTTCGCAACTCCATGCCGAGCATTCGCGCCGCCTTCTCGACGGACGAGTGCGCATGCTCGGAGCACACGACGACGTTACGGCCCGTGGTGTGCCGCGCCGCGATCAACGCGGCAAGCGTCGACGTCGACGCGGTGTCCTCGATGTGACCGTGCCACCCGTCCGGCAGGCCGAGCAACTGCCGCACCCAGTCGACCGTGCGCAGCTCGAGCTCGGTCGACGCCGGCGAGGCGCGCCAGAGGATCGCCACCTGGTTGACGGTCGCCGCCAGAAGCTCGGCAAGGATGCCCGGCTCGGACGCGGTCGTCGCGAAGTACGCGAAGAAGCGCGGATGCTGCCAGTTCGTCAGCGCGGGCACGATCAGCTCGTCGAGATCGCGCAGCACGTTCGCGAACGGCTCAGCCTGCTCGGGCGCTGCGAGCGGCAGCTTTGCGGATAGCTCGCCCGGCTTCACCTGCGCGAGCACCGGCAGGTCGTCGAGCCGCTCGAGATACCGCGCCGCCCATTCGAGCGCGGCCGCGCCGTCAGTGCGGAAGTCCGTCACGGGCGCTGCCGCCGGATCTTCTCGAGCTGCTTCCACGTACGCGTGTTGACGACGTCGCCCTTCGTGAGCCAGCCGCGGCGCGCCTGGCCGATCCCGAGCTCGACGTAGTCCTGCGCACGGATCTGATGCGCATCGGAGTCGACGACGAGCTTCAGGCCCGCCTCCTTCGCGGCCCGCGCGTGCACGTCGCGCAGATCGAGCCGGTCGGGTTGCCCGTTGATCTCGAGGAAGCACCCGACCTCGAGCGCCTTCTCGATCACGCGCTCGACGTCCACCTCGCGCGGAGCGCGCGTACGGATGCGGCGACCGGTGAGGTGCCCGATGCAGTCGACGTACGGATTGTCCATGGCCTCGAGCACGCGCTCGGTCGGTCGGTTGTCAGGCGCGTTGTGCACCGAGGCGACTACCCAGTCGAGCAATGCGAGCTCCTCCTCCGACACGTCGACCTCGCCGTTCGAGCGGATGTTCGCCTCGACGCCGGCGAGGATGCGCAGCTTCGGGAACTGCTTCCGCACCGCTTCGATCTCCTCGAGCTGCGCGGCGAGGCGCCCCTCCCGCAGGTAATGCGAGTGATCCGTGATCGCGTAGTACTCGTAGCCGCGCGCGGCGGCGGCCCCGACCATCTCCTCGAGCGTGTTCTTGCCGTCGGCGGACCAGTGCGTGTGCGTGTGCATGTCGCCGCGCAAGTCACCCAGCTCGACTAGCGTCGGCAACTCGCCGCGCCGCGCTGCCTCGAGCTCGCCGCCGTTCTCGCGCAGCTCCGGCGGGATCGGCTGATAACCGAGGAACGCGTAGACCGCAGCCTCGTCCTCACTCGAGAACACGTCGCCGGTCTCGACCGTCGTGACCCCGTACTCGGAGATCGAGAACCCGCGGCGCACGGCGTCCTCGCGCATGGCGACATTGTGGTCCTTCGAGCCCGTGAAGTGCTGGAGCAGGTTGCCGAACGACTCCGGCGGAACCACGCGTAGGTCGAAGCGCAGGCCTTCGTTCGAGATGACCGTCGCCTTCGTGTCACCGTGCGCGACGACGTCCACCACCCAGGGCAGCTGCGTGAAGTAGGCCGTCAGCTCGGCCGGATTCGTGGCGGTCGCGATGATGTCGAGATCGCGAAACGTCTCCTTGCGGCGGCGCACGGAGCCTGCCTCGGAGACCGCGACCGCCGCAGGGTGCTCGCGCAGAACGGCGACTGCGGCCTGCACGGCCGGCAGTCCGTCACCGAGCAGCCTGCGCCCCTCGTCCGGGTTCTCCGCCTGGTACGCGAGCGCCTTCAGGATCTTCTCCTCGCTCTTCGCGGCGAGTCCCGGAAGCGTGCGCAGCTGCTCGCGCTCCGCCGCGAGCTTCAGATCCGCGAGGGTCGAGATCCCGAGCTCCTTCCAGATGCGCGCCGCCGTCTTCGGCCCGAGCCCCGGCAGCCGCATGAAGAGGACGACCTCGGGCGGGATCGAGCCCTTCCGCTTCGTGAGCGCCTCGATCTCGCCCTGCTCGACGATCTGGACGATCTTCTCCTCGATCGTCTTGCCGATCCCCTGTAGCTCCTTGGCGCGCCCGTCGAGCGCGAGCTGCGCGATCGAGCCGGAGGTGTCGCGCATGCGTGTGGCCGCACGCCGGTACGCGATCACCCGGAACGACTCGGCGCCCTCGAGCTCCAGCAGGTCGGCGAGTAGCTCGAACTGCTCCGCGACCTCCGGATTCTGAGGCAGAGACGCCACACCACCGATCATATGCTCGCCCCTCGGTAGCCTCTCCCGGGTGAGCGGCGCGACCATTTGCCTCCCGACGTACAACGAGCACGAGAACCTCGAGCCGATGCTGCGGGCGCTCGCGCCGCTCGGCGTGAGGGTGCTCGTGATCGACGACAACTCGCCGGACGGAACCGGGGAGCTGGCCGATCGACTCGCGCGCGAGCTCGACTTCGTCTCGGTGCTGCACCGTGAGCGGAAGGAAGGGCTCGGCCCGGCGTACATCGCCGGCTTCAAGCGGGCGCTTGCCGACGGCGCAGATCTGATCCTCGAGCTGGACTGCGACTTCTCGCACGACCCGGCCGACGTGCCGCGCCTGATCGCGGCGTGCGAGGCCGGCGCCGACCTCGCGCTCGGCTCTCGCTACGTCCAGGGCGGCGGCACGGTGAACTGGGGCCGGACCCGGAGGCTCGTCTCGACCGGCGGATCCTTGTACGCCCGGCTGCTGCTCGGCGTCCGGATTCGGGATCTGACCGGCGGCTTCAAGTGCTACCGGCGCGAGGTGCTCGAACGCATCGACCTCGATGCCATCCATTCGAAGGGTTACGCCTTCCAGATCGAGACGACCTACCGCACGCTGCGCGCGGGCTTCACCGTCGTCGAGGTCCCGATCACGTTCGCCGACCGCACGGCCGGTCACTCGAAGATGAGCCGGGCGATCTTCCTCGAAGCGGTCGCCAAGGTGCCGGTACTGCGCCTGGCCGCGCTGACGGGCAGGCTCTGATGCAAGAGCTCGACGCGAGCACGTTCGACGAGGCGATCGCCGCCGGACCGGTCGTCGTCGACTTCTGGGCGCCATGGTGCCGGCCGTGCCATGCGATCGAGCCGTTCCTCGACGAGCTCGCCGAGAGCGCGGACGGCCGCGTCGCGTTCGCGAAGCTCAATATCGACGAGCACCCCGAGATCGCGGCGCGCTACGAGGTGCTCTCGATCCCGACGGTGACGCTCTTCGAAGGCGGCGAGCCGCGCACGACGGTCGTCGGCGCCCGGCCGCGCGGCCATTTCGAGCGCGCGTTCGCCGCGTGGCTCTAGGAACGGTCTACGACCGAAAGTGCTCCCAGCCGCGTAGGGCGTAGGGCTCGCCGTCGAGCGTCAGCCGCACTCCTTCGCCTTCCTCGCAGCGGCCGATCACGGTGAAGCCGAGCGCGTCCGGCGTCGCCGCGAGCAGCTCGTAGTCCTCGCCGAAGCCCGCATCCTCGATCGTCGCGCGGTCCGCGAGCGGCACGCGCTCCAGCTCGATTGCAACGCGACACCCTGAGCGCCTTGCGATGTGGCCCGCATCGGCGCCGAGACCGTCGGAGACGTCGAGCATCGCGCTCGCAACCGCCGCGAGCCGGCGCCCCTCGCCCACGCGAATCGGCGGCCGCGCGAGCCGCCCCTCCCGGAAGGCGACGCCTGCGGCGCCGAGCGGCCCCGTCACGACCACGAGATCGCCCACACGGGCGCCCGCACGGCCGGGAACTCGCTCGGAGCGTCCTAGCGCTGTGACGCTCAGCATCACCGCGTCCGCCCGCGTTGTGTCGCCGCCGCGCACCGGCACGCCCGCCTCGGCAATGCCCGCGTAGAGCTCGACGACGTCCTCGACGCGCGACTCTCCCGGCAGCGCGAGCGTGACGATGAGCGCGAGCGGCTCCGCACCGGAGGCGGCGAGGTCGCTGATGTTCACCGCGGCCGCACGAAAGCCGAGCTCGGCCCACGACACCAGGTCGAGGCGGAAGTGCACGCCTTCGACCAGCGCGTCCTGCGTCACGACAAGACCACCGACTTGAGCCGCGTCGTGCTCGATCCCCTGTACGAGACCGAGCCGCTCGAGCTCGGCGAGCAGCCCGAGCTCTCCGACCTCGTCGAGCCTCACAGCTCCTCGAAGTGCGCTCGGCCGTCGAGCGTCGCCGGGTCGAGCGCGTACAGCGCGTCGTACAGCCGCGCGTGGAACGTTCCCGGCCCGCCGGCGCCGGCTGCTGCGTCCTCCGCCGCGACGCCGAACGCGGCGAGGGCTTCGGCGGCGGCTTCCAACGGCTCCCCCGGTTTCGCGGCCAGGAAGCAGCCGGTGATCGCGGTCGACATGCAGCCCGTGCCGGTGACGGTCGCGAGCAGCTCGTGGCCGTTCGAGACGGCGAGCACCCGTTCGCCGTCGGAGACGTGATCGACGGGTCCCGTCACCGACGCGATCACGCCGAGCGCCTTCGCAGCCAGGCGCGCGAGCTCCGCCGGCTCGAGACCGGTGCTCATCGACTCGACGCCGCGCACCTCGGCTTGCGCTCCGACGAGCGTCGCAATCTCGCCCGCGTTGCCGCGCAGGACGGTCACGTCGACGAGACCGAGGATCCGGTGCGCCGTCCTGGTCCTGTAGGCGGTCGCGCCGGCGCCGACCGGGTCGAGCACGACGGGGATTCGTCGCACGTTCGCCGCTCCACCGGCGACCAGCATCGCCTCGACCCAATGCTCGGAGAGCGTGCCGATGTTCAGCACGAGCGCCGAGGCGAGCCCCGTCATCTCCTCGACCTCCTCGCCCGCGTGCGCCATCACCGGCAGCGCCCCGAGCGCCAGCGTCGCGTTCGCCGTCTCGTTCATGACGACGTAGTTCGTGATCTGGTGGACGAGCGGCTTGCCTTCGCGCAGCGCACGCAGGGTCGAACCGGGCGAGATCATCTGTTCCGCACTCCCAACACGTCGACGGGACCTTCTCCAGAACCGAGCTCGGCGAGACCCTGCGCGACAGCGCGCGAGGCCGCGGCGGCCGCGCCTCGGGCTGCAGCCAGCAGACTCTCGCCCCGCGCGAGCAGCGCGGCGAGCGTCGCCGAGTGTGTGCAGCCGGCGCCGTGCGTCGCAGCGACGTCGTGCCGCTCGACGGGAAGCTCGAAGTGCTCGCGCCCGTCAAAGAGATGGTCGACCGCGTCCTCTCCGTGACCGCCGGTCACGATCACGGCCGCCGCGCCGAGCCCGTGCAACCGTAGAGCGAGGTCACGCCGGGACGCATCGACCGTTGTCTTCAACCCCACCAGCGCCTTCGCCTCCATCAAGTTGGGCGTGATGACGGTCGCCAGCGGAAAGAGCCGTCCGACGAGCGCGCCCACCGCGTCGTCCTCCAGGAGCGTCGCCCCCGAGCTCGCCACCAGCACCGGATCGACGACAAGCGGCACGGGATGCGCCTCGAGGTAGCCGGCGACCGTCTCGATCAACACGCGAGAGAAGAGCATCCCGGTCTTCGCCGCGTCGACCCCGATGTCGCCGAAGACCGAGTCGAGCTGCGCCCGCACGAACTCTGGGCTGAGCGTCTCGATCGCGTCCACGCCGACGGTGTTCTGCGCCGTCAGGGCGACGACCACCGACATGCCGTGCGCACCTGCCGCGGCGAACGCCTTCAGGTCGGCCTGGATGCCCGCGCCTCCGCCGGAGTCGGAAGTCGCAATCGTGAGGGCGCGCGGGATTCTGTTGGTCGAAGTGGGCATGGCTCCCTTCGCCGGTACGAGCCGGATCAGGTTCGACGGGTGTGATCTCAGCCGCAAAGGCGGCACCCCGGTTGCTCGGTCGAGCAGTGCCGTCAGGCTAACACTCCACAATTGGGGACCGTGCGCACGCTGATCCCCGCCGGGACCGTCGCCCTCGCCTGCACGGCGCTCCTCGGCATCCAGCACGCGGTCGCGGTCGCGCTCCGCCAGTCGGCCGGTGGAGTGACGACGATCATCACGCTCGGGATGGCGGCGCTCGGGCTCTGGGCGATCGCCGTCCTGCGCGAAGAGTGAGGCTCCCACCCGCCCTCGCGGCGAGCGCGACTCCTCGCATCATCGAGCTACTCGGACCGCCACCCGCACGGGTGCTCGAGCTCGGCTTCGCGGGGATCCACGCCGAGCCGCTCCGCCTCGCCGGCTTCGAGGTGACCGTCGTCGAGCCCGACCCCGCGCAGCTCGGCCGGGCCTCGGAGCGCGCCGGGGAGGCGCTCGCATCACTACCCGGCGTCGATTTCGACGCCGCCGTGGCGCCTGACGGCGCCGACCTGACGGGCGTCCGCGCCGCACGAGTGCTGCTCGTCGCACGGAACGGTTCCGTGACGGAGCGGCGCTGACGCCTTTCACCGCGGTCGAGTAGCTTCAATGAGTCGATGGCGGCCGCGTGGGATGACCTCCTCCAGGGCGAGGAGCTCGCCTACCTGACGACGGAGCCGCCGCGCGAGCCGCGCACGGCGCCGCTTCCGGTCGACCTGCACCCGCAGCTTCGCGCCGCGCTCGCGCGGCAGGGCATCGAGCAGCTCTACGCGCACCAGGCGGAGACGTGGACGGCTGCCCGCGCGGGCGGGCACGTCATGGTCACGACCGGCACCGCGTCGGGCAAGACGCTCGCCTTCAACCTGCCGGTGCTCGACGCGCTCGCGACCGAGCCGAAGAACCGCGCGCTCTACCTGTATCCGACGAAGGCGCTCGCGCAGGACCAGGCGAGAGCGCTGAGCGAGCTCGCCGTTCCCGGCGTCCGCACCGCCATCTACGACGGCGATACGCCGCAGGAACAGCGTCCGCAGATCCGCAAGGGCGCGAACCTCATCCTCACGAACCCGGACATGCTCCACATCGGCGTGTTGCCGCGCCACGACTTGTGGGCGGATGTCCTGCACAATCTCCGCTTCGTCGTGATCGACGAGGCGCACGTCTACCGAGGCGTGTTCGGCTCGCACGTCGCGAACGTCCTGCGCAGGCTGCGACGCCTGGCGCGCATCTACGGAGCCGATCCGCAGTTCGTCTTCGCGTCGGCGACGATCGCGAACCCGGGCGAGCTTGCGCACTCGCTGCTCGGCGAGACCGCGACCGTCGTCGGTGACGACGCTGCGCCGCGGGCCGAGCGCACGATCGCGTTGTGGAATCCCGAGCTGCTCGACGCGGAGCTCGGCCTGCGCGCGAGCGCTCTTGGGGACGCCTCGCGCCTGCTCGCAGCATTCGTACAGCGCGACCTGCGCACGATCTGCTTCGCGAAGAGCCGCAAAGCCGCGGAGCTCATCCATCGCATGGCGGCCGACCGGGTCGACTCGAAGACCGCGAAGCGGCTCGCACCGTACCGCGCCGGCTACACGCCGCAGCAGCGTCGCGACATCGAGCAGCGGCTCGTCGCCGGCGAGCTGCTCGGCGTGTCGTGCACCGATGCGCTCGAGCTCGGCATCGACATCGGCCTGCTCGACTGCGCAATCTCGGTCGGCTTTCCCGGCACCGTCGCGAGCCTCCGCCAGCAATGGGGACGCGCGGGGCGACGAGGACACGGTCTGGCGGTGCTCGTTGCATCCGAGGACGCGCTCGACCAGTACTTCATGCGCGAGCCCGAGACCCTGCTCGGCCGGCGCGTGGAGGCCGCCATCCTCGACCACTCGAATCCGCGCGTGCTCGACGGCCACGTCGCGGCGGCGGCCTTCGAGGCGCCGATCGACGACACCGACCGCGCGACGCTCGGAGACGAAGCGCTCGAGCGGGCGCCGCACGTTCCCGAGCTGCAGCACACGCCGCGCGGCTGGGTCTGGGCAGGCAAGGACTACCCGGCCGGGCACACGGCGCTGCGCTCGACGACCGCCGACGCGTTCACGGTCATCGACGCGACGACGGGGTCGCTGATGGGCATCGTCGAGCGAGAGCGCGCGTACTCGACCGTCCACAAGGGCGCCGTCTATCTCCATCTGGGCGAGCAGTGGCTCGTGCGCGACCTCGACCTGCTCGCCCGGCACGCGATCGTCGAGCCCTTCTCGGGCGACTGGTACACCCAGGTCAAGAAGGAGACGTCGACCGACATCGAGGAGCCGCTGCGCGTCGGGCGCCGCCTGGGCCTCGAGCTCACGTTTGGCCGCGTCTCGGTGACCGAGCAGGTCGTCGCCTACCAGCGCAAGAGCATCCGCGACCAGTCGACGATCGACACCGTCCAGCTCGACCTGCCTGCAACGACGTTCGACACCGAAGCCGTGTGGTACATCCCGAGCGCCCGCCACCTCGAGGGGCTCGAGGCAATGCCGACGCTGCTCTCCTCGCTGCACGCCGCCGAACACTCGATGATCGCGCTGCTGCCGCTCTGGGCAATGTGCGACCGCTGGGACATCGGCGGCCTCTCGACGAACATCCACCAGGACACGGGCGAGCCCACCGTGTTCATCTACGACGGCCACCCCGGCGGCGTCGGGATCTCCGAGCGCGGCTTCGACCAGTTCGAGGGTTGGGTCGCCGACACCGTCCGCATGCTCGAAGGCTGCCCGTGCGAGCACGGCTGCCCCTCCTGCGTCCAGAGCCCCAAGTGCGGCAACCTGAACGAATGGCTCGACAAGGCGGGCGCGCTCACCTTGCTCGGCCGCATGTCGAAATCGCGCTAGGCCGTTCGTCGTAGAGTCGAACCCGAACGAGGAGGATGTCATGAAGTACGCAGTGCTGCTCTTCGACGATCCCGCCGCCTGGGCGAACGTCGACCAGAGCCAGATGGCCACGCTCCACGCCGAGTACATGGCGGTCACCGACGAGCCCGAGAGCTACGGCGGCGCACAGCTCCAGCCGGCCGACACGGCGAAGACGCTCCGGCTGAAGGACGGCGAGCTGTTCGTCACCGACGGCCCCTTCACGGAGACGAAGGAGATCCTGAGCGGCTTCTACCTGATCGACGCGCCGACCGAGGCGCGCGCACTGGAGATCGCCGCGACGATCCCGACCGTCTCCAAGATGGGCGGCGTGATCGAAGTCCGGCCGATCGTGGACCGCTGAGCCGTGCAGTACGCACTGCTCATCTACGGTGAGGAGGGCGCGTGGGACGCGCTCGCCGACGACGAGCGCGGAGCGATCTACGCCGCGTACGGCGCACTCAACGGCGACCTGCGCGAGCAGGGCAAGCTCCTCGCCGGCGAGGAGCTGCAGTCGATCGCGACCGCAACGACGGTGCGCGTCCGCGCCGACGAGTCGCTCGTGTCCGATGGCCCGTTCGC
>Ga0265319_1001271_pt1 | contig 15315 bp, 12 predicted proteins | sample 4824metaG_FD_192443 | JGI IMG/M metagenome (GOLD analysis project Ga0265319, IMG submission 192443) | Rhizosphere microbial communities from Carex aquatilis grown in University of Washington, Seatle, WA, United States - 4-8-24 metaG | ecosystem: Host-associated > Plants > Roots > Rhizosphere >...
CTGAGTTTTTCCTTCGCCTTGGGCGCTGCCTGACGGATCGCCTTGCGTAGGGCTTTTAACTTTGCCTGGGCCTGCTTAGGCGCTGCCACGATGTAGGCGTCCGGAGTTTTGGGTTTAGACGGTTTCATGGGTAACCTTCCTCTACAATTCAACAACGCGCGGTACTAAGACCAGCCCCGGACTTCCGGACAATCTTCCAACAATTGGATAAATGATCAAACTTCCCATAATCGATCCATTTCAATGTGGCTTAACTGCCATTGTAGTCCTACAATTCCTACGACGACAGCCGTGAAAATTGCGTTTTTTTGATTTGAAAATAATTCAAGGGGGAAGGAACAATCATGGCTCAAGGTTCCGAACAAAGCGGGTCGGTCGAGTTTACCTACAAGGATATCCTCATTGTCAGTTTTGTAACCATGTTAACAGCCCAGTTGGCCCGCTACCTTTTCCTGCCGGTTGTTTACGCGTTCCACGTACCATCCGTTATTGACGTCCTCAACCACATTTACGATTTTTTCATTCAATACTTCGTCCCGGCCTGGGCCGCCTGGGTTCTACTGGGAATGAAAAGACCCGCAGCCAAGACGAGGATCCCCTTTTATATTTTGCCACTGCTCCTATATGCCTTGCCCTTGATAAATTCCAAGATCTGCGGCTGGATCGGATCTTTTTTCATGTGGCTGGTCAAGAGTTCGGACGTTCTTACAATGATCGTACCCTCCTCCAGTGGCCCGGTAGTGAACCATCTCATCCCGGTTTTGATCCTCCTGGGGTTGTGCCTATTTGACAGAGGACTTTTACCCGAATCCAAGACCGAAGTTTCCACCTCTTTTTTTATCCGTCCATCGGTCTATTACCTATTATTAATTTTATTAACATGGATTTATGGGGCTTACATGACTTCCCCCCACTACAACACGGCTTTCTTTGGCGCGACAAACGATCCCCTGTTCGCCTCCGCGGATCGTTTGGAAAACATGGTTGATTTCACCGTCCTCATGGCCCTCCTGCTGGTTTTTTTCATCAGGTACCAAGCCATATTGCCCATAACTCGGAAAAAAGCCTGGATCGGTTTTGCCCTATTCCTCTTGGGCAGTTTGGTCCTGAACCAGGTGATGTCATTGGTTGGCTATTCCTCCTCGGGCTACGGTCCTTTGGCTGCTATGGCCGGCCTTTTCCGTTACGCACTCCAATTCGCCAGATACCTGGTGGAAATCGGCAGTTTGATGTACCTCCTCCGCTTCCCGGCGGCTCCAGCGGGTCGTTAAATCCGAATAACCGGCAATTAGGGCGAAAGGTTCCAACATGGTCTTCTTGATTATCCTCTTGGCGATTTTCGGGATTTTTGGCCTGGAACCATTCTTCCAGGCCCGGGAGATTTTTCAAAGCCGGATTTACCTTTACTACTTCCTTTGCTCATTGCCCGCCTTCGCCCTTTATCTCAGGCTGAAACGCGCGAAGAAAAAGGACTTTTCCAAAAGTAAAAGCGTCTGGTTGACAGGCATCCTCCTGCTTTTACTTCCGCTTGGTTATGCGGTCCTGGACTCCTTTTACACCTACCAATCAAATTATGGGCCTGGGTTCCCCGAGAAAATCGAGCAGGTCGGACCCAACCATAACGCGAGATACAACGACAACACCCCCGATTCCTTCATCCGGGGCAAGGTCCTGAACTATTACATCGACGGGAAGATCAAGTTCAGGGGTTATTTCAATGGGCCCATCGATTACGGGATATTAGGGAATCCCTACGGCGTCCATACTTGGTGGGGTGAAAAAGGTCAGGTCCTGGACCAATGGGAATATAAAAGAGGTTATCCCGTGGATGGAGTACGCACCGCCTTTTATGAAAATGGGAATAAAAAAAGCATATTGACCTACCAGCGCGGGGGGCTGTCCGGGCCCTATTCCTTATGGAATGAAAAGGGTGTTTTGGTGGAGACTGGCTCCTACGCCACGATGGATACCCCCCAAAATCGGCGCACTTATTATGATTCCGGAAAACCAAAAAGCGACGAAAAGGGAGCTTCTTACCGCCCGGATTGCACTTCGGTTTATTGGTACGAGAACGGCCAAAAAATGAGGGAGCGGACCGGTTCCAATAACGGTGAAAATTTCATCACTGAATGGTACCCGAATGGGGCGATGAAAAGCAGATCCCGTTATTTCAACCTGGCCCATAAGGACGGGCTGGAAACTCTTTGGTACCCCGATGGAAAAAAACAAGCCGAACACCGTTATTTTTTCAACCATACTTTTTCCGAGGACCGCAAGGACGGCCTACAGGTGGAATGGGGCGAGAACGGCAAAAAGACCCGGGAGGAATATTACGTGAAGGGCGAGAGGAAAATGGAAACCTCTTACTGGCCCAACGGAAAGAAAAAGGATTACAGGCTCTATTCCTTGCCCGGCAAGGACGGCCTTCCGGCTGGAGTCTACCGGGTCGATGAGGAATTTTATGAAAACGGCCGGATGATGAGGCGCGAATATTACGGGAAGCCCAACGAAAGCTATGGAAAAATGGATTACTACAACGCGCCCCGGACCACCAACGAGTGGTGGGATTCCAAGGGAAAACCCATTCAACCAAAATGGTAATTCTCTCCCCGGGGGCAGGGAAAAAGAATCCTTATTAATTGTTCCATTTACCAATTTTGCTAAAATCTCCCTGTTATAGGGCCAACCCCTTGAAAGCGTTCAATATGAAATTTCGCCTATTCGCCGTTCTTATTTTCGGACTTACGATTCCCTCCTTCGCCGTCACCTCGGAGGAATATTACCAAGCGGGGCTTTCCCTTTATCAAAAGGGTGATTACCCCAATGCTATTAAGTATCTCAAGGCCGCCTTGCAGGTGGATTCCCTGAATTGGCAGGCCAACCAGGTTTTGGGTTACGCTTACTACCAGAGCCACGACAACCAGGACGCCTTATCCGCCTTTGACCGGAGCCTGGCCACCCACCCGGAGAATCCCACCCTTCGGGCCTTCTCCGACCAGGTGAGGGGCACCCTTTCCCTGCCGCCTCCCGTCACTTCCGCCACGGCCCCGCCGCCTGGTTCCGAGACGGTTCCGCAGCCCTCCTTCCGGTCCCTCCTCCCGGCTGAGACCCTCACCGTCTTCAGGCCAGGCAAGTGGTCCAATGTCCATGTGGGGCCCATCTTCGCCGCCATGGGGGATTTCCAGACCGGGGCCAAGGCCGTGAAAAATAATTACGCCCCCACCGCCGCCACCGCCAGCGTGGACAACCTCGGGGTTATTTTGGGGGCGGAAACCGGCCTCTGCATCGACAACTTCAACGCCATCAGCCTGGGATTCGACGCGGCCTTTTTCAACGGCTACAAGGACCAATTCACCTTCGGGTTCAACACCGGCACGGACAGCTTCACCCCCATGATGGCCGCCATCGAGGTCAAATATTCCAGGATCATCCCCATGGGTTCCAACCGGCTGAGGATGGGGATCGGGCCCGGCCTCTACCTCACCAGCCTGGACGCGGAACAGACCTTGAACACCACCACCATCACTTCCGGGGCCATGTCGGGTTTGGGATTCGGGGGGAGCTTGTCCTTCAGCTACGAGATCTTTTTAAGCCCCGACTTCATGCTGAATGTTTACGGGGAAGGGCGCTTCGCCTCCACTTCCAACCTGCAGGGCGATTTCCAGGACAAGGCGGGCAATGTCCACAAGATAGGGCTGGTCATGGATTCCCAAAATTTTTTGGGGACGGCCTACACCAGCTACATCGGCACCAACGGCCTGCGCTGGGCCACGGTGGATTACACGGGCGGGAATTTAGGGCTGGGGTTTTCCTACAGGTACTAAAAGGGCGTCCTTCGCTGTCCGCCCTCCGCGAAGGCTCAAGGAAAAACTTGCCCCTCCTCACTCTATCCTCTCCCGCAGGCAAACCCGTGGTTTCCGACGTTCCAAGGCTATCACCTTGAGAGTGATTGAAAACCATTCATTCCTTTTATGATCACCAGCATAAAATAAATATCGTCGATCATTTAAATTTAAGCCGTAGCCATTTTTCTGTTCAAAAGGAATGAATTATGAAACGGATCCTGATTTTCGCGGTGCTGGTTTTCTCATTTACCTTTCTGTTGTCTTCCTGCATGCTTCGTCGGGGAGTGGTGGTCGGCTCCAGGCCCGGCGGGCCGCAGGTCCGGTATCAATACTGGTACTATCCCTCGTTTCAAGTTTATTTTGATGTCGAGCGGAAAGTTTATTACTATCCCGAAAACGGCGGTTGGCACCAATCCCCCAACCTACCCTCAAGATACTCAGGCACCTCATCCCACGTGACGGTGGAAGCGGATTCGGACAAGCCATATACGGATTTCGAGAAACACAAGATGAGATATCCGGGTTCCGAGGGTAAACAAAAAAACAAGAAGTGGCGGGACACGCAAGAGTAGTTTGGGGTGATCCAAACCGCTATTTAGAAACGCCGCCCGAGTCCTTGGATTCCGGCGGCGTTTTCATTTTTTAATCGCCTTCCACTTGTAGGGCCCGATGATGTCCTGGAGCAGGCCCAGCTTGGGGCCTTCCAGCCAGAGTCCGGCGCATTTCCCGCAAATATCCAATTCGATCTTTCCGAACTTCACCGCTTCCATCCGCTTCGAACAAAAGGGACAAATGAGGAAGGGCGGCTTCTTTCTCGGCTCGAAAAAAGAGGGGGTCTTGTGGCCCCGTTCCTCCGGGCCGATCTGGATTTCCTTTTTGCCCTGGGGCTGGAGCTTCATCATCCCATCCCGCGGGACCCCCACACCCCCGCATTCGGCGCAATGAACCACTTCGAGGGAATCTAAAGAAGCGGGATAAAGGGGGATTTTGCAGATGGGACAGGTGGGACCTTTGGCTCCCACGCTGGCCAAACCCTCCGTCTTCACGAGGGGCTTGCGGCAGGAAGGACAGACCTTTTCCGCGCCCGTTAAGGGCTGGTCGCAGCGGGGGCATCGGGAGGATTCAGGCATAGAAGGATTGTACCCCCAAACCACCTCTCACCACGAAGCCACGAAGATCACGGAGTTCATCTTTCAAAGCCAAGACTGGGACACACTTTGTGGCTTCGTGTCTTCGTGGCAATCATTTGGTTAAAACTTACGGCTTCAAAAGAGCCTTCACGTCCGCGTCGACGCCTTCCGGCTCCACGGTCGTGGCGAATCGCTTCACGGGAACGCCCTTGTCGTTGATGAGGAACTTGGTGAAGTTCCAGCCGATCTCGCCCTGGCCCGACTCATCCTTCAATTTGCCCTTCAGGAACTTATAGAGAGGGTCCGCGTGGTCGCCATTGACCATGATCTTGGAGAAAAGAGGAAACTGGACGTTGTACTTGCTCGTGCAGAAGGCCTTGATCTCCTTGTCCGTTCCCGGCTCCTGTTCCTTGAACTGGTTGCAGGGAAAGCCGAGGATGACGAAGCCCTTGGCCTTGTACTCCTCATACAACTTTTCCAACCCCTCGTATTGGGGCGTATGGCCGCACTTGCTGGCTACGTTGACGATGAGGAGGGTCTTGCCCTTATACTTGGCGAGCGAGACCATCTTGCCGTCGATGGTCTTGGCTTTGAACCCGTAAACCGTATCGGCGGCTCGGGCCAAGCCAGCGCCAGCCGTTGAGACCAGCATCGCCGCCAAAACAAAACCAAAAAGCTTTCTCATCTTGTCCTCCTGGATATTTTTAATTCCACCCTTATTACGCCACAGCCCTTGCCTGAAAATCCATGGGGTAATCCATAAAAAACCCCTGTTCCTTCCGGCATTTTAGGGTGGTTCCGCCCCCAGGGGGGCTTTACAATCTAGGGATACCCATGAAAAAAACGAGCTCCCAAGCCCCATCCCCACTCAAAATACTCGTCTTCTCCTCCAAAGGCCTGGGAACCGGCTGCGCCCTCCGGGCCCGCTACATCGCCGAGGCCTTCCGCAAAAGGGGCCACCAGGTCGAGTTCGTGAGGCCAATTCCCAGCCTTCCCCTTTGGATCGACATGGCCCTCTCCAAGCCCTATTACTTTTTCAAATCCCTGGGAACCCGCAGCGACGCGGTCATTGCCATCAAACCCTATCCCACCGTGGTGCCGGCGCTTTGGTGGCAGAGGCTGCTCGGCGCGAAAGTCGTCATCGACGTGGACGATCTGGACTACGACTACAGCCATGGCGCTTTCCGGGATTTCCATCGTTGGCTCCAGAAGCCCTGGCCCAAGTGGGCGGACTTTGTCACCTTCCACACGCCCCACCTGGTGGATCCCCTGCTCCACGTCTTCAAGGTTCCCGAATCCAAATTGGTCCAACTGCCCCAGGGCGTGGACACGGAACTTTTCAGCCCGAAACCGGTTCGGAATGAAAATCTTCCCGGCATCGCCTCGGCCCTCTTGAAAAATACCCAGGCCAGGCCCCTGCTGGTGTTTACCGCCCACCTCAACGTGGCCTGCGACCTGGAACCTGTGCTCAAATCCCTCCAAATCCTCTTGAAGTCCTCTCCTCAGGCCAATCTTTTAGTGGCGGGCGGAGGCCCGGACGAGGGGCGATTCAAGCGCATGGCCTTGGACCTCCATATCGCCCCCTCGGTGCATTTCACCGGTTACCTTTCCCCCGGCCAGGTCTCGGCCTGCCTGAAGATCGCCGACGCGGCCCTGGTCTATTACAGCGACAATCCCGTGAACCGCCACCGGGCCTCCATGAAACTGCGGGAAGCCGTGGCCAGCGGCTGTAAAGTCATCGCGACCCAGGTGGGCGAGATCGGCCAGTGGAAAGAGGCCCTTTTTCTCTCCAAACCCGATCCGGCCCACTTTTCCCAGGCGGTTTTGGGGGCTTTGGCGTCCAAAAAATCCCCCAAGCACGGCGCTTTACTGGTAAAAAAGTGGGACTGGACGAACTGTATAAAGGAATTGGAAACGGCCCTTTCTCACCACCAAGACACCAAGACACCAAGGAAAACGTAATCGTGACCATCCAAACTTTTTTTAACAGTGCGGCCGTTCATCCCTCTCTTTGTCGAATTTCAAAAAGTTACCATTATTTTTTCTTTCCATCTTTCCATTCTTGGTGCCTTGGTGCCTTGGTGGTAAAAATGACGGGGTGGATATGAGACGTCTCAGCTCGTTGGCCTTCCTCCTGGGGCCGGTCCTCTTCATCCTCCTGCTGCGGATGGTGGACTTGAAGGCCACTTGGCGCCTGCTGGAATCCGCCAACCTCTGGTGGGTGGCGGCCGCCTTCCTCTTTCTCCTGCCGGAGATCTTCATCAAGGGCCTGAGGCTCGTGACCCTCTGCCGAACCTTCCACTCGAGGCTCACCTTCAAGAATTCCATTTGGGTCTACCTGGCGGGCCAGCCCCTGGGGGCCGTGACGCCGGCCAAGCTGGGGGACATCGTCCGGGTGCTCGGCATCGGGCGCTGGGGCTCGCTCCGGCCCCATTCGGCCTTCGCGGTCCATGTGGCCGACAAGGTTTACGACCTGCTGGCCCTGGTGCTGCTGGCGGCCACGGGCCTGATCACCTTGATCGCCCAAAGCGAGTTCAAGGGCCCGGCGGTGGCGGCCCTCATGGGCATGGGCATCGGCATCCTCATCATGTTCCTTTTCCTCAACCCCCAATGGATGAGGCTCATCATCAAGCCCCTCCTTCTCTTCCTGGCGCCGAGGAAACTCGCCGAGCAGTTGAAGGCGCACGGCCACGAGTTTTACAAGGACCTCCTGAGCCTGTTCCAGCCCTCCCACCGGCTGATCCTTCCCTTTATCCTCTCCCTGGCAGCCTGGACGGCGGTCCTGGTCCGCACTTACTTTTGCTCCCAGGCCGTGGGATTGCCCCTTTCCTTCATCACCATCGCCCTCATCCTCCCGGTGGTCATTGTGATAGAATTCCTTCCCATTACCATCTTGGGCTTCGGCATCAGGGAGGCGGCCTTGTTCTTTTTCCTGGCTTCACCCCTGGTCTCAAAGGAAGGCCTCATCTCCTTCTCCATGATGACGGTGGTGGCGGGGCCCCTCCTGACCTCTTTGGTCGGCATCTATTTCGCCATGAAGCTCTTCGCCACAAAGGACGGCAAAGCGTGAACCAAGAATTAATCCTGAACCACGAAGACACCAAGACACGAAGAAAGATTAAATCCTTTCATCATTTTAAACTTGATGATTTTGCCGTTCTTAGCTTCCTTCGTGCCTTCGTGGTTAAAACGGGATGCGTTTCATGAATAAACTTTCCTACAGCGTCGTCATCGCGGTGGACCGGGTGGATAAGGACCTTCCCGTCCTGAGCGGTTTGGCCAAGCTTCCCGCCCCGCAAAGGCCCAGGGAAATCTACGCCTCCATCGGCAAGAATCCCTCGCTCCAGCGCAACCTGGGCGTGGCCCAATGCAAAAGCCCGCTGGTCTATTTCCTGGACGACGACAGCGTGGTGGGCCCCAACACGGCCCGGGACCTGGTCTCCCACTTCGAGGACCGCCGCACCGCCGTGGCGGGGGGCCCCAACCTGGTGCCGCCCGACGCCATCTCCTTCGAGAAAACCGTCAACGCCGTCCTGGCCTCCTGGATGGGAAGCTTCAAGGTGCGCAACCGCTACGCGGCCATCGGGTCGGTGAAGGAAGCCACGGAAAAGGACCTGATCCTCTGCAACATGATGGTGCGCCGGGAGACTTTTTTGGCCGAAGGCGGCTTCCGGGTGGACCTCTTCCCCAACGAGGAGAATGAGTTCCTGAACCGCCTGCTCCACCAGGGCCACAGGATGGTCTATGACCCCCGGGGCGCGGTCTACCGCTCGAGGCGCAAATCCCTCTGGGCCTTCTGCTACCAGGCCTTCCGCTATGGAAGGGGCAGGGCCAGGCAGATGAAAGTCTACCCCTGCCTTTCCGATATCATTCACCTGGCCCCGGCCTTCTTCCTTTTTTACCTGCTCTCGCTGGCCCTGCCCTTCGGTTTTCCCGGTTCCTCAAACTTATTATTTTCGATTTTCAAAAACCCCCTTTGGTGGGCACCCCTGGGCCTCTTTATTTTGGGATCCATCGGCACCGGCGTCTCCGCCGCCTCCTGGCACCGCCGCTTCCCGGACGCCTTTAAAGTCCCGGTCCTTATTTTCCTGAGGCATTCTTTCTACGGCTTCGGGCTGATCGCCGGCTTCTTTTCCTCCATTCCGCCACCTCCCCTGGAAGTTTCGGTCTTGAAAGTCCAATGGGCCAAAAAAGGTTTCCGCTTTATCCCCGTCAAGCCATCCCCAGGGAGGCCCTAACCCTAATGGAGCAAAATCCCCCCCCGAACAAATTACGGACGGCTGTCGGCATCTACCTGGCCGCGGCCTTCACCGCCTTTTTGCCCTGCCTGCTTTTCCAGAAAGCCTATTTCGCCAACGACCTCCTTTATTACTACGGAATCTCCCGTGTCTTCATCCAAGAACAGCTCGCCTCGGGCCATTTCCCCCTCTGGCGCCCCCTGCTCTTGGGGGGCCAGCCCTTCTTCGCCGACCCCAACTCCATGGCCGTTTATCCCCTTCACTACCTAACCCTGCTCTTTTCCCCTTCCTATGGGTTCGGCGTTTTCTTTTTCCTTCACATGTTCCTCGCGGCCCTGGGGGCGCATTTTTGGCTGAAGGCCCTGCGCCTGTCGGAAAACGCCTGCCGCATGGGGGCCCTCTTCTACGCCTTGTCCGGTTTCTTCTGGTGGGAGCTGATCCACCCGCCCATCCTTTCCGCCTTCGCCTGGTTCCCCTGGTTCCTGGCGGCGTTGGAAAAACTCCACAAGGAACCCAAGCCCCTCAACGCCTTTTGGGCGGGATTGAGCTACGCCCTGATTTTTGTCTCAGGCAACTTCCAAATCGCCCTGGGGATTTTTTACACCGGCCTCCTTTACCTGGCCCTCCGGATGGCGGACAAGCACGGCTGGAAGCCCCTCTTCACCCTGCCTTTCCAATCCAAGGAACATTTCAGGAAAACCCTGATGGTGGGGCTCTTCGCCTTTTGGGGCGGCTTCCCCCTCTTCTTCCACCTGGTTCCCGCCGCGGAGCTTTCCCATTTTTCCAACCGTTCCCCGGACCAATCCAATTACGAAAAATTCGCCGGCACCTTCTCCATGAGGCCCTGGACGATTTACGAGTTCCTTTTCCCCACGGCCGGCGTTCCCTCCGGCGACACCATCGAGAACGCCATCCAAAGGGTCACGGACAACGCCAACATCGACAATAACTTCCTGGGGAATTTCGGCTACCTGGGGGCCTGGATCCCCCTATTGATGTTCCTCGCCTTCCAACGGAAGGAAAAAAAGTTTCTCTGGATCCTGGCGGGCCTTTCCGCGGTTTCCATCGCCGCGGCCTTCGGGCGCTATTTCTTTTTCCATCCCTTTCTTTGCGCGGTGGTCCCCGGATTCAACCTGGTCCGGGCCCCCTTCCGCTTCATCGACACTTATGTCCTTTGCGCCTGCGCCCTCGCGGCCTTCGGCTATCAGGCCCTGGACCAGGCCAAGGAAGATCCGCGCAAGAGTTCCCAACTGGGCTTCATCGGCCTGGTTTACGCCTCGGTCCTGCTGATCGCGTCCCTGATCCGGGCCGATGAAACATGGCGGGAGATCCTCGCCCTGGGGCTCGGCGCGGCGGGACTTTCCCTCTTGAGCTGGACCCAAACCTGGAAAAAAATGGGCATGGTCCTGTTCCAAGCCGCCCTGATCCTGCCCCTCTTCCTCTCCGGCTGGTCCGATTTCAGTCTGGGCGACTCTTCCAACTTCGCCTATGAGGGAAAATTCCCGATCACCTCGACGCTGGGCAAAAGCTATCCCCTTTCCCGCTTTTATATGGATGCCAGCCAGCCTGGCTATCCCATCCTGACCGGGGGTAAGGCCTATCAAATGAACCTCCCGGAAAACCTGCCCGAGGCCCTGGGTTTCCGTTCCACCGGCGGCTACAACCCGATCTTCCTTAAAAAAACCGCCGAGCTCAAACAACTGCCCCAAGACACCTTCCTTCAATTAATGGGGGTTCGGGGCGTCCTGGAAGGCAGGGACCTGGGCCCTCAAAAGGGATTCAAGCCCCAGGTGTTGGACAGCCTGCGCCTTTATGAAATGGAAAAACCCGGGAGCTTCGTGACGACCCCCTTCCAGGTCCAGGTCCTGCCGGATGAAACCCAAGTCCTGGCGTCCATGAAAAACCCCGGCTTCGTTCCGGAAGACCAGGCCCTGCTTTCCGAGGCCCTGCCTGCCTCCATCACCTCCCAATTGCCCCGCCAAAAGGCCCAGCTGAAAGCCCTGCTGGTCTCCGACGACGCGGACCACCAGGTCTTTTCCGTGACCTTGGACAAGAACAGCCTGGTGACCTTCTCGGAAATCGTCTATCCCGGCTGGAAGGCCCTCTTGGACGGCCAGCCCGCGGCCCTCCTGACCTCCAACCACGTATTCCGGACGGTCTTTGTCCCGGTGGGCAGCCACCGGGTGGAATTCATTTACGAACCCCTCTGGGCCAAACCCATCGAGGCCTCAGCCCTGCTTTGGATCCTCTCGGTGCTGGCCTACGCTTTCCTGCACAACCGGAAAAAACCAACGGCAGCTTAGCCACGGATGAACAGGGATTAACACGGATGGAAAAATAAACCCCTATAGATAAGGTATTTTTTGACTTTAACCCGAACGATTGTCCGCCTTATCCGTTTTCATCCTTGTTCATCTGTGGCTAAATAGGTTTGGAGGTTGTCGCGAATGAAACCCAGTTATCCCAGCCGAATCCTGGCCTCAGCTCCGGCCCTGTACCTGGTCCTGTCCCTCACCGCCTTTTTCCCCTGCCTGTTCCTTGGCCAGGCTTATTTCGATAACGATTTGCTGGCCCAATTCGGCCCTTGGCGTTCCTTTTTGAGGGATCAGTTGGCCCAGGGCCATTTCCCCCTCTGGAACCCCTACAACCTGGGAGGCCAGCCCTTTTTCGCGGATCTCCAGAACATGATGCTCTATCCCTTGAATTGGCTGACCCTTCTTTTTCCGGTCGCTTATGGTTTAAGCCTCTTCTTTTTTATCCACATGTTCTGGGCCGCCGCCGGCATGCACCTGTGGCTGGCATCCCTGGGTTTATCCGAAAAAGCCTGCCGCGTCGGCGCCGTTCTCTTCGCCTGCTCGGGCTTTTTCTGGCTGGAGATCATCCACCCCCCGATCCTGGCGGCCTTCGCCTGGACTCCCTGGCTTTTTTATTTCCTGGAGGAATGGACGGGAAGGCCCAGGCCCAAGGCGGCCTTCGCGGCGGGGCTTTCCTTCGCCATGCTTTTCCTTTGTGGAAGTTTCCAGATGACCGTGGGAGCCCTATATGGAGGCGCGGCTTATTTCGGCTTCCGCCTTTTAACCCCGAAACCTCCAACCAGGCCCAAGATCCTCCGGTGGGCCCTTCTCTTCCTTTGGGGCGCCCTTCCCCTCCTCGCCCAATTTATTCCCACGCTGGAATTCTCAAGGCTCACGGTCAGGGGCTCCGCCCAGCCGGATTACGCCGGCTTCAGCGCCAAGCCCGCCTTGAAGGCCCTTTCCCTCCATCAATTTCTCTTTCCCCGCCTCCTTCTTCCCGAGGACAAAGCCCTGGACCACATGGTTCAGGAATTCCCGGAGAATGGCACCTATGACTGGGCCGGCAACTGGGGTTACCTGGGAATCTGGGCCCCGCTTTTAGGCCTGGCGGCCCTCCGCCGAAAAGGATCCGCCCTCCCCCTATTCCTGGCTGCCTTTGCCCTCGCCTGGTTGGCCGTGGCGCTCGGCCCTGCCACCCCCTTGCACCGGATTTTTTGCGGCCTCCTTCCCGGTTTTTCCCTCTTGAGGGCGCCTTTTCGCTTCCTGTTTCTTTACGTCCTGGGCGCCTCAGCCCTGGCGGCCTTCGGGTTTGAGGCCCTGTCCTCTCCCGGGAAAAAAAACAACAGCCCCAAGCTTCTCCTGATCCTCGGGGGCCTCCTTCTGATTCCCTCGCTGGCGGCAGGACTCCACGCCTGGCGGGAAACCCTTTCCCTGTCCCTGGGCCTGGGCGCCTTGGGCTGGCGCTGCTTCCGGCCTTCCCGGACCCAAAGGGAATGGCCCATTTTCCAGGCGGCCTTGTTCCTTCCGCTTTTGTTGAGCGGCTGGGGGGATTACCCCACCGGGCCCTCCTCTAATTTTGATTTCGTCAAAAACTCGATGAGCCTCCCCCAAATCAGCCAGGCGGTTCGTCCCCTCCGGGTGATTTTCGGGAACCAGATGCTCTATCCCATCCAAACGAAAGGGCAAAAATACGTCGTCAATTACCCCCAAAACGCCGCCGTTGTTTTCCACCTTAAAAATTTCGGCGGCTACAATCCCCTGGCCATGAGCGTCAAAAAGGACCTTGCCCGACTCCCGATGGCGGCCGCGGAAAGTTTGGGGGCCTTAACGGGAATCCTCAGCATGGATCCGAATTTAAAAATTGAGGGGTTCCAGCCCCATCCCTTCCCGCCCTTCACCCTTTACCTCTCGGAAAAAACTTTGGCCCTGGCCTTTGCCCCGGGACTCGTGGAACTTATCCCGGACCGGGCGGAACGCCTGAAGCGGATGGAGCGGCCAGGCTTCGACCCGGAACAGGAAGCCCTTCTCTCGGAAGCGCCGCCAGGCCTTATCCTTCCAGCCCGCCGGCCGGCCGCCGACCTGAAATGGGATTTGAGGGAGGATGGGGTGGACCAACAGGCCTACGAGGTGGAATTAAACCGGGACAACCTGGTGGTCTTCAGCGAGGTCGCTTTTCCCGGTTGGAATGCCTCGGTCGATGGATCACCGGCGCCCCTTTTTACCGCCGACCACTTCCTTCGGGCCCTTGTCCTTCCCGCCGGGCGCCACCAGGTGGTATTCCGGTTTGAGCCTGTTTGGGTCCATCCGATCGAATGGGGTTTGATATTATGGATTCTCTTAACAGCGGGCTTCTGGTTTTTAAAAGGCGGCCCCTTCAGGAAATTCCCCATTGCGTAATCCCTTACTGGCCCTTCTTAAACAATCCGCCCTCGCCCTAGGGGGACGCGGCTTGGGGCGGGTCAAGCCCCTCCGGGTCCTTTATGATTTTTGTTTTCAGCTCCTCAAACCCCGCCGCGTTTGGGTCCAGGGCCAACGGATGTGGCTGGATGACAAGGACACCCTGGAATTGGCCACCCGGGAAATTTATGAGCCGGTGGAAACGGACCTCTTCCTCAAAAACCTTCCCAGGGGCGGTGTGGTTTTGGACATCGGCGCCAATATCGGCTATTACACCTTGATCGCCGCCAGGCTCGTGGGACCCCAAGGCCGGGTCTACGCCTTTGAGCCGGATCCCTCCAATTTCCAACTGCTGAAAAAAAACGTCGAGGCGAACGGCTACCGAAACGTGGTCCTGGTGAATAAGGCCGTTGCCCAAAAAACCGGGACCCTGCGCCTTTTCCGGAACGAGGTGAATTTAGGCGACCATCGGATTTACGATTCCAAGGACGGCCGCCCCTCCATCGCCGTCGCGGCGGTGGCCCTGGACGATTTTTTTAAAAAAATAGACAAGCCTGTCCAATTCATTAAAATGGACATCCAAGGCGCCGAAGCTTCCGCCTTGGATGGGATGAGGGGCCTGATCCGGAAAAACCGGTCCTTAAAACTGGTGACCGAATTCTCGCCTAAAAGCCTGAAAACCTGCGGTTCGGATCCGGGGAAATTCCTGCGGAACCTGGGAGAAATGGGCTTTCGGATCCAGGAAATCTCGGAAAAAGAAGGGAGGGTCAGGGCCGTCCAGCCCCAAGCTTTGCTCCAGAGGTTTCCCGGCGGCAATGAGGACTATACGAACCTGTTCTGCGTCAAGGGCGGTTAACCGCCTGGTTGCAAGGAGCGAACAGGGCAAGGCCTCTTTTTACCCGAATAAATCTTCATTCTTACTCTGTGTAACTCCGCGAACTCTGTGGTGAAAAAGGGGTGTTTGATGTTGACTCAAAACCAATTCGTCCGGTCCCACGGCCTGGGCAACGACTACCTCGTCATGGATCCCTCGGTCCTTTCCTTTAAGCTGACTCCCGCCAACATCGTGAGGATCTGCAACCGCAACACCGGGGTGGGTTCGGACGGCATTCTGGCCTTGGAAAAGTCCCACTCGTCCGAGGCGCGCCTTCGGATTTACAACCCTGACGGCAGCGAGGCGGAAAAAAGCGGCAACGGACTGCGCATCTTCTGCAAGTTCCTCTTCGAGCACGGCTACACCAGCAGGAGTTTTTTCGAGATCGAGACGGCCGGAGGCATGGTCCAGGCCCAATTGCACCTGGTGATCGGCAAGGCCGTGGCCGTGACGGTGGAGATGGGCAGGGCCGAGTTCGAGGCGTCCAAGATCCCCGTCAATGTCCCGGACGGCGGAGCCGAGGTGCTGGACAGGCTT
>Ga0265319_1001272_pt1 | contig 15313 bp, 12 predicted proteins | sample 4824metaG_FD_192443 | JGI IMG/M metagenome (GOLD analysis project Ga0265319, IMG submission 192443) | Rhizosphere microbial communities from Carex aquatilis grown in University of Washington, Seatle, WA, United States - 4-8-24 metaG | ecosystem: Host-associated > Plants > Roots > Rhizosphere >...
GCTACGACTTCTACACCGACACCTCGACCGTCACGGTGCACGTGCGGCGGCTGCGCGCGAAGCTCGAGCCCGACCCCGCCAACCCGCGCTTCATCGAGACGGTGTGGGGCGTCGGCTACCGGTTCAGACCATGAGGCCGATGCCCCTGGTGCGCTCGGCGCTCGTCGCGCTCGCCGCCTGCCTCGCCGGCGCGGCGGTCGTCGGCGCGGTCTACGGCTGGCACGGCGCGTGGACGACGTTCGCGCTGCTGGCGGCGGTGGCGGTCGGGATGCTCGAGGCGGCGCACGTGGCGACGGCGCGGCGTGCCGGGATGCGGCTCTCGCGCCAGCTCGCGCTCGGTGCGCTGCTGGCGGTCGGGACGGTGCTCGCGGCCGTGTGGATCGGCGCGCAGGCGATGTTCGTCTCCGACCACGACGCGCTCGTGATCACGGCGATGGCCGCCGTCGCGGCGGTGCTCGCGGTGCGCGCCGCGCAGCTGCTGGCGCAGGGCGTCGTGGCCGACGTCGAGGCGATGCACCGCGAGGTCGACGAGGCGCGGCGCCGGCTGATCGCCGCCGTCTCGCACGACCTGCGCACGCCGCTCGCGTCGCTGCGGCTGCTCGTCGACGCGGTCGAGGACGGCGTCGCGACGGGCGAGACGCGCACCCGCTACCTGCGCGAGATGCGCACGCACGTCGGCGCGCTCAGCGTGCTGATCGACGACCTGTTCGAGCTGTCGCGTCTGGAGGCGGGGGAGATCTCGTGGTCGATGCACCAGGTGGAGCTGGACGAGCTGGTGCGCGAGACGGTCGCCGCGCTGCGCGCGCAGGCGGCCGAGCAGGGCGTGGCGGTGGCGGCGGAGCTGCCGGAGGGGAGCGCTCTGTCCGCGCACGCGAACGCGGAGAAGGTCCAGCGCGTGCTGTTCAACCTGATCGTCAACGCGATCCGCCACACACCCGCGGACGGCAGCGTCGTCGTGCGCGCGCGGCCGGCGAGCGGAGCGGACGGCGCCGTCGAGGTCGAGGTCGTCGACGATGGCGCCGGCGTCGCGGCCGAGGAGCGCGAGCGCGTCTTCGAGCCGTTCTACCGCGGCGGCGAGGACGGCGCCGCGCGCTCGTCCGACGGCGCCGGCCTCGGCCTCGCGATCTCCCGCGCGATCGTCGAGGCCCACGGCGGCCGCATCTGGCTCGAGCCCGCCGCCCCGCACGGCACGCGCGTGCGCTTCACGCTGCCGGCATCATCTGCCGCATGACGATCGCGAAGCTCGCGGCGCTCATCGCTGCGCTTGCGGCGGCGGCCGGCGCTCCCCAGCACGTCGCGCGACCGGCCGTGCCGGAGCCCGCGATCCGCCACCGCTGGATCCCGCTCACGGCCCGCCGCCTGCGCGAGACCTCGGCGTACGCGCAGCGTCACTACGGCCTCAGCGGCTGGACGATCGCCCACCCGCACGTGATCGTCGAGCACCTGACGGAGGACGGCTCGGTCAGCGCGACCTGGAACACGTTCGCGCCCGACGTGCCGGACGTCGAGCTGCACGAGCTGCCGGGCCTCTGCTCGCAGTTCGTCATCGGGCAGGACGGGACGATCTGGCAGCTCACCCCGGTGACGTTCATGTGCCGCCACACGGTCGGGCTCAACTGGACGGCGATCGGGATCGAGCACGTCGGCTACACCGAGCAGGACGTCTTCGGCCGCCGCGCACAGCTCGACGCCTCGCTGCGCCTCACACGCTGGCTGCGCTGCCGCTACCGGATCCCGGTGCGCGACGTGATCGGCCACGCCGAGAGCCTCTCGTCGCCGTTCCACAGAGAGCGCGTCGCGAGCCTGCGCACGCAGACGCACGACGACTGGCAGCCCTGGGCGATGCGCCGCTACCGCGCGCTGTTGCGGGCGCGCGGTGGCTGCTGAACCGGCGTTCGCGCCGCGCCGCGCGTGGGATGCTGCCGCGCATGACCCGCCGTCGCGCGCTGTGGCTGCTCGGAATCGCGGCGCTCGCGCTGTTCGCGGTGCAGCTTGTGTACGACGGGCGGATGCAGGACGCGGGGCACCACGGGATCATCGCGTTCGAGGTCGCGTTCACGGCCGGCAAGGCGCACTCGATCATGGTCGCGTGGGGGACGAAGGGCCACGACGCGGCCGTCGCGTCGCTGTGGTTCGACTTCCTCTTCCTGATCTCGTACGGGCTGTTCCTGTTCCTCGCGGTGCGCGCGTTGCGCGACGCGCTGGCCACCCGCGGCTGGCGGCGGCTCGCCCGGCCGGGCGGGACGATCGCGGTGCTGGCGCTCGTCGCGCTGGTCTGCGACGCGCTCGAAAACGTCTTCCTGCTGCTGCAGCTCGGCGGGCACGCGCAGTCGATCGGCCCGACGCTCGCGGGCAGCTTCGCGTCGGTGAAGTTCGCCTGCGTCGCAGTCGCGATCGGCTACCTGCTCGCGGGCCTTGCCGCGCTCGGCGCCACGCGTGCGCGCCAAGGTGCGGCGCCCGGCGGCGAGCGCGCCTAGGATCGACTGAGGTGCGCCTGCTGCTGAACATCATCTGGTTCGTGCTGTGCGGCCTGTGGCTGGCGATCGGCTACACGATCGCTGCGCTGATCTGCTTCATCCTGATCGTCACGATTCCGTTCGGGCTGGCCTCGCTGCGGATCGCCGGCTTCGCGCTGTGGCCGTTCGGCCGGACGGTCGTGCGGCGCGCCGACGCCGGCGCGGCGTCCGCGATCGGCAACGTGCTGTGGCTGATCCTGTGCGGCTGGTGGCTTGCGCTCGCGCACCTGATCACCGGCGCGCTGCTGTGCGTGACGCTGATCGGGATCCCGCTCGGCCTCGCGAACTTCAAGCTGATCCCGATCTCGCTGCTGCCGCTCGGGCGCGAGATCGTGCCGACCGACCAGGCATCCGACGGCGTCGGCTTCGCGTGAGCGCCTCGCAGATCTTCGCGCCCGGCCTGCTCGACGGGCAGGTCGCGCTGGTGACCGGCGGCGGCACGGGCCTGGGCAAGGCCGCCGCTTGGGAGCTCGTGCGCTGCGGCGCGCAGGTCGTGCTCGCGGGGCGCCGCGCGGAGGTGCTCGACGCGGCGGCGGCGGAGATCGGGCCGGCGGCGACGACGGTCGTGGGGGACGTCCGCGAGGACGCTTCGGCCTCGGTGATCGTGGACGCGGTGCTGGAGCGCCACGGCCGCCTCGACACGCTCGTCAACAACGCCGGCGGGCAGTACTTCGTGCCGGCGGAGGCGATCGCGGCGAAGGGCTGGCAGGCGGTCTTCCGCCTGAACGTGGGCGGAACGACGCGCATGACGGAACTGGTCGCGGAGCGGGTCATGCGTCCGGCGGGGCGGGGGACGGTGCTGAACGTGACGCTGTCGCCGCACCACGGTCTCGCGGGGATGACGCACTCGAGCGCAGCGCGGGCCGCCGTGGAGGGCTTGACGCGGGCGTGGGCCTCGAAGTGGGCTGCCGACGGGATCGCCGTCGTGGCGCTCGCCGCCGGGCACTTCGAGACCGAGGCTTTGGACAAGTACCCCGATGTCGTGCGCGCCGGTGCCGCGCGCACGGTCCCGCTGCAGCGGCTCGGGCGGCCGATCGAGCACGCCTGGCTCGTCGCGCTGCTCGCCTCGCCGCTCGGCCGCGCCTTCAGCGGCAGCGTCGTGACGCTCGACGGCGCGCGCGACAACTGGTTCGGCCCCTGGCCGCCGCCGACGCTCGCCGACGACGACGGCGTCGTGCCGACGGAGGAGCGGCGCCCCGCGCCGCCCTCCGCCTGACGCGCGCGCTCGCGCGCTACGCGTCGCGCCCGACCAGCAGCGCGATCCCCTGCCCGCCGCCGATGCAGAGCGTCGCGAGGCCCAGCTCGTGGCCGCCGCGCTCCATCTCGGCGAGCAGCTTGACGGTGATCGCGGCGCCGGTCGCGGCGACCGGGTGGCCGAGCGCGATCGCGCCGCCGTTCGGGTTGACCTTCGCCTCGTCGAGGCCCAGCTCGTCGATGACGGCGAGCGCCTGGGCGGCGAACGCCTCGTTGAGCTCGATCACGCCGACCTCGTCGAGCGAGCGGCCGGAGCGCTCGAGCACCTTGCGCGTCGCGGGCACGGGGCCGATCCCCATGATCTGCGGGTCGACGCCGCAGGAGGCGTAGGCGAGGATGCGGCCGAGGACCGGCGCGCCGCGCTTCTCGGCCTCTGCGGCCGACATCAGGACGACGGCGGCGCCGGCGTCGTTGAGGCCGGAGGCGTTGCCGGCGGTGACGGTGCCGTCGCCTCTGAAGGCGGGGCGCAGCTTGCCCATCGCGGCCGCGTCGATCTCCTCGCGGATGTGCTCGTCGGCGTCGAACTGCACCGTCTCCCGCTTGACCTTGACGTCCACCGGCACGATCTGGTCCTTGAAGCGGCCCTCCGCGCGGGCGGCCGCGGCGCGGCGATGCGACTCGGCCGCGAACGCGTCCTGGCGCTCGCGGGAGATGTCGCCGCGCTCGGCCAGGCGCTCGGCCGTGATGCCCATGTGGTCCTTGTCGAACGGGTCGGTGAGTGCGCCGACGACCGCGTCGACGAGCGGCGCGTCGCCCATGCGCGCACCCCAGCGCGCGCCCGGCATCCAGTACTGGCCGCGGCTCATCGACTCCGCGCCGCCGGCCAGGGCGATGCTCGCCTCGCCGGTCTGGATCGTCTGCGCGGCGGACACGATCGCCTGCACGCCGGTGCCGCAGAGGCGGTTGACGGTGTAGGCGGGGGTCTCCTTCGGGATGCCGGACTTCATCCCGACGACGCGCGCCATGTACATGTCGCCCGGCTCGGTGTGGATCACGTTGCCGAAGACGACGTGGCCGACGTCGGCGGCGTCGATCTGCGCGCGCTCGATCGCGGCCTTCGACGCGATCGCGCCGAGGTCGCTGGGGGCGGTGTCCTTGAGGCTCTTGCCGTACGACCCGATGGCGGTACGGGCGGCGCCGGCGATGACGACGTCGGTCATGGGTGGGCTCCTCGGTGGGGTTGCTCGGGCGGTGGAGGCGCCGAACGCTAGCCCACGAAGGCGGGATGCGTGGCCGTCCTCCTAAGTGGAGCGCCTCCGGCGCGGCGGCACTGGGTCGCCCGTTGCAGCGCTCAGGCGTGGCGTGTCCGCGCTCGATGTCCCTGGCGTGGCGCGTCCCTCGCCGATGGCCGGCGGCGCCGCGCTGACCTGCACCGGCCGCGACGAGAGGAACCTCCCCGATGTCTTACGTCTTGGCGCTCGTGCGCCGACACGCGGTCGCCACCGTGGCGATCGTCCTCGCGCTCACGGGAACGGCGTTCGCGGCCGGCAACGGGCTGAGCGCGATCGCGAGCAAGCACGCCGACGCGCGCATCTGGGCGTGCGTCACCAGACAGTTCGGGACGCTGAACCTCACGACCGCGAGCGCGCGCTGCCCGGACGGCCAGCGCAAGATCTCCTGGAGCGCCGAAGGGCAGCAGGGGGCGCGCGGCCTCAGCGGAGCGGCGGGGGCCGCTGGCACGCAAGGCCCGGCGGGGCCGAAGGGCGACGCGGGCACGGCCGGTGCGCAGGGCCCCGCGGGGCCGAGAGGCGACCAGGGCGACGTCGGGCCGCAGGGGCCGGCGGGGCCGAGAGGCGACCAGGGCGACGTCGGGCCGCAGGGGCCGGCGGGCCCCGCGGGCAACCAGGGACCGGCCGGCGACCCGGGCACGTTCGGCGCCGACGGCGGCTCCTCGTCCGAGCTCGCGACGATCGCCGACGCGACCGTCGTCGGCGGCGCCGACGTCCCGTTCGGGGGATCCTCGAACCTCGGCAGCGGGATCGACCACACCGACGGGACGACGACCTTCACCGTCAGCAACGCAGGCCGCTACCGCATCAGCGCGGCGGTCGACATCACGGCGGGCATCGGCTCGGCGATCGCGGTCGCCGTCAACGGCACGCCGGTCGCGAGCACGGACGTCGCGGCACTCGTCGCCGTCGGCCAGGTCACCACCGACAGCGTCGTCACGCTCGCAGCGGGCGACGTCGTGACGCTGCGCGACAACTCGGCGATCCCGTTCGTCATGGCCCTCGCGCCGGGCGTCGGCGCGTCGCTCGTGTTCCAGCGCCTGGCCTGATCCCGACCGGCATCGGCTCCCGGGCGGCGCCACGTCGCGCCGCCCGGGGGACGCCACCGCCGTCCACCGCCCCCGGCGCAGGAGTATCATCTCGCCTCAGCCTGCGGGCGAAGTGTTGTGGCTGCACAGAAGCCTTCCAAGCTTCTAGGGCGGGTTCGATTCCCGTCGCCCGCTCTGGCACATAGCACCACGGGGAGTGGCGCAGTCTGGTAGCGCACCCGGCTGGGGGCCGGGCGGTCGCAGGTTCAAATCCTGTCTCCCCGACTAAGGAAAGCCCTGGAAATCAGGGCTTTCCTGCTGAGTGGCTCAGTTGACCAAATGCGGTCGCCATGTCATATTCCACAGCTCGCACAAGTGGGCCAGCGCCACTGCAGCACAAGTCGAAGAGGCCGCATGCAACCTCTTCGTGAGCTGCCGTCGCGACAAGAGGATCTAAGACGAACCTCAGGGCAAGCCAGCTACGTGGAGCTGCGCCAGAGAGCGGAACGCGAATGAGTCACAGCGCGGTGTGTATCGCGGCCTCGACGTCGTCAGCGCACCGGTCGAGCTCGCGCTTGATCTCGAAGTCCCAGAACCGCAGCACCGCCCACCCCATCTGGCGCAGAGCATCGTCGGCGGCACGGTCGCGGGCAATATTTCCGGCGATCTTCTCGTCCCAGTAAGCGCCGCTCTTCCCTGGCGCGTACGCAGATGGGTGGCCGTGCCAGAAGCTGCCGTCAACGAAGACAGCAACCTTCGCCGCGCCAAAGGACACGTCGGGGCGGCCTGGCAGCGTCTTCCGGTCAATGCGATAGCCCACCAGCCCCCGGCTGCGAAGTGCCCGGCGGAGCGCCAGTTCGGGCTTGGTGTCCCGCCGTCGGATCCGCGACATCGTGAGCGACCGCTGCTCGGTAGTGAGATTGTCGGGGCTCATTCGGGCTGCGCCGGAGCGGCGTCATCCCGCCAGTATTGGCGCAGCGTCACCAACATCGGCGACCCCCCGATGCTGACAAACGCCTCGCCAGGATTTAGGTTGCGGATCAGATCCGGGAGATTCTTGTCATCAGGATCCAGCCGCTTAGCCGCTTCCTTGGCGTCCTGGCCCGGCAGGTTGAGGAATACCTTTGTCTGCGCGTTTGTTTCGACCTCCGGCGGAAGCTGCCCTGGCTTCTGGGTGGCGAGGATCACCGCGACACCCTTGGAACGCTGTTCGGACACCATCGCCTTCACCGCCTTGTACCCCGACACGCGGTGCGCCTCATCAACGACCACGGCGAAGCGGACCGTGCTGTGGACGGCCGGCGCGGTCTGCATCTTCAAGTAGAAGGACGAGAGGATGAATCCTGCGAGCAGATCCTCAGTCAGCCCACGGCCGGGAACCTTCGCGAAGGAGAAGATCGAGTCGCGGTCGACGAGCTCGCCAAACGGTGGGCCTGCCCCAAAGAACTCAAACCGGAACAGGTCGCCCAGGATCCCTTCAAGATCGTCGTCGATCAAGTCGCCCACGTCCTTAAGCAGCGGATCGGGGCGTCCGTTCACCCGTGCGGACTCGAACGCTTCCTCAAGTGCGTGCAGCAGCTTGCCCAGCTGCCGCGGCCCCATCCGCACGTACTGCTTGGCCGCGATGTCCACCATGTCGCGCAGCTCGATGCAGAACGACTGCATCTCCCGTTTGGAGCTGCTGTGTCCGGCCATCGGATTGAATGGAACCGGCGCCTCATAAAGCTCGAAGAAGCGCGCGCCCACCGACGCGGGGAAGTCGGTCCCGTAGTCGTCCACCCCGTAGTCGTCCTTGAAGTCGCAGACCGCGAAGCGGCTGCCGGCGCCTCGCAGCTGGGCCAGGAGCGATTTGACGAGCTGCGTCTTGCCGTAGCCCGATCGGCCGTACACTTCGACATGCCCGTTGTTGAGCGCATTCTTGCCGCTGACGCGCCACTCGACCGGCTCGCCGGTCGATGCGTTTACCCCCATCTGGGGGGGTTGCTGCTCAGCCGGTGGGGGAGGTGGCTCGTCCGGCGCGGGCTCGGCGATCACCTTGGCTGCGACCTCCTGAGGCATCGGTTCGCCAGAGGCAGGCGCTTCGATGGACGGTTCCGCTTCAGCTTCTGCGCTCCCGGGCGTTTTCCTCAGCCGGTTCTTGGACGATGACCGCAGCTCGCGGCTGCTGTCGGATGATGTCCGGAGGTTGCCCGGGTCGGCATCAGCTGCTGCGCGCAGCAGCTCCCGGTCGAGCTTCACGCCGTACAGGAACAGCGGGATCCGGTCGTTGCCGATGCGGATCTGCGGCGTCTCGGTTGGAAGCTCCTCGGGGCCAAAGACCAGACCGATGCCGCCCCAGTCATTGCTCGGGGTCCCTTGGCTGCGGAACCGGTTGAGTGCGTTGAGTTCCGCCTCGGTCAGGCGGACGTCGTTCTCCCGTGCGACCGACACGGCCGCCTCGACGATGCGGTTCAGCCACATGCGCGAGAACACACTGCCATCAGGCCGGATGGCAGGATGGGAGTCCTTCAGTGTTTCAAGAAGCTGCGTTTTCGCCTCCCGGCGCGCTTTGCGCTGGTCTCCGGCAGAAAGCACGGTCTTGACCTCGACATTGGCAGCCCAGACCTCCCCATCTGCGTCTGCAGGCAGGGCGAGGACGAGCAGGTCTGCGCGTTTGCCGTTCCCGAACCACTGCTTGTACTCATCGAGCGAGACCAGCACCAGACGGCTGTTCTGCGGGATCGGCTGCGGCGAGGCCCGGCGGGTCAACTCGGCGAACCCGGCCACGTGCCCGAGCAGCTCGTTGATCCCCGATCCCGTGGTCGCGGCTCGCAGGGCAAGTACGCCGTGCCCTCGCGACGCGCTGACGCGAAGCCGTTTCGCCAGGTCTTCGGCGATGACCTCATTCGCCTCGATCTGGTTGCTCGTCAACGCACGGGCGATCGCGCGGTCTGCGGCACCACCCGAACGCTGGCTGATAATCAGCCCTTCGGTTACCGCTCCGCTCGTCCGTCGTTCCTGGTGGAGGATGGCGACGCTCTTGCCGAGCAGCCGCTGAAGCGTGTCCCGAGCCGCGTACCGGTCGACAGTGAGAACCCACTGCGCGTACCGGTGCAGGGCCACGAGTTCCTTTTTGACGCCGCCGACATCGACTGACAGTGTCGCAACCGACTTCTCGTCGTCGCTGGCGCGCCAGCCCTCGCGAGGTGCCGCCTGCACGATCAAGTGGGCCGAATAGGTCGCCGTGGCACCCGGTGGGCAGAGGAGCGTCACGCGGTTGCGGTCTACGCGCAGCCATGTTTTCGGAGCGAACAGTGGATCGGCCTGCCCTGGGAGGTCCCCGATCTGCGCCTCGCCGAACGATACGTTGCGGCCACCAGCGCGATCGCCGAGCCCTGAGATCAACGCAAGATGCACGACTGGCGTGTCGGTCAGAGCCAGATCGTCGATGCTATCGACATACCCGAGCTGGATCTGCTGCCCGGACGCCCTGCGTTCGAGCTCCTCGGCGTCGAACAGTGTTTCGTCGCTCGGTCTTCCGGCGATGCAAATGAGCTCGGCCCTATCGAACGGCCGCCGCTGCAGACTGAGCTTCGCGACGAGTGCCCGCAGCGCAAGGTCGCAGGCGTGGTCGCCGAGCGCCGCTACGCGGACGTGCGGCTGAACCTCGCGGTGGAGCATCACGAGCTTGTCGAGGACCTGCTCAACCGATGACACCGGAGGTGGCGTGATGTTCGATGGCGCTCGGCCTCCGCCGAAGATGCTCACGACCGCCCCGTCCATCGACGGGACCAGCGGGTCAGCTCCAGGTCCGTACCAGATGTATGCGGGATACTGCGATGCATTAGCTGCCGCGACGTGCTCGGCCGCGGCGAGGACACCGCGGCGCGGCTCGTCCCCATCGAGCAGAAGGGCAAGCAGGTCCAACCATGCGCGTGTGCGTGCCGCCAGCCATTCCGCTTTCAGCGGGTGCAGATGCGTCAGAAGCAGCGCATCCCCAGGGAACTCAACGCACCCTACGACCGTCAAACCTTCGGACACGCTGTCGCTCGCAGGTCCCGCCGATGCCTTCGACACCGCATCGACCCAGGCTGCAGCCCACGCCTCGAGCGGCTCAGCGGCGAAGCCGGCGGCTGCCACCGCATCGGCTGTCTGAGCAGCGGCCACGTCGAGCGTCGAAGTCCGGCCTGCCGATTCGATCTCGGCGCTCCGGAGCGGTCCACCTGGCGCAGTGGACGTCTTCAACGTGCCGGTCTTGGCGCCCTGAAACCTGTGATTGAGCAGCACGAGAACGAGATCCTCGCCCGACGGCGTCCAGACGATCTCGACGATGTTGCCGCGCCCTTTACCACGCACGGCGATGTTCATCGCCGTCGCCTGCTTCTCGCGCGGCGTGTCGAGCATCTCGGTGGCCTGCTTGATCCGCTCGCCAAGCTCTGCGGACGTCGATCCCGACACATCGACGCCTCGGTCGCGAAGCGAGGAGAACAGCGGCTCCGCTCGGAGGCGCAGCGCGGCGTACGCGAGGACGGCTCTCGCGTCGCTCTCTTTGCTGACATCCTCTGGCAGTGCGGGGGAGCGAACCTCGATGCTCTCGGGTACCCCGACGCTTGCGATCGCCTTAACAAGGGCCCGCTCTACGGCTTCCCCGGCTGAGACTTTGCTGTTTCGCCCCAGCCCCTTCAGGCGTGTTTCGGTGTCGGGGCGGAATACGCTTCCGCCTTCAACGCGTCGGTCGTCGTGGAAGCCGAGCAGTTCGTCTGAGGCCTCCTGACGGGCGTCGCGGTCGCGGAGGTCTTCGGCGCGGTCGATGAGGTAGTCGACGGTCGCCGCGAGCCCCTCGGGGTCGTCTTCGAGGTGGTCCTTGAACTGCTCGAGTTGGTCCTTGACGGTGTCGGGAAGATCCTTCGCCGGGGGCTCGCGCAGGATTGCAGCTGCCTCGCCATAAGAGAGCTCGCGCAGCAGCGCTTGCGCGTCACCGTAAAGGAGGGCGAGCACCCGCTCCGCTCGCGACGATCCGAGCTGGTGGTGGGCCCGGTCGGTCATGTCCTTGACCGACCCTGGGCGGGTTGTGTCGGGGTCCTCAAGGCGGGCAGCGAGCTGGATGTTGTCAACGAGCCGCGGGGCGCTGAGCGGCCCCTCGTCGCGGAATGCTCCGAGCAGCGGCAGCTGCATCGCTGCGTCCTCCGATGGATTGGCGGCGACTTCGTCGAGGAAGCCCGCGACTCTGAGCGCAGTGGGCCGCTCAGACGCGGGAAGGTCACGGAGGGCTTGGCCGACCTCGACGATGTCGGGGCCTTCGGCAGGTGCGACGGCGCTAGCGAGCATCCTCCAGTGGGGCTCATCGCCGAGGAGCGACGCCGGCTCGACCGCGTCCAGGCCCTTGACACCCTGCCGGTCCGGGACACGCTCGCCTTCGCAGATAACGAGGCACGCTCCGAGCGTGTTCCTTTCGTCGTTGCGGACGGACGTCGCGGTTTCGTCCTCAGTGAGCCCACGCCCCCGCATGTCAGCGCCGGCCGGCGCGACAATCTTGAGCGCAAAGCCATCTTCGTCCCGCGCCCACAGGCGCCCCATGCTCGCTGCTGTGTCGACGTCGACGCCCTTGATGGCGAGGAACGCCTGCTCGCCAGCGTGGCGGTCGGCAACTTCCTCGGCCATGCGGACGAGTGCTTCAGCAAGCCGGTGGCTCATGCCCGCATCCCGACCATGCAGGTCTGATCGGACAACGCTGTAGCCAGATCTGCATCAACGAGGTCTCGTTCGAAGTACTCCCCGTTACGCTGCAGCACCGACCCTTCGCCCCGTAGGCGTGGGCTTCCGACGTCGTGATGCTCGTCGATGACCAGCGACCATTCCTTGTGGAGCCAGTGGAGGAACTCGCCCGCTTCCTGCGCGCCGGTCTGCGGTCGAGCAGCGACCATCGCCGCCAGCAGGCTCGGCGTTGCGCGCATATAGCGCCATCGGCCTTCGCCGGTCACAAGACCGCAGGATTCGAGCATGACGCGAAGCGCGCCGATCGGCCGCGCGTAGCCATCGCCAGGCGCGTCGAACGCGCGATTGGCAAAGGCGTCGAAGTCGAGGCTGCTGGCATCGCAGTCCGACATCTCTTGCGCGAGCTCCTCGTAGTACGGGCCTGTTTTGCTGCGTCCTTCCTCATCGGATCGGGCCAGGAAGAAGCCATCCCATTCTCGGCTGGTCTCCGCGTATCGCCTCATCCGCTCCCGCAGCCCCGCAAGGAGGCCGCGCGTGAGCGTCTGATTGGCGGTGCGGTAACTATCTTCGCTGAGCACACGGGCCCGGTTGTCGGCGCGCTCCTGCGGTGCATGGCAAACCACGAGGTAGCGGTTCTCAGGCGGTGTCTGCGCCGCCGTCCATGCGGCGTCAAGCATGTGCCAGGCGACGTCCAAGGCAACGATTCGCCGGAGGTGGAGGAGCCTGACCTCACGCGGTTGCGATTCGTCGGCCATGATCGCGCTGCTGTGGCGGATGATCCGCCGTCCGAGCTCCTCGAGCGCCGGATCCTCCGCTGCCTCCCACGCAGCTTTCTCCTCAGAGGTCATAGGCCGGGTGTGCTCGTCGCCGAGTTGATCGACGATCGGACCGAACGGCGAGGGTGCGAGCAACGCTTTCTTGACGCCGTCAACCGCTGCCGCGGCCTCAGCTGCAAGCTCGGAGACAGCGGCGGGCGGTGCAAGCAGGAACCGGGCGAGTGTGATGCCGGTACCGCGCATCAGCACGTACTGCGGGTTCCAAGTCGCGGCGCGCTTGCGGACGTCGTACCAGAGCAACGCGCTGTGGACCGGCAGCATCAGTTGGGTGCCCAGGCTTCCTCGGCGCGTCGCAGGGTCGACAAGGGTGCGGAGGGATTCCTGCACGAGATTCATCTGGTCGCTGCCGGCGAAGTCTTTCCCCTCACTAAGCAAACGCGCGAGCTGTTCGTGTTCACCGCCGACCTCCACAAAGTTGTCGCGGAGGACGAGGCTGCGCAGAAGCAGACTCGCGCGGCGTGGGCTCCTAATGTCCATGGTGTCCGCGGCATAGCCGTTCTGGTGCAAGGTCAGGAGCATTTCCATGGCGACCTGATGCATCCGCTCGTCGCGGTCAGGGGCGATACGAAACAGGCCGCGCGATACGGCGCCTGGGGCGCCGTTGATTTCGGTTTCAGAATCGGCCATCGAAGGCTGCTTTCATGTCCGGCGCCGTGACCGTCTTCAGCTCGCCGCCGGACGCGATTTGAATCTTCTCGGGCGGAGCTGCGTCCCGGCCGAGATGTGAGTAGAACAGCTCCAGCGCTGCGAGGTCCGCGGCGTCGGGTCCAGCTGGGGTTCGGTACTCCGCGGCGAGCATCAAGACATCGAACAGCGAAGGTGTGAGCCGCAGCGTTACCTCGACATCTGTGCCGGGGGCGGGCGCGACGAGGAGCAGTTCGATTTCGTCGGTGTCGAGGTCGTCGGCGAAGTCGAATGTCCGCCGGCGGAGGTGGACTCTCTCAACGGGAAGGGCGGTCGTCACGACAAGCGGCGGCGCGGGCAGCAGCGACCCGAGATCACGCGCGGCTGTCACACCGGCGTCAGGCAGGTACATGTAGCCGCCAACCGCGGCCATGCCGCAGCCCAGGTAGTTCAACCCCTTCACCAGAGAGTTCCGGAGCGTTCCGGGTTCTTCACCCGCTTCGACCTGCTCGACGGCGCTAAGCAGGGCGCCGAACGTCCTCACATGCGAGAGCCGCCCAAGGGCAGGCCCAATACCGTCCAGCGCGTCTGCCGCTTCGAACAGCACGCGCCGTCGCCAGAGCTGCAGGTATCCGGCCCGTCCAGATCGACCCAGCATGTCGGCGAGCGCTTCGTTGACGCGGTCCTGGTCGGGGTCAATCGTGATCAATTCGCCGACGTCGGCGAAGGTCATGACCTGGTTGCCGACCGCAACCTGGGCGAGTACGTCGATGCCTTCAGCGCCTTCACCTGCAACCCGCACGGAATCGGGGGTCATGCGGCTTCGCGTCTCCCGCAGCCATGCATCGACCTCAAGGTCGGCGGTGTCGCCGATGCCGATGTCCGCCAAGGCTCGCAGCACCGGGATGGACTCGATCTTTTCGCGTGCGAGGCCGCCGCCGAGAATAAGGTGAAAGTAGCCTTCCGCCGCCGTGAAGGCTTGGCTGCCGGACCGGTCGTAGCGGTCGATGACTTCGTGGCAGGTCTTCCCGCCGGTGATGCCGTAGGCGAGGATGCTGAGGACCTCGCGAAGGGGGGCGACTTCCTCCGATGCAGCGAGACGCACCACCTGGCGCAGCACCTCGCGAATGTGATTGATGCGGAGCGACTCGGCGTTGCGTCGCATCGGGCAGTGTTCAAAGGCAGGGCAGCCTTCGCACGCTGCCCAGTTCCCTTGGGCAGCCACGTACTCGAGCAGTCGGGACCACACGATCTCGCCGGTCCATCGCTGACGGTTCATATTGACGACGAGCGTTCGTCCATCGTCGTCGCGTCCCAGGACGCCGACGAGCGCGTCATCGACCGCCTTCGCCAACGCGGGCTCGTCCTCTGTAAGTGGGCGCAGGACCCCCTCGTTGGCGCACAACAGCATCAATCCTCTGCTACCCGACGCGATTGCCACGGCGCGCTGGATGACGGCATTGCGTCTGCGCGGCCCGACTCCGGAGAGGTCTTTGCACACGATCACCTCGCCGTTCCTGAACTCGACAAGGCCGTCCTTCTTCGGCGCTTCAACGCCAGTGGTGGCGCAGAAGATCTCCGCGAGCGCTGTCTTGCCGGTACCTGCATTGCCGGTGAGGATCAGGACTCCCTCGGTGCGTCCCGAGCTCCAATCGGCCACGAGGCTCATGGCCTTGGTAGAGATGTCGTCGCCGAGAACGTTGCGGGCGGCCGTCGAGTGCTCCCGGTATGCGGCGCCCTGATGCGCATCCAGCACCGACAGCGAATTCAGCGCCTTGACAGTCGGGTTGGCGTGTTCGGCCGGCGTCATGCCGCTTGCAGCGGACGTGTCGCGAGGCGACGAGAAGAGATGACACTGCTTGGGGCAACGTCACCGGCGTTGAGTGCAGCGAGAACCGCTTCCACGACGACGGACATCGCCTGGGGCGGGACCGCATTCCCGACCTGGGTGCGGACCTCGCGGATTGACCCTTCGAACGTGAAGTCGTCTGGGAAGGTCTGCAGCCGGGCACGCTCGCGATTGGTAAGCGAACGAGGTTCGCGGTGGTGGTACCCCATCGACCCTCCGCCACCCCCGGCAACCATGGTGTAGGCAGGTGAGTCCGGGTGCAAGCGCCGGTATACGTGCGAGA
>Ga0265319_1001275_pt1 | contig 15284 bp, 16 predicted proteins | sample 4824metaG_FD_192443 | JGI IMG/M metagenome (GOLD analysis project Ga0265319, IMG submission 192443) | Rhizosphere microbial communities from Carex aquatilis grown in University of Washington, Seatle, WA, United States - 4-8-24 metaG | ecosystem: Host-associated > Plants > Roots > Rhizosphere >...
CAGAGCGCCACACTGCGGCGAAGGTCTCCTGCACTGCGTCTTCCGCACGCTGCCGGTCGCGCAGGCGTCGAAGCGCAAGCCCGAAGATCGGGCGCACGTAGCGTTCATAGAGGAGCTCGAACGCCTCCCGGTCCCGCTCCGCCACGCGCACCAGGAGGTCGGTGTCGCTGATGCGGCCGCGGGTGTCGTCCTTCAGCTGCTCGGTGTGCTGCTGGGGAGGAACCGAGCGCAGGCGCGCGGGGGTGTCGAGCATGAGCTCCATGTCTTCACCGTCTTTACGCATCGCGGGCCATTTCGGATTCACAAGTCATAGCACTCAGCGCCTGACACAACCTTTACCTGCCTCCGTGCTTGGCGTTACACGAATTCGGAGATGACGTGGGTGTGAACGACACAAAGGCTCAAGGAGGAATGAACATGAGAATTGTCGCAGCCATGCTGGCGACCGCGGCGGCTTCGCTTGCACTGGCGGCGACCGCCGGCGCAGCCACGGTCGGCGTCCAGATCAAGAGCACCGGCTTCGCGCCGAGCAGCATCGCGCTCACCCACGGCGACGCGGTCACGTGGAAGAACGTCGACAAGGTCGACCATCAGGTGGTCGCCGACGACGGGTCGTTCGCGTCACCGATCTTGCACGCGGGACAGTCGTACACCGCGACGTTCAACCGCGCGGGGACGTTCCGTTACCACGACTCCTACTCGGCGAAGCACACCGGCAAGATCAGCGTGAAGGGCCCGCCGCCGTCGCTGACGCTCGCGCTCTCCGAGCCGATCGTCAACTACGGCACCGTCGTGACGCTCTCCGGCGCGATCTCGACCGGCGCTGCAAACGAGTCGGTGGAGATCGACGCGACCGCGTACGGTCAGGCCTCGCCGATCCAGCTCGTCGTCCTCAAGACCGGCACCGGCGGCGTGTTCTCTTATGCCGTCACGCCGAAGCTCTACACCACATACGTCGCACGCTGGAACAACACCGCGAGCGGGACGGTGCTCGTGCAGGTGGCGCCGAAGCTACAGCTCCTGGCCGGCACGAAGGGCTACATGAGAGCGGTCCTGACGGCTCCCATCTCGATGGCAGGCAAGCACGTCAGCCTGCAGCGGCTCTCGTCCTTCGGGCAGTGGGTCAACCTTGCGAATCTCACGCTCGGGACACTGAACGGCAAGCTCTTCAAGCCTGCGGACTACATCCCGAAGGGCACCTCGCACATTCGCGTGTTCCTCTCGGTGAATCAGGCCGGGCTCGGGCTGCTCGCCGCCCACAGCGGCACGCAGACGATCAACAAGAAGTAAGCGAGACGGAGCGCGCGCGGCCCACGCCGCGCGCGCTCTCGCGCTCCACTAGGTCGCGCGGGCCTCGGCGTAGCGCCGCTCGACCTCGGGCCAGTTGACGACGTTCCACCAGGCCTCGAGGTAGGCGGGACGCTTGTTCTGGTACTTCAGGTAGTACGCGTGCTCCCACACGTCGATGCCGAGCAGCGGCACGTCGCCCTGGGAGATCGGCGAGTCCTGGTTCGCGGTCGAGTAGACCGAGAGGGCGGTGCCGTCCCACACGAGCCACGACCAGCCGGAGCCGAAGCGCTTCACGCCGCCGTCGTTGAGGGCGGCCTTGAGCTGGTCGAGCCCGTCGAAGGTCTGGTCGATCGCGCGGGCGAGATCGCCGCTCGGCTCGCCGCCACCGTCCGGGCCCATGATCTGCCAGAACAGGGAGTGGTTCGCGTGGCCGCCGGCGTTGTTCCGGACCGGGCCCTGCTTGTCGGCGGGGAGGGTGTCGAGGATGGTGAGGACGTGCTCGACCGATGCGTCGGCGTGCTCGGTTCCCGCGAGCGCGGCGTTCGCATTGTCGACGTAGGCCTTGTGGTGGAGATCGTGGTGAATCCGCATCGTCTCGGCGTCGATGTGCGGCTCGAGCGCGTCATACGGGTAGGGAAGATCGGGCAGCGTGAACGGCATCTGGGGCTCCTTTTCGACCGCGTCATTCGTGTGAACGTGAGGATATGCTCCGCGCGCCCACTCACGCGACGATCAGAAGGAGCCGGATGTCGACCCTTGCCTTCAACTTCGAGGAGATCAGGCCACGGGAGCTGCGACCCGAGGTGTACGAGCTCGACGGGATCTCCCGCGCGTCGGTCGAGGCGCACTACAAGCTCTACCAGGGCTACGTGAACAAGCGGAACGAGATCCTCGGCAAGCTGGCGGACGTCGATCTGAGCGCCGCGAACCAGGTGTACTCGGAGCTTCGCGCGCTCAAGGTCGACCTCACGTTCGCGGTCGGCGGAATCAAGAACCACGAGCTGTACTTCGCCCACCTCGGCGGCGGCGGCGGCGATCCGACCGGTTCCTTCGGCGCGCTCGTGCGGCGCGACTTCGGCTCGGTCGACGCCTGGCGCGCCGACCTGAAAGCGACGGGCCTCGCCGGACGGGGCTGGGCGTGGACGGCGTACGACTGGGACGAGAGGCATCTCTTCAACTACATCGGCGATGCGCAGAACACGTTCCCCGTCTGGAATGCGACACCGCTCGTCGCGCTCGACGTCTACGAGCACGCGTACTTCCTGGACTACCAGACCGACCGCGCCTCGTACATCGACGCGTTCTTCGACAACCTCGACTGGGACGTCGTGAACGGATGGGTCGAGCAGTACGCAATCCCGACGGGCTGACTGCCCGGTCGCCGCGCGACTGATGCTCACCGCGATCCTCACGGTGTTCGGTTACCTCGTCGGATCGATGCCGTGGGGCTACTGGCTCGTGCGCATTTTCCGCGGCGAGGACATCCGCACCAAGGGCAGCGGCAACATCGGCGCGACGAACGTGTGGCGCGTGTACGGCCGGCGGCTCGGCCTCCCGGCGGTGCTGCTCGACACGTTGAAGGGATTCGTGCCTGCGCTGCTCGCCACGCTGCTCGTCGGCTACGGGTCGGGCGTGCTCGCGGGCGCGGCTGCGATGCTCGGCCACTACCGGCCGATCTTCCTCGGCTTCCGCAAGGGCGGGAAGATGGTCGCGACGGCGGGCGGGGCGTTCCTCGGCGTCGCGCCGCTCGTCGGCGGCTGCGCGGCGGCCGTCTGGATCGTGCTCTTCCTCGTGACGCGGTACGCGTCGGTCGCGTCGATCGTTGCCGCGATCTCGCTCGGCTTCTGGGCGTGGTTGCTCGGCTACCCCTGGCCGGTGATCGTCTTCGGCGCGTTCGCGGGAGTCGGCGTGCTGGCGTTGCACCGCGCCAACCTCGGCCGGCTGTGGCGCGGCGAGGAGAACCGCTCGACGCTCTGGCGCCGCTGGTGGCGGAAGGGGCCTAGCCCCTCAGCCAGTCTCTGAGCCCCTCAGCCAGTCTTTGAGCTCAGTGTGCCGCAGCGGGCCGTGGGACCCGGCTCCCGCCAGCTCGCCCCGGAGCTCGCCGATCGTGCCGTAGCGCTCCGCGACGACCTCGTGCGCGTGGATCGTCTCGAAGTTCACCTGGCGCGAGAGCACGAAGTCGCCGTCGTCGAGCTCTGGCAGGTCGTCGAGGACGCTCTTCAGCGCGACGCGCACGGAGTCCTCGACGAAGCGCGGCTGCAGGTGCGCGTGCTCGACGACGAACAACTCGTCGGGTCGCTTCAGCAACTCGTAGATCGGTGAGCTCATCGACGACTCGACGAGCTCGACGAGCCGCTCGGCATCGACGTGCTTCGTCGTGCCGACGAACAGCGTTCCCTGACCGCGCTGGTTGTGCGTCGCGATCGGGACGAGCTCGAGGATTCGCTCGACGTCGCTCGTGTCGAAGCCCGCTTCGAGCAGGCGCTCCGAGGCGCGGCCGCGGACGAGACCCTGCGCGCACGGGCACGCATTGATGCCCACCGCCTCGACGCCGACGATCCGGCGCACGCTCTGCTGCGACGCCGCAGCGATCCCGATCAGCGAGACCATCTCCTGCGTCGCAAGCTTCGTCACCGGGGTGAGGCGCTTGTAGGGGTAGCGCGCGGCGATGTGCACCTCGGCGAGCAGCGCATCCTGCCGCTCGACGATGTGGCGCGCGACGTGCTCCGCGAGATCCTCGATCAGGAATGCGTCGTCGTCGACCACGCCCTCGATCGCCTCCTCGAAGAGCTCCGGGAAGCGCGACATGTGGACGCCCTTCTGGGACGGGTCGAGGTCGACCGTGCAGTCGATCGTCGCGAGAATCAGCTTCTCGCGCGCGCCGCGGCCGATGCGGACGGCTTTCTGGACGCCGGTGACGCCGGCGCGCGACAGGCCGAGCGCCACCTCCGGCGTCGAGGCCTGCAGATCGTCGAGCAGCTGGCGTGTCGAGTCGCTCATCCCGGTACTGTCCGGCACGGTACCCGATGCGCAACGACACCTCCTTCGCCCGACTCGTCTCACTCGCCTGCCACGATGTGCGCACGCCTCTCGCCACCGTGCTCGGCTTTGCGAAGACGCTCACCCGGACGGTCGAGCTCGAGGCGCCCGCCGATCGCTACGTCGAGATGATCGAGGCGGCGTCCGCCCAGATGGCCGAGCTGCTCGACGAGCTCTCGCTCGTCGCCCGGATCGAATCGGGCCGGTACGACCCCGGCCTCCGTGAGGTGGACACGCTCTCGCTCGTGCAGTCGGCCGCGGAGCGCCTCGGCGAGGATCGCGTCAAGATCGCCGGCGAGGGAGCGACGGTCACGACCGACGCCGAGGCAATCGACCGCGGCGTCTCGGCGCTCGTGCAGGCGGCGCTTCGCCACGGCGGTCTGGACGAGGTCGAGGTCGTCGTGCGGGGCACCGTGATCGACGTCTCGCCGATCACCGACTCCTCTGCGGCGGTCGTGCTCGGGACGGAGCTGCGAGACCTCGGGGCGGCGGTCGCCGTCAGGCTGATCGAGTTCCTCGGCGGCAGCGTCGACGTCGACGACGGCACGCTGACGATCGCGCTGGCGGGATAAGCAAGCAGGCGCGGAGCGCCATTCCGCTAGCTACCTGGTTCGCAACCAGGTCGGCGTCGTGCTGGGCGTCGTCGGGCTGTCACTCGACCTGGTTGCTCAGGAACCAGGTCGCGGACGTTCAAACGTCGTTGCGGAGCCGCGGTCGGTTACGCGCGGCACCGCGTCGGCGCGGTGTGAAGGTCGATCAACGACTACTACGACGCAGCGAGCTGGTTGCGAACCAGGTAGCTCACGGAATGGAGTGCGTCGTCCGCCGCTTGCTCGAGCGCCGGTTCGGCGATCTCGTGGCAGCTCCGGCAGCGCGCCTCGTACGAGTCGAGCGCACCGACGACGATTGTGGCGCCGTCCGCAGGTGCGGGCGCACCGTCGACGAGCCTCTGCGTCATGGTCGCCGGTCCGCCGCAGCGGTGGCAGACGGCTTGAAGCTTGTCGAGGATCTCGGCCCGGCAGAGCAGCTCGGGCATGGCGCCGAACGGACGGCCGCGGAAGTCCTGGTCGAGGCCGGCGGCGACGACGCGCTTGCCGCGCGCGACGAGCACGTCGATCACGAGCACGATCGCGGGATCGAAGAACTGCACCTCGTCGATCCCGACGGCGTCGTAGCCCTCGGCGAGACCCGGAATCTCCTCCGGCCGCGACACGGCGACGGCCCGCATCTTCGCGCCTGCGTGACTGACGACGTGGCCGATGTCGTAGCGGTTGTCGATCTGCGGCTTCACGATCAGGGCGCGCTGGCCGGCGATCTCGGCGCGACGGAGCCGGCGAATGAGCTCTTCGCTCTTGCCGCTGAACATCGGGCCGCAGACGACTTCGAGCCAGCCGCCGTGCTGTGGGAACAAGCGGATCACGGCAGTGACCCTAGCGAGCCGGTCCGACGACGCCCCTGGCTCGGGCGCTACTTCGAGCGCTCGAACGCCCAGCGCGAGAGGACGCGCAGGCTGACGATGCCGAGCGGGCGTCCGTCCTTGACGACGGGCAGGTGGCGGAAGTTGTGCTCGAACATGATCTGCGCCGCCTCGTCGATCGAGGTCTCGGGCGAGACGGTCACCGGGTCGGCGGTCATCCACTGGCGGACGCGGGCTTCGGCGGCACGGGCACGCTGGGCCACGGCGCGCAGCAGGTCGCGCTCGGTGACGATCCCGACGATGCGGACCATGTCCTCGACGACGACGACTGCGCCGACGTTCGCGTCGTGCATCTTCTCGGCCGCCTCGCCGATCGTGTCCGAGGGCTCGACCGTGAGGACGCCCTTCGTCATCAAGTCTGCGACGGTCGCCATGTTCCCGAGTCTATGGCAGCGGTCTGGCCGGTGACGTTCAGTCCACTAGCGGAGGAGGCGTGAGAGGCGGCGATCCTTCAGCACGCGGCCGCCGGTCTGGCACGTCGGGCAGTAGTAGATCGTGTGTTCCTCGAAGTCGACCTGCGCGAGCGGTGTGCCGCAGACGTGGCAGGGCTGCGCGAGCCGGTTGTGAACGCGGTACGTCCGCTCGTCTTTCGTGCCCGCCTCGCGCAGCGCGAGCCCGCGGCGGAGCTCCTCGTCCATGGCGGTCGCGAGCCGCTCGATCTCCTCGTCGCAGAGGTCGGTCGAGAGCGCGTACGGAGAGAGCTTCGCAGCGTGGAGGATCTCGTTCGCCCAGGCGCGGCCGATGCCGGCGATCGCGTGCTGGTTGCGCAGGTACGGGTGAAGGCGCCTCGACTCGCGGCGCATGATCACGGCGAGCTCGGCAGCGCCGAGGCCGAGCGCCTCGGGGCCGAGGTGCTCGAGCTCCGCCGCGGCGGCTTCGGGGGTCAGCAGCCAGACGCCCGCCCGTTTGCGCTTCGCGGCCTCGGTCAGCACGAGCTTCGAGCCGCCGGCGAACTCGAGCGCGAACGCCGGCGTCTTCGGGCCGCTCTCGCCGGCGGACAGCAGCTTCAGGCGCCCCGAGGTCATCAGGTGGACGAGCAGCACGAGCTCGCCGTCCTCGGTCGGGAAGAGAAGCCGTTTGCCGCGCCGCTCGGCGCCGCGCAGCGTGCGTCCTTCGAGCGCTGTGGGCGGCGGGTCGAACGTCTTGAGCGTGGCGATGTGCGCTGGACCCGCCTTCGTGATCGGGAAGGCGGATACGGGATCGTTCAGCGCGCGGCGCCACGCTTCCATCTCCGGCAGCTCGGGCATCTGCCCGACGGTAGCGCTACACGGCGTCCGTGGGGAGTACCCCGGCGAGCGGGGAGATCGTGGGCTCGATCACGTCGGTGGGGGCCGCAGGCAACTCCTTGAGCGAACGCACCGAGGAGAGGAGCAGCGGCAGGAAGGCGAACACCGAGCCGATCGCGCCCACCCAGAGCGCGCTGCGCAGGCCGAAGGCGGTCGCGAGAAGCCCGCCGATGAGCGTGCCGAGCGGAATCGTCCCCCAGACGATCCAGCGCATCGACGCGTTCATCCGCCCCTGGAGCCGCTCCGGTGTGATCGCCTGGCGGAGGCTGACCTGCGCGATGTTGTACGCCATGCCGCCGTAGCCGAAGAGCACCGTGCCCACGACGAGCACGGGGATGGGGAAGCTGCGCGGCGCAAGCGGGAACGAGAGCCCGGCGGTCGAGAAGAGGACCGAGGGCATCCAGATCGCGTTGCCGATCCCGCCGACGAGCCGCTCGAGGCGCGTCGCCGTCAGCGAGGCGACGATCGCTCCCACGCCCATGCCGGCGAACACGACTCCGATCGCGATCGAGCCGAGGTGCAGGCTGCGCTGCATGTAGAGGATCACGATCGCGAAGGCGATCTGCCCGAAGAAGTTCGACGATCCGGTGGAGAGCGCGATCCACTTCAGGTAGCGGTGGCGGACGACGTAGTGGACGCCTTCCTTCAGCTCGGGCCACATCTTCGGCTTCGCCGCATCGGGCGCACGCTCCGGCAGCGTCTCGAGCTTGCGAATCGGGATCATGAAGGCGGTCGACACGACGAAGCTGACCGCGTCGAGCGCGATTGCATACGGCGCGGTGAGCGCCGCGACGAGCACGCCGGCGAGCGCCGGCCCGGTCGTCTGGGCGGCGGAGACCGTGGTCTGGAGCTTCGCGTTGCCTTCCACGAGGTGGTCGCGCTCGACGAGCGACGGGAGGTACGACTGGTACGCGACGTCGAAGAACACCGTGAAGATCCCGATCGCGAACTGCAGGGCGAGCAGATGCCACATGCGGAGCACGTGCGTTGCCCAGAGCAGCGGGATCAGCGTGAGCAGGATCGCGCGGCCGGCGTCGCCGAAGATGAGGATCGGGCGCCGGCGCAGGCGGTCGATCCACACGCCGGCCGGGAGCGCGAAGAGGATGAAGGGCAGGAAGCCGAGCACGCCGAGCAGCGAGAACGCGAGCGGTGACGCGTGTAGCTGCGTTGCGGCGAGCAGCGGGATCGCGAGCGCGGAGACCTGGGAGCCGAACTCGCTGATCGACTGTCCCGACCAGAGCTTGACGAAGTCGCCGTTGGCCCACAGCCCGCCCGACGGGCGCCGGAGCTTACGCATCGATTGCGCGCCGGTAGAACGCGACGGCGAGGCCGTACTCCTCGCCCTCTGCGCCGTCGGCGGCGCGGAAGTCGTCGACGACCTTCTCGAGCCGGCGCACGAGCCGGCGCGCATCGGCTTCGCCGAGGCGTGCACGTACGACGCCGAAGGTCGTCTGGGCGTCGTTGCCGATCGGAAGCATCTCCTCGGCGGCGCGGCGGAGGGAGGCCGCTGCGACGTTCCAGACGTCCTCGGCGTCGGTCTCGGAGCTCTTGAACAGGAACAGGCGTGCGGTGCGGCCGTAGAGCTTCTCCGTCAGCGCGCGCACCTGCCGCGTCCGCACGACGCGAACGAGGCCGGCCTTCTCGAGCACCTTCACGTGGTGGCCGACAGTCCCCTTCGGGAGGCCGAGCTTCGTCGCGAGCTCGGTCGTCGAGGAGGCACGGTCGCGGAGCAGGATGACGATCTTCGAGCGGAGATCGTCGCCGAGCGCTTTGAACTGCTCCGGCTCACGCACGACGAGCACGTCGTCCGCCTCGTAGTCCGGCGACGGAAGCGTGCTGCGCTCGTCGGCGGGTTCCCGGATCGTCCGCGAATGGGCCACTAATCCGAAATGTACGACTTATCCCGTCCATTCGTCAAGCCGCGCTCGTATGCCCTGCTTGCGCTTAGGGCCGGACCCCTGGGTCAGACCCGGGTCTGACCCAGGGGTCCGTGATCTGGGGAAGTTCGACGAAGCGGCGAAGCTGCTCGATGCCGGCCTCGCCTTGCCCAAAGCACTGGACGATTCGTGAAGCGTCCACGAACGTGAAGTTCTCCGTCGGCTCGAGGAGCGCGCGGTAGCTGCACCAGGGCCACTCCTCCGGCGAGTCGCAGAGGCCGGCCTCGCAGGCGTTTCGCGCGATGTAGCGGAAGGTGGAGAGCAGGTAAGCCTCGGTATCGACCCGCTCCGACCAGAACCGGCCGTCGACGACGTGGCCGCGCACCCGATGTCGTGCATTGAAGCGGGATGCGAGGGTCACGTTCAGCTGCTTCATGCCGATCGAGAGCGACTCGTCGAAGGTCTCGACGAGCAGGTGATAGTGGGTGTTCAGCAGGGTGACGCACATGCATTTCCAGCCGAGACGCGAGACCGTCTTGGCGAGCTCGGTCACGAGAAGCATTCGATCGATCTCGTCCTTGAAGAGGACGCCTGTCCACACCGAGTGCGTTCCGATGTGAAAGAGACCGGGCAGTGCGTCGCGCTTCTTGCGGGGCATCGACCCAGAGTTGCGGGACGGAACGGCCGCCGCCAGTGTCCTTTGCAAGTTGGCACACACTCGTTACGGGGTCTGACCCGGGTCTGACCCCGGGGTACAGCACGCGGCTGCTCAGCGGTCGGACGCGCCCGGCTGCGGGTAGCTGCCCGACACCATGCGATCCCAGAGGCGGTCGGGCAGGGTGCGCCGCAGGCCCATCAGGAGCCGCGCGGACGGTGTCACCGGGTAGCGGGTGCGTGGGCGCTTCGCGGCGATCGCGCGCGCGATCACCGCTGCCACGTCCTCGGGCGACCCGGCGAGGCGGGCGAGCAGTCCGTGCTCGTACACGCGGCGTGTCGTGTCTGAGACCGCGGCGTTGAACGACGCGTAGTGGTCGTCGGCGCGCGGCATCCCCTGGGCAACGGCGTCGGCAAAGCCGGTCCGGATGAGCCCAGGCTCGATCAGGACGACGTCGACGCCTGCGCCGGCTACCTCGAAGCGGAGCACGTCGGAGAGTGCCTCGACCGCGTACTTCGACGCGTGGTAGGCGCCGCCCCCGGGGAAGCTGAGGCGACCGCCCATCGAGCTGACGTTGACGATCACGCCCCGACCTCTCGCGCGCATCGCCGGCAGCACGAGCTGGCACAGCCTGAGCAGGCCGAAGACGTTCGTCTCGAACTGCGCCCGCAGCAGGTCGAGCGGCAGGGTCTCGAGCGCGCCGGACTGGCTGTAACCCGCGTTGTTGACGAGCACGCCGACCGCTCCGTGACGGGCCTCGACCTCGCGCACGGCAGCCTGCCGGGACGATTCGTCGGTGACGTCGAGCGTCAGTGTCTCGCAGCCTGCGGCCTCGAGCTCCGCCAGGCTCTCGACCCGGCGCGCCGTCGCGACGACGACGTGGCCCTCCTGCGCCAGACGGAGGGCCGTTGCGCGGCCGATCCCCGACGAGCACCCGGTCACGAGTGCGACCTGCGCCTGCCGGTCGGGCATCGTCATACGGCTTCCAGTCTGCCGGAGGCGGCGGTCCCCTGCATAGTCTCCGCCGGTGGACGCAATCGTCGTCGAGGTGCGCCGCGCCGGGATCGTCGAGGCGGTGCATCGGGTGCACGCGGTCGCCGTGCGCGACGGAGCGGTGGTCGCCGGGGCCGGCGACGCGTCGCTCACCTGCTTCCTTCGCTCCGCGTCGAAGCCGATCCAGGCGCTCCCGCTCGCACGGGCACGCGGCGACCTCGACGACCGCGATCTCGCGATCGCCTCCGCGTCCCACCGGGCGACCGACGATCAGATCGCCGCCGTCCGAGCACTCCTCGCCAAGGCCCCGGCCACCGAAGACGAGCTCGAGCTCGGCCCGCAGGAGGGCCGCGCCGCCGACCGCATCTTCCACAACTGCTCCGGCAAGCACGCCGGGATGCTCGCCCTCTGCCGCGCGCACGGCTGGGACGCGCAGGGCTACCGGCTCGCCGGCCACCCGGTGCAGGAGGCCTGCCGCGCCGCCCACGCCGAGGCAGCGGAGGTCGAGCCGTCGGAGCTCGCCACCGCCGTCGACGGCTGCGGCGTCCTCACCTTCGCGCTTCCCCTCGAGCGGATGGCGCTCGCGTTCTCCCGCTTCGAAGGCCTGCCCGCCGGCGCGCGCATCGCCGACGCGATGCGCGCGCAGCCGGAGCTCGTCGGCGGGCCCAACGGCGCCGACCTCCACCTGATGCGCGCCGCTTCCGGCTGGTTCGCGAAGGGCGGCGCAGAGGGACTGTTCTGCGCCGGCGGCCCGGACGGCCTCGGCATCGCACTGAAATGCGAGGACGGCTCGTCCCGGCCGCTCGAGCCGGCCCTCGCCGCGTTCCTCGCGTCCCTCGGCGTCGACTTGCCGGATCTCGCAGAGCCGCCGCTTGTCAACAGCAGGGGCGAGCGTGTCGGCGAATGCGTCGCGCGTACTTCGTGACGTGTGACCTTTTCTTTACGAACCTGTAACCGCTCACTAAGATCCGGCGGGTCTCAGGGAGACGCCGGGGACGACGCTGTCACCGGCTTGCTGCATTGACTGGTTCGTTCGTCGCAATGCCGTGTCGAAACGACTAGCCGGAGGTCGCCAACTTGCTCACCGTCGAAGTCTCGCCACTCCCTGAGGTCGAAGAGCTCCAGAAGCTCGTCGCCGACGGCCAGGAGAAAGGCTTCCTCACCTACGACGAGATCGTCACAGGTCTCGAAGAGGTCGAGCTTACGAAGGAGCAGGTCGAAGACTTCTACACCCACCTGATCGAGCACAACATCGAGCTCGTCGAGGGGGAGCAGCACAAGACGCCGCCGCACGAGCAGCCGGTGCCGGAGGACGACAAGCCCGCCGCCGCCACACCGAAGCTCGATCTCTCCGTCGAGCCCTCGCTCGACTCGCTACGCCTGTATCTGCGCGAGATCGGCAAGGTCTCGCTCCTCACCGCCGACCAGGAGGTCTCGCTCGCGAAGCGCATCGAGCGCGGCGACATGGCGGCGAAGACGCAGATGACGGAGGCCAACCTGCGCCTCGTCGTCTCGATCGCGAAGGGCTATCTCGGCCGCGGCCTCTCCTTCCTCGACCTGATCCAGGAAGGCTCGCTCGGCCTGATCCGCGCCGTCGAGAAGTTCGACTACCGCAAGGGCTACAAGTTCTCGACGTACGCCACCTGGTGGATCCGCCAGGCCGTGACCCGCGCGATCGCCGACAAGGCCCGCACGATCCGCATCCCGGTGCACATGGTCGAGAAGCTGAACAAGGTCGTCCACATCGAGCGCCAGCTCGTGCAGCGCCTCGGCCGCGAGCCGAATGCGGAGGAGATCGCCGAGGAGCTCGAGATGACGCCCGAGGAGGTGCGCGAGATCCTGCGGATGGCGCAGCTGCCCGTCTCGCTCGAGAAGCCGATCGGCGAGGAAGAGGACTCGGCGCTCGGCGACTTCGTCCAGGACGACGCTGCGGAGTCGCCCTTCGACACCGCACAGCTCTCGCTCCGGCGCGAGGACATCGAGATGGCCCTCGGCGCCCTGCCCGAGCGCGAGCGCCAGGTGATCGAGCTGCGCTTCGGCCTCTACGGCGGCCCGCCACGCACCCTCGAGGAGGTCGGCCGCGCCTTCGGTGTCACGCGCGAGCGCATCCGCCAGATCGAGAACAACACGCTGAAGAAGCTCGAGCACCTTCCGGAGGCGCAGGCTCTCCGGGACGCCGCCGGCTAGTCGCTACGCAGCGGTGTCGGGGTTACCCGGAGCCGGCTCGAGCAGATGGCGCTCCGCCGCTCGTTCGTACGGGACGAACAGCTTGCAGTGCGGGCACTTGAAGCCGTGATAGCGGGCGGCCGATCCCTCGATCGGCTCGGCCGTGAACTGCTTGTGGCAGTGCGGGCACTCGACATCGAAACCGGTCGCTGACTGGTGCTCGCCCATCGTCCGAGCCTAGCGAACGGACGGGTACGGGGCACCGTGCGGCCGGATGGACCCGGGCTCGCACGGTGCCCCGCACGGGATCAGGCGAGGTCGAATCGATCGAGATTCATGACCTTGTCCCACGCGGCGACGAAGTCGCGCACGAACTTCTGCTTCGAGTCGTCGCACGCGTAGACCTCCGCGATTGCACGGAGCTGGGAGTTCGAGCCGAAGACGAGGTCGACGCGACTGCCTGTCCACCTCAGCTCGCCCGTGAGGCGGTCGAGGCCGACGAACGTCTCCTCGGCTTCGGACGTCGGCTGCCACGTCGTGCCCATGTCGATCACGTTCACGAAGAAGTCGTTGGTCAATGTCTCAGGCTGCTTGGTGAAGACACCGAGCTCGGAGTGGTCGAAGTTCGCGTGCAGGACACGCAGGCCGCCGACGAGGACGGTCAGTTCCGGCGCGGTCAGCGTCAGCAGGGTCGCGCGATCGACCAGCAGGTGCTCGGCCGGCCGCGGGTTTCCCGGCGCGAGGTAGTTGCGGAACCCGTCTGCGGTCGGCTCGAGCACGGCGAAGGACTCCACGTCGGTCTGCTCCTGCGACGCGTCCGTGCGTCCCGGCGTGAAGGGAACCTGGACGTCGTGCCCGGCGTTCTTCGCGGCCTGCTCGACGGCTGCGCAGCCCCCCAGCACGATCAGGTCGGCGAGCGAGACCCGCTTGTTCCCGTCGGCCTGCGACGCGTTGAAGTCCTGCTGGATCCTCTCGAGGCTCACCAGCACGGTCGCCAGCTCGGTTGGGTTGTTGACCTGCCAGTCCTTCTGCGGCGCGAGGCGGATGCGCGCGCCGTTGGCGCCACCGCGCTTGTCGGTGCCGCGGAACGTCGTCGCAGACGCCCACGCGGTCGAGACCAGCTGGTCGATGGACAGCCCGGACGCGAGGATCTGTTCCTTGAGGGCGGCGATGTCCTCCGCTCCGATCGGCTCGTACGTGACCGGGGGAACGGGGTCCTGCCACAACAGGTGCTCCGCAGGAACCTCCGGCCCGAGGTACCGCGAGACCGGCCCCATATCGCGGTGCGTCAGCTTGAACCATGCGCGCGCGAAGGCATCGGCGAGCTCCTCGGGGTGCTCGAAGAAGCGCCGTGCGATCGGTTCGTAGATCGGGTCCAGCCTCAGCGAGAGGTCCGTCGTGAGCATCACCGGGGCGTGCGTCTTCGACGGATCATGAGGATCCGGCACGGCCGTCTTCGCGGCCGGATCGGTCGGTTCCCACTGCCACGCACCGGCAGGGCTCTTCGTCAGCTCCCACTCGTAGCCGAACAGGGTCTCGAAGTAGCTGTTGTCCCACGTGATCGGGGTGGGGGTCCACGCGCCCTCGAGCCCGCTGGTGATCGTGTCGTCGCCGCTGCCGCTGCCGAAGCTGTTCTTCCAGCCGAGGCCCATGTCCTGGAGGGGCGCAGCCTCGGGCTCCGGACCGACGTATGTGTTCGGGTCGGCCGCGCCGTGAGTCTTGCCGAACGTGTGGCCACCGGCGATGAGTGCCACGGTCTCTTCGTCGTTCATCGCCATGCGGGTGAACGTCTCGCGGATGTCCCTGGCTGCGGCAAGCGGATCCGGGGTGCCGTTCGGCCCTTCCGGGTTCACGTAGATGAGGCCCATCTGAACCGCCGCGAGCGGATTCGCGAGCTCACGATCGCCGCTGTAGCGCTCGTCTCCGAGCCACTCGGCTTCAGTTCCCCAGTCGGTCCCGTCGGGCTCCCAGACATCCGCGCGCCCGCCGCCGAAGCCGAAGGTCTTGAAGCCCATCGACTCCAGGGCGACGTTGCCGGTGAGGATGATCAGGTCGGCCCACGAGATCTTCTTGCCGTACTTCTGCTTGACCGGCCAGAGCAGCCTGCGCGCCTTGTCGAGGCTCGCGTTGTCGGGCCAGCTGTTGAGGGGCGCAAAACGCTGCATGCCGGCCCCGCCGCCCCCGCGGCCGTCGCTGATGCGATACGTGCCGGCGCTGTGCCACGCCATCCGGATGAAGAGCGGCCCGTAGTGGCCGTAGTCAGCCGGCCACCAGTCCTGCGACGACGTCATCAACTCCAGGATGTCGTGCTTCAGGGCATCGAGGTCGAGCGACGTGAACTCCTCGGCGTAGTCGAACTCCTCGCCCATGGGGTCGGCCGTGGGGGGGTTCTGCTGGAGCGCCTTCAGATTCAGCTCGTTCGGCCACCAGTCTCGGTTCGACCTGCCCTCGCTCGGATGCCGATGATTTCCATCCGTCATAGGGCACTTGCTCTCGTCGTC
>Ga0265319_1001279_pt1 | contig 15268 bp, 12 predicted proteins | sample 4824metaG_FD_192443 | JGI IMG/M metagenome (GOLD analysis project Ga0265319, IMG submission 192443) | Rhizosphere microbial communities from Carex aquatilis grown in University of Washington, Seatle, WA, United States - 4-8-24 metaG | ecosystem: Host-associated > Plants > Roots > Rhizosphere >...
AGGGGGGCCAGGACGTTATAGGGGCGTTCTGGCACAGAGGCCGGGCCGACAATGTTGGCCCGGCCTCTCTCAATTAGATGGTCGAGGAAATGGCGGAACCCTCGTTATGGGCTCCATCGCACAACCTAATAAGCCGACCATTGCGGCCCTTCGCAGTTGAATGGAAAGGCGTTTGGTCCTATCAATCATACTGGTCGCATTTGTGCTCAAATCTGGCCGCACCCCCTGCTAATCCCATCGAGCCCATGAGTGAAACCCACCCGGCGCGAATTCCTTCGCTGGTCAAAAAGTACTTGATGGCTGCCAGCGGCCTCGTGCTGGTGTTGTTCGTGCTCGGGCACATGCTGGGCAATTTGCAGGTATTTGCGGCCAACCCCGGGCCGATTAACCGGTACGCCAATTTTCTCCAGTCGCTGGGCGAATTACTGTGGGGGGTGCGGCTGTTCCTGCTGGCCTGCATTGCGGTGCATATTTGGATGGCGGTGCTGTTGACCATGGAAAATCGGCGGGCGCGGGGGCCGGGCTACGCGAAGAATGCGACGGTTCAGGCCACCTATGCGTCGCGCACGATGATCTGGAGCGGGGTCATCATTCTGGCATTTATTATTTTCCACCTCGCGCAATACACCCTGCAAGTCACGAATCCTATCTTCAAGTCACTCGAATACGCGGAAAACGGCCGGCGGATGCATGATGTTTACGCGATGGTGCAGGTGGGATTTTCCAGTCCTTTCGTGGTGCTCTTTTATGTGATTGCCGTTGGCCTGCTCAGTGTGCACCTCTCGCACGGTGCCAGCAGCATGTTTCAGTCGCTCGGCGTGCGGAATGAAAAATGGCGCGGTTGTTTGAACAAAGCAGCGCTGGCTTATGGTTGGTTGATTTTCCTCGGTTTCGTCGCCGTACCGATTGCGGTGCAGGTTTCGCTGCACACCGACAAGCCCCTGCTGCCCGTGAAGGCAGTCCTCGCGCAAATCGAAAAGGCGAATGCCGGGTGGGACCCAGCGCGCCCAACGCCGGTGGAAGTGGATTACAACGCGATGGCTAAAACGAATTAAGAATTAGGAATTAAGTATTAAGAAGCACCCAACCAACTTCCACAAACCAGATCCCGGCACCAAGCCCGAGAACACCCGGCACCAAAACACTTTCCGCATCCATGAAACTCGACGCCAAAATCCCCCCCGGCCCGCTGGCGGAAAAGTGGGACAAGCACAAGGTTGCCATCAAGCTGGTAAACCCGGCGAACCGGCGCAAATACCATGTGCTGGTGGTCGGCTCGGGGCTGGCGGGGGCATCGGCTGCGTCCACGCTGGCCGAGCAGGGTTACCGCGTTTCGTGCTTCTGTTATCAGGACAGCCCGCGCCGCGCGCACTCCATCGCCGCGCAGGGCGGCATCAATGCCGCGAAGAATTATCAGAATGACGGCGACAGCGTATACCGCCTTTTTTACGACACGATCAAGGGCGGGGATTTCCGTGCGCGCGAGGGCAATGTCTACCGGCTGGCGCAAGTCAGCGTGGATATTATTGACCAATGCGTCGCGCAGGGTGTGCCCTTTGCCCGCGAATATGGCGGCATGCTGGACAACCGGTCGTTTGGGGGCGCGCAGGTTTCGCGCACGTTTTACGCGCGCGGGCAGACGGGCCAGCAATTGTTGCTCGGCGCGTATTCCGGGCTTTCACGGCAAATCGGGCTCGGGCAGGTCAAGATGTACAACCGGCATGAGATGCTCGACTTGGTGCTGGTGCCCGACAAGTCGGGTGAGCATCACGCCAAGGGCATCATCACGCGCGATTTGGCCACCGGTGCGATCGAATCGTTTTCCGGCGACGCCGTGCTCCTGTGCACCGGTGGCTACGGCAATGTGTTTTACCTTTCGACGAACGCGCAGAACTGCAACGTTTCCGCGATTTGGCGCGCCTACAAGCGGGGCGCGGGCCTGGCCAATCCCTGCTATACGCAAATTCACCCGACCTGTATTCCCGTCCATGGCGAGCAGCAAAGCAAGTTGACGCTGATGAGTGAATCATTGCGCAATGACGGCCGCGTATGGGTGCCGAAGTCGAAGGAGGTAGCCGCGAAATTGCGGGCCCGGCAAATCAAGCCGTCGGACGTCGCCGAGGACGACCGGGATTACTACCTTGAGCGCAAGTATCCCAGCTTCGGCAATCTCGCGCCGCGCGACATTTCGTCCCGCGCCGCCAAGGAAGCCTGTGACGACGGCCGCGGGGTGGCCTCATCCGGGCATGGGGTCTATCTGGATTTCAGCGCCGCGATTGCGCGCCTCAGCGAGGAAAAAATCAAGGAGCGCTACGGCAATCTCTTCGACATGTATGAGCGCATCACGGGGGAGAGCGCCTATCGCAATCCGATGATGATTTACCCCGCGGTGCACTACACGATGGGCGGCCTGTGGGTGGATTACAATCTGATGAGCAACATTCCCGGGCTGTTCGTGCTCGGCGAGGCGAATTTTTCCGACCACGGCGCGAACCGTTTGGGCGCGAGTGCGCTGATGCAGGGCCTGGCGGACGGGTACTTCATCATCCCTTACACGCTGGGCGATTACCTTGCCCGGATGGGGGCCGGCGCACCCGCGACGGATCGGGCGGAGTTTAAAACCGCCGAAGCGGGCATTCAGGGGCAGATCAAGAAGCTGCTTTCGATTCAAGGAAATGAAAGCGCGCGGTCCTTCCACCTGCGGCTCGGCAAGATCATGTGGGAATATTGCGGCATGGCGCGCAACCAGGCGGGATTAAAGAAGGCGCTGCAGCTCATTCCCGAATTGCGGGCGGAGTTTTGGCAGCGCGTACGCGTCCCCGGCTCCGGCGAAAACTTAAACATGGAACTCGAGCGCGCGGGTCGCGTGGCCGACTTTTTGGAATTCGGCGAACTACTTTGCCGCGACGCCCTGGATCGCGATGAATCCTGCGGCGGTCATTTCCGGTCCGAACACCAGGATGCGGAAGGCGAAGCCGTGCGCGACGACGAGCACTTTAACAATGCCTCCGTCTGGGAATTCGCGGGCGAAGGGAAACCGCCCGTTAAACATGTCGAACCGCTCGTCTATGAGGAAGTGCATCTGGCGAAACGGTCCTATAAGTAATCTGACGATTTTCCAAATCCAACCCCATCATTATAAATCCGAATGTCTCCGCTCAAACTGCCGCCGGACTTTGGTGCCAATTGGGTAAGACTGAAAGGCGCCCAGGGTTTTCGTGACGCGGACGGTTTGATTTGGAAGATAGATCGCTTGCATAAAGACCATTGGGATGTATCAAATAGGCGTCGCAAAAAGGTTCGCGAGGTTGATTTTGAAGGCAACCCAATCTGGCCCGACGGCCCCAAAAACAAAAATAACTAAATGCCCAAGCATCCCTATAGCGCTTACGCACACGGTCCCGCCTGGGTCGTGGTGCGCCGCGCATTGGCGGAGTTGGAGGGAAATGGCGATTTCCATGCGGCCACCGCTGAGGCATACCTGGTCGGGTATCTGGTCAAGGCGCTGGATGAAGCCGGTTGCTTGAAGAGCCCAGTGCAATCCGCGAATTCCGGCCATCATCCCTCTGCCATTAATTTTCACCCGAAGCGGCGCAAGCCGGGCCTGTTGCAGCAGGTTTCCGAGGACCCGCCGCGCCCGGGCCCAAAGTCGGCGACTTTGCGGAAAATTTCCGGACCGGGGAAATCAACTTTGATATCGCGACCATGAGCAATGCCCATTCCACAAGCTTAAAGCTCACCCTCCGGGTGTGGCGCCAGCCTGCTGCGTCCGCGTCCGGCAAGCTCGTCGAGTATCAACTCGCCGACGTTTCGCCGGATTCTTCATTCCTGGAGATGATGGATCAGTTGAATGAGCAGCTGATTGCGAAGGGCGAGCCGGTGGTGGAGTTTGATCATGACTGCCGCGAGGGCATCTGCGGCATGTGCTCGATGACCATCAACGGCATTCCGCACGGGACCGAGCGCGGGACGACCACCTGCCAGTTGCACATGCGGCATTTCAAGGACGGCGAAACGATCACGATTGAGCCTTTCCGGGCGGGCTCGTTTCCCGTCGTCCGCGACTTGGTGGTGGACCGCTCGGCATTTGACCGCGTGATCCAGGCGGGTGGATTCATTTCGGCCCGCGCGGGCTCGCCGCCGGACGCGAACGAGATTCTGGTGCCCAAGCAGGTGGCGGATTACGCGATGGACGCCGCGGCGTGCATCGGCTGCGGCGCATGTGTGGCGGCGTGCAAGAATGCGTCGGCGATGCTGTTTGTCGCGGCAAAAGCCTCCCACCTCAATTCCCTCCCGCAGGGGAAGCCGGAAAAGGACCGCCGCGTTTTGGCGATGGTGAAGGTGATGGATGCGGAGGGCTTTGGCAACTGCACGAATTTCGGCGAATGCTCGGCGGTCTGCCCGAAGGAAATCTCGCTCGACCATATCGCGCACCTCAATCGCGATTATCTCGTGGCGAGCGTGAAGAACTTCTTCAGCAAGGTGGAATAGGGAAGTGTTTTAGTGCTTAGTGTTCTAGTGCTTGGTTTTTCACTTGGCGGTGCCCAGGGAGGCGAGGCGGGCGAGGTTGGCGGCCAAATCGTTCAGTGCCGCGGAGTCGGGAAAGGTTACGGTCAGGCGCGGGCGGCCTTTGTCGTCGCGTTCCAGGCGATTGCATTCCTCTTGAAACCTCTGCGCGAAACCATCCGCGGCGCCTGGAGCGGAGGTTTGATTGAGCGCCGCCAGGTCGCCCATGAAGCGGGCGGCGGCCATGAGTAGTTGGCCGGCCGAAAGGGAAAATTGCTCGCGTTGCTGCGCGAGGGCGGCCGCGACCTCCTGTTGTTTCGAGGCGTCGCGGGGGGCGGCGGGGGCGGCGCCGAGGAGGGTCTCCAGCCGGCGGCGCATTTCTTCGACGTTGCTGCTGATTTGCAGTTCGGAAATGGCGGAATTCACATCCAACGCGGCGAGCGCGAGTTCTTTTTTGGCGGAAAGCGTGCCAAGGAGATTTTCCTCAATGGTTTGTTCGGAGACGAGGAGGTAGACCTGTACAGGCCGGGTTTGGCCGAGGCGGTGGGCGCGGGCGATGCGTTGCTCAAGCACCGCCGGATTCCAGGGCAAATCGAGGTTGATGACCGTGTTGGCCGCCTGCAAATTGAGGCCGGTGGCGCCAGCGTTGGTGAGCAGAATGGCGTGGCAACCGGCGTCGGTTTGGAAGGTGTCAATGATTTGCTGGCGGCGCCGTTGCGGCACTTTGCCGTCCAAGCGGACGAATTTCAAGCGCGCCTGGCGGAGGAGCGGCTCGACCAGGTCGAGCATGCCTGTCCACTCGGAAAACAGGATGAGCTTGCGGTTGCCCTCCTCGCGCAGGTCGGCGAGCAATTCGGCGAGGCGTTCGAGCTTCGAGGAATAGCCCGGATGCTGCTTGTCCACGAGGGCCGTGCTGTTGGCGGCGAGGCGGCACATGAGGAGGGCCTGGCGCAGGCGCAGGAGGTCCATTTCCGTGAAATAGGCTTTACGCAAGAGCTGGCTGACGATGCGCATGTTGCCCCCGTGCAATTCCAATTGTTCGTCCGTCGGCACGATGCGCACGATCTCGGTGGTGCGGGGCGGCAGGTCCTTCTGGACTTGGGCGCGGGTGCGACGCAGGAGGATGGGGCGCAATTGTTCGCGGAGTCGGTCGAGATTTTTATAACCGGTGACCTTGCCTTTGTCGTCCACCACGCGATGCGCATGAAAGAAGCGGAAGGCAGGGCCGAGCCGCTGCCCATCCACAAACTCGACCACGGAATATAAATCGTCGAGTCGGTTTTCCAATGGCGTGCCGGACAGGACCAAGGCGAAAGGCGAGCGCAGGGCCTTGAGCACGCGGGCGGTCTTGGCCTCCCAGTTTTTGATGCGTTGGCCTTCGTCGAGGATGATCAAGCCCCAGGCGGCCTGCTCGATGGCCGTGAAATCGCGCAGGACTTGTTCGTAATTGCAAATCGTGAAGAAACTTTCCGCTGCGTATTGCGTGTGCCGAAGGGCCGATGCGCCGAACACCTGTTGGCTCGTGAGGCCCGAAAAGCGTTCGATTTCGCGCGCCCACTGCGACTTCAGAGTGGCCGGACAGACGATCAGGACCTTGCGCACACCGGCCTCGCGTCGCAAAAATTTGGCGACGCCAATGCCTTGGATGGTTTTGCCGAGGCCCATGTCATCGGCGAGAATGGCCCGACCGGCGCCAGCCGCAAAGGCGATGCCGTCCAGTTGATAGGGCAGCAACGCGGTTTTGAGCAATTCCTTGCGCAAGGGATGTGCGGCCGGGTCGCGCCGGATATCCGCCACCAATGCGGCCAGGCGCTCGCGGTGCAGAAAACGTCCGATCAATTCTTCCGCATCCGGATAGACAGTGATGGGGACTCCCGCGGATTGGGCCTGGGATAGAAAATTGAGCACGTCGCGCACGTCAGCGGAATCGGACAGGGCGCGCCCAATCAGAGGTTTGCCCAGGCGGGCGAGCGGGCCGGAGTTGCCCATCGGTGGGAGGAGGCGCAACTGGGGCTGGCCGACGTAGTTCACGGCCAGGGCGAATTCCGTTGGACAAGGCGGAACGGTCAATTGCCGCGCGGGAAAGTGTTGTTTGGACCAAGTCTGCACCTTTATCACATGCTTGCAGGTGCCGAGAGTGTTGGTGCGAAAATCCGGGCAGGTGCAATAGGACTCGCCGCGTTCGAAGCCGCGCAGCGCGACGCGGTAGGTTTTGCCGGAAAGGCGGCTGGTGACGCTGTAATCCGACCAGGGCGATTGGGCATCGGCGGGCTTGACCAGCATGGGCTCCTCGGCGGCGCGTTTGGCGCGGTCACGCAAGGCGCGGGTCTCCAATTCCGCTTCGGTCAATAATTCAAACGGCCGCTCGTCCTTTGGCGGTGCAGCCAGGCCGAGCAATTGCTTTTCCTCCAAAATGAACGCGAGGGCCGCGGCGGCATAAAGATCGCGCTGGGGCCCGGGCGAATTGCCAATGCGCAAACCCCCACGACTCGCCGGGTCACATTCCACCAGCACGCTAACCGAGCGACCCTGCCAGAGCGGCATGCGGAGTTGGAAGCGCTCTTCGGTCAACTCCACTTGGGTAGCCGGGTCCACGATAATTTTGCCGCCCTCGAGCAACTTGCGGCTGCCGCCGGGGCCCAGGAGCTTGCAAGCGGCGGCGTGCGACAAGCGGGCGAGCCGGTCATGTAAAGTCAGCTCGCGGACGGGTTTTGGGCGCAGGGACATTGGGAAACAAAAAAGCAGGTTCGGCATGGATGCGAGCCAATTGCGGCCATCCCTGAAAGGGTATTTTAGTTTACCGGTGCTTGGTTCGTGAACGGGGAAATTCTTCTTTCGGCCCTGCGGGACTTCACTTTTACCCTGGGCCTTCTCACCGATGAATCGGTGGGTTATTTTCTGCCGTCCCTGTGGGATTGGGATAAACTGTGCCTAAATCTTCCCGGTGGTGCAACCCGGCGGAGACTCTCAGGATGCGGGCGAGAGGGAAGTTTCTAGATTTGAGTATTCGGTTCCATCCGGGCATAAAGGCAGGCTTATGAGACCAGCGTCGCCATTATATTCTTTCGTTCGCGGATGGGCCGGGGCTGTCCTGATGGCGGGTGCGGCGGTGGGAGCCGGCTGCGAGGGCGAAGGGACTTCCCGGGCGATTTTTCCGAGGGCGATGATTAATGGGCACCCGGTGCTGGCAGTGCTCGACACCGGGGCGGGCACGTCGCTGATGGCCGAATCCGCCGCCCATGACCTTGGGGTGAAATACACGTCGGCCTCGCCGCGATTTACGCTGCATTGGTTTGACAACACTCCCGGGCTCGCCATCTCCGACCTGGTGGAATTCTCGCCGGGGTCGGACAATGTTTCGGCGCCGCTCCCCGTGGTGGATTTTCCTGTGGCGGATTTCGATATTCTGGTCGGTTGGTCCGAAGTGCGGGACAACATCCTGGTCTTCAATCCCAACGCGCACTATATCCGGGCGGTGAGTGAGGTTCCGCCGGAGACCGTGGATTGGTTGAAGTTGAAAATCCATCCGAAAAGCGCCAACGGCCTCCAACTGGAAGTTCCGCAAGCCAACGGGGGGTACGGACTGCTGTCCGTGGACACAGGCACTCGCTCCGGCGTCATTCTCCCGCCGGCGGCCTGGGCGGCTTGGCGGAAGGCCCACCCGAGCGCGCCGGCTGACACCCAGGTTTACGGCGTGCCATTTGTTTTATCCTCCAAAGTGCATGGGAATACGTGGGCGGAGGAAGTCGCCGTCGGGCCGCTCAATCTGACCGACGTTCCGGTGCGCGAGGCGGATTGGAACGTGGACCGCGATTATGTCGGCACGCTCGGAATTCTGGCGCTGGACCGGCTGGAATTTGTCGTGGACGGGAAGGGCGGTTATGCCTATTTGCATGCGCGCTTGCCGGTCACGGACGCCTTGAACAAGCATAATTGGACTGTGGGGCCGTCGGTGCGGGTCAGCTCGCGGGCGCTCCGGGCGTTTGCGATGATGGACCAGGGCAACCACCAGGAGGACGACGGCGATCACGCGGGGGCAATCGCGGCATACGCCCGGGGGCTGGAGTTGGACCCGGACAACATCAATTTGCGTCTGGCGCACGGCGAAGCGCAAAGTACCAATGGGGATCTGGACGGCGCGCTGGCCGATTTCGACTACGTCCTCAGGATGGACCCGCAGAATGGGGCGGCGCTCGTGGCCCGTGCTGCGGCCGAGGCGGCGGCGGGTGATTACACCGGGGCCCGGACGGATTACGGACGCATGCTCGAATGGGATCCCAGGGATGTCCATGCGCTGTTGCATCGCGGGGAGGCCGCAGTGCACGACGGCGATCACGCCGGGGCCATGACCGATTTCGAACGGGCGCGCCAACTCGAACCCCAGAACCCGGATGTCTATTACCAAATCGGCTTTTCCCAGATCAACACGGGTGACTATGCGGGCGCCCTGGGCCAATTCGACCACGCCATCTCCCTTTCGCCCAAGGCAGCAGATCTTTACCAAGTGCGGGGCCTGATCCACGAAAACCTCGACGATTTTGTGCAGGCCGCCGCGGACTTCGACCAAGCCAGCAAATTGGATCCGGCGCACGCATCTTACGCCCAAATCCTGCGTGAGTTGGTGCGGTTGCGGCTGGGCCAGCCTCCGTCTGATTTTTTAAAAACCGTGAGTGGCTGGAAGGCCGGCTGGACGAGGAGCCTCGGCCAGTTCATCGCGGGCCAGATTGATGAATCAGCCGTCCTCTCGGCGGCGGAGACCAGGGACCGGGAATCGGTGGCGGGCCAGCGCTGCGAGGTTTATTATTACATGGGCGAAATGCGCCTCGTCCACCACGATGCCGCGGGCGCGCGGGAGTTTTTTCAAAAGTGCCTGGCGACCGGCAAGCTGGGGTATGGCGAGTTCCAACTGGCGCGAGCCGAACTGGCACGGATGGCTGGGGGGAGGTGAGGGTGGAGCGGGGAGCGGGGAGCGGGGAGCGGGGAGCGGGGAGCGGAATTTGGAATTTGGAATTTGGAATTTGGAATTTGGAATTTGGAATTTGGAATTTGGAATTTGGAATTTGGAATTTGGGGAATGGGGTGGGGAGGATAAAATGCAACAGCAAACCCGGCGGAACGTGGATTGAATTCCACACTCGACACTCTGCACCCTACCCACTTCACACTTCACCCTCCCTCCTTCTCTCGCTAGTGTCCCCCGCGTGTCTCCCATGCTCAAAAATTGGATTCTCGCGGCCCGTCCGCGGACGCTCCCTGCGGCCATTGCCCCGGTGGCCTTGGGCAGTGCGCTGGCCAAACATTATTTTTATCCGTTTGGGATTTCGCCCGTCTTTGGGGCTAATGGCTCTGGCTATTTCCAGCATGGATGGCACTTTCTGGCGGTCCCGGCACTATGCTGCGCCGGGTTTGCGCTCTTCGGGCAAATCGCTGCAAACTTTGCCAACGATTATCTCGATGGCCGGCGGGGGGCGGACGCCACGGGGCGCCTCGGGCCCACGCGGGCTGTTTCCGCCGGGCTAATTACTCCGCGGGCGATGCTGCTGGCGACCTTAGTCGCGCTCGCCCTTGCGGCTGGGTCCGGGCTCGGCACGCTGTTTTCTCCGGGCTGGGCCCTGGTTTACGGTGGCGGCTGCAAACTGGTGATTATCGGGGTCGTCTGTTTGACGGGTGCGCTGGCCTACACGCCCGTGGCCTATTTCGGTTTTGGCGAAGTTTTCGCGCTGGTCTATTTCGGCTTGGTGGCGGTCATCGGCACTTATTATGTGGAGACGGTCGACTGGCCGCCGTCTCCGGCAATCTGGGCGGCGGCCACGGCGTGCGGGCTGCTGGCGGCGAATATTCTTCTGGTAAACAACATTCGCGACCGCGCCACCGACGAACAGGCCGGCAAACGCACTCTGGTCGTCCGGGTTGGCCGCCAATGGGCACAGCGAATTTACGCGATAAACGTCTTTTTGGTAATGTTCGTGACCCTCCTATTTTTCCTCGTGGATTTAAATTTGTGGTTAATTCCGGCGCTCGCGGCGGCTGTGCCGCTTGGGGTCTTTTTCATCCGCGGGCTCCACGCGATTCCCGAGGGCGATGGGCCGCGCTTCAATCACCTGCTCGCCCAATCAGCGCAATTCATGGCGTTGTGGTCGTTCCTCATGGCCTTGGGGATTGTCTTGGCGGAGCGGTAGTTGGAGAATTCGGTTTACGGTTTACGGTTTACAGTTTACGGTTCCGAGTGATACCCCGTTCATCGGGAATTCCGGGTGATAACAGGGATAAACTGGTCCTGAAATTCCAATTCCCTGCAATTCCCACAACCGCAAACTGTAAGCCGTAAACCGCAAACCAGACCCCCTCCGCCAATTGAGTCAAACGGCCATCAACGTTCCCCCCACCGCCGCCCGCCGCGACGCCTCGCCTATCCGCGATTTGCTTCTGTTGCTGGCCGGGTTCGTCCTCGTCTATTTCCTGCCGACGGGATTGCGGGCGCTGGCGAACCCGGATGAAGGCCGGTATGTGGAAATCGCCCGGGAGATGGCGGCTACGGGAGATTATATTTCGCCGCGGCTGAATGGGGTGCTGTATTTTGAGAAACCGCCGCTGGTTTACTGGCTGGAGGCCGGGGCCGTCAAAATTGGCGGGATGAATTTGTGGGCGTTGCGGTTTTGGCCGATTGCGCTGGCGTTTTTGGGGGTGGCGGCGGTTTATGGGACGGGTCGCGCGCTGTGGGGCCGGGCGGCAGGGTTGTGGTCGGCGGCGGCGCTGGGGTCGAGCCTGCTTTATTATGGGGTTTCGCAGGTCATCATTCTCGATACGGCGGTTTCGGTATTTTTGACCTGTGCGCTGTGCGCGTTTATGCTCGCGGTGCGGGCCCCGCCGGGGCCGATGCGCCGGCGCTGGTGCTGGGCGCTGTATGTGGCGATGGCGCTGGCGTTGCTGACCAAGGGGCTGATCGGCATCGTCATCCCGTGCGCGATCATTTTTCTCTGGCTGCTGCTGCTCAATAAATGGCGCGAGTTGCGGCATGCGCATCTTTTTTCGGGAATGGGCATCATCCTTGTTCTTGCTCTGCCATGGCATCTCGCGGCGTCGCTGGCGAATCCTCCACCCGGGGGTTGGAACTGGTCCCATTTTTTCTCCGCCGACCGGCACAATCAGGGTTTTCTCTGGTATTACTTCATCCACGAGCATGTGCTGCGGTATATTGACCCGACCACGGAGCACCGGGTGCAACCCTGGTGGTTTTTTACGGTGATTTTGGCCGCCGGCTTCTATCCCTGGGTATTCTTTCTGCCGTCGGCCGTCCGCTCGGTGGCGCAGGGCGGCTGGGCGCGGATGAAGGCGGAACCGGAAATCATACTGCTGTTTCTGTGGGTGCTCTTCCCGCTGCTGTTTTTCAGTGCGTCCAGTTCGAAGCTGCCGCCCTACATCCTTCCATGTGTGCCACCGCTGGCGCTGCTGGTCGGGCGCTGGCTGGCGAGGCTGTTGGCGGGGCAAAATGCTGTGGCGCTGGTTTGGCCGTTGCGCAGCCTCGCGATCACGGGCTTTCTTCTCGGAGCATTGCTGGCCGCCGCGCCATTTCTGGGAATATTGCCCCCGACCATCCTGCCGTGGATTGGCGGGCTGATTCCTTTGTTCATTTTGCTCGGCGTGGCGCTAGTCAATTCAACACATTCCAAGCGGGGGAAGGTACGCGAGGGTCTGCCGGCGATTCTTGGCTGCACGGTCTTGCTATTGATGGTTTTCAATCCCATCGTCAACGACTACCTGGCCGTTAAGCGGCCCTCAACAGCGAGCGTCGCTGACTGGTTGGGTCCGCGTTTACATGAGGGCGATAAAGTCTTCACGCTGTGGGACTATGGTCCATACCAGGACCTTGCGCCGTTGCTCGGGCGCACGGTTGGGGTGGCCGGGCAGATTCCCGACGAGCAGGAATTTGGGCTCTCCCTTGAAACTTCGCAACTTGCATCCCGGTATCCTGGTTTGGTAAATTACTTTGCGCTCCCGGCCAATCCCACGGTGGCGCAAGTGGACAACGCCCTGTTGCCCCCGTTTGTGGAGTTGCTCCGCGGCCCCGCACGGGTTTATGTGTTGGTGGAAGCCGGCAAATACCCCCTCTTTTTAAAATCCCACCCCGAAGCGCCCGCCCATGTGGTCTGGCATGATGAGCACTTTGTGGTGTTCAGCAACCAACCCAACAGCGATTTATGATTTAAGATTTATGAGTTATGAAATCTCCACGCCGCCAGGCTGGAAATTCAATCCGAAAATGAGTTTCATACTTGAGATATTTCATAAATCCCGTTTCGAGTCCTCAGTCTGCATTTACTTCATAAGTCATAAATCTTAAATCCTATTTACATGCCCGACTTTACCTTTCGCGCCATGGAGCGCTCCGAACTGGATCTCGCCCTCGATTGGGCCGCCGCCGAGGGCTGGAACCCGGGGCTCCAGGATGCCAATGCGTTTTGGGCGGCGGATCCCGACGGTTTCCTCGTGGCGGAGCGCGGCGGCCAGGTGGTGGGCGTGGCGTCCATCGTCTCCTATGACGCCCGCTTTGGGTTTATCGGTCTGCTGATAGTGCGGCCGGATGCCCGCAAACAGGGCATCGGCCGCGCGCTGTGGAGCGACGCGCTGCAATCGTTGCGCGCGCGACTGCTGCCTGGAAACACGGGCATGGGGCTCGACAGTGTCGCAGCGATGCGGCCGTTTTATGAGAAAAGCGGGTTCGTGTTTCACACCCGCCATATCCGATTCGAAGGCCGCGGGGTAAAAGGGGCTCCGCTCAGTGGGGTTGCGCCCGCTGCGCGCGTGCCGTTTGCGGCGATTCTGGCGCTGGACAGCGAGCATTTTCCGGCGCCGCGCCCGCGCTTTCTCACGCAATGGCTGCGGCTGCCGGACAGCGCGGCGTTCGCGGCCACGCCCCGCGGCACGATGGGGAAACTCGGCGGCTACGCGGTGGTGCGCAAGTGCCGCAAGGGGTTTAAGATCGGCCCGCTGTTTGCCAAGGATGACGCGTCGGCGGAGGCGCTCTTCACGGCCTGCTCAGCGCACGCGGCGGACCAGCCATTGTACTTCGACGCACCCGAGAGCAACGCCCTGGCGCTGGCGCTCGCAGCGCGGCACAAGATGCAGGAAGTCTTTTCCACCGCCCGCATGTATCAGGGGGCGGTGCCGGCGCTGAACCACGGCGGGATTTATGGGGTGACGACGCTGGAGCTCGGATAAATGCCAAAATTCGCAATTCAAAATTCGATACTTTGCGTTTATGCCCTCTGATTTTCTGCGCCAGGCGGCCGTGCTCGCGGGATTCATCGAGCGGTATGTATTGTCCATTTTCTATCTGGTCTATGCGTCAGCGATTGTGTGGCTGTTTCGAAGCGATTGGCCGCTTTATCTGCGGGAGGACCTGCATTCGGGCGTTCCGGTGATCGTCAATCAAACCTACGCCTACATAGTCAGCCGCGTGCTGCTCGTGATGCTGCTTTATTTCATGGGCGGAGTGCTGCTGTTGGGGCGGCGGGCGGTGGTGACGCCGCGAAACGTGCCGGAACTGGTGGTGCCGATGATGGCGGCTTTTTATTACGTGCTCTACGACCAATTTTACAACAAGCACATTCCAGATGCCTGGAAGGTTAACCTGGCGCCGGAGTCCTGGCAGCAAACGATGACGACGATCGGCTTGGTGCTGGGCGCGGTGGGCGGGGCGATATCGGTCTGGGGGTTGATCAGCTTGGGGCGGTATTTTGGGATTTTTGTCGGCGTGCGGGGAATTGTTTTGGGCGGACCCTACCGCTTTGTGCGGCATCCGATCTATTTCGGCTACATCATCAGCTTCTCGGGGGTGGCGGTGGCGCTCCCATGCTGGTTTTATTTGGTGCTGGTGCCGATCCACGTCGGGCTGTTTGCATGGCGGGCGCACCTGGAGGAGGTCCGCCTTGCGGAATTCAGCGCCGAGTACCGCGAGAACATGAAGCACACGGGGTTTTTGATGCCGCGATGGCGCCGGGCAAAGGCGGCGTGATCTTGGGCGGGGTGTTGCCGTGACGAAAGGCTTGAAGGACGGCGTCCCTGGCGTCAGTGTTCCGTAATATTTTATGAGAACAAGGTTCCCCATGAACAAAAGGCGTCCCTTCGCCGCAAAACTAACGCTGCGGCAGGCCTCCGGCGGGTTATTGACCGACCTGCGCGAACTTATCGTCCAAGCAAGGGCGGGAGTGGCCCGTGCGGTGGATGCGGGATTAACGACGTTGCACTGGCATGTGGGGCGCCGGATTCACCAGAATATCCTCAAGGAACAACGGGCGGAGTATGGCCGGGAGATTGTCTCCGCGCTGGGGAGACAATTGGCGGCTGAATTCGGCCGGGGTTTCGATGAGAAATCGCTCTGGCATATGATTCGCTTTGCGGAAGCCTTTCCGCAGGAAACCATTGTCTCCGCATTGCGGAGACAATTGACGTGGACGCATTTTAAACGGCTAAGTTATGTGGACGACCGGTTCAAGCGGGAGTTTTACGCCGAGATGTGCCGAATCGAAAAGTGGAACACGCGAACCCTCGAGAAGAAGATCGGCTCGCTGTTGTTCGAGCGGACGGCTTTGTCGCGGAAACCAAAGAAACTCGCCGCCCGGGAACTCCAAGAACTCCGCGAGGAGGACAAATTGACGCCCGACCTGAATGGCGCTAAGTTAAGGGGGTCCATCGTCACTTTTAGAGATCTCGGGAAGACGACACAATCATGAGGTGGCGGGGCCGGGTGAGCAATTGGTAA